>Ga0325400_1001324_pt1 | contig 20220 bp, 16 predicted proteins | sample PopdelMetagenome_2_FD_205662 | JGI IMG/M metagenome (GOLD analysis project Ga0325400, IMG submission 205662) | Populus deltoides microbial communities from Bellville, Georgia, United States - Xylem-PdKOR-R1 | ecosystem: Host-associated > Plants > Phyllosphere > Stem > Wood/Secondary xylem...
TGCCGGAAGCGGCGGCGGTAGGTCTCCCGCACGTCGGGGTAGAGCCGCAGCAGGTGCACCGTGGTCATGATCAGGTCGTCGAAGTCGAGGGCGTGGGCCTCGCGGAGCCGCCGCTGGTAGAGGGTGTACGCCGCGGCGTAGGACTCCTCGATCCCGTTGCCGGCCATCGAGGCGACCTCCTCGGGGTCGCGCAGCTCGTTCTTGTGGTTGCTGACCCAGTGCAGGACCGGGCCGGGCTGGAAGCGCCGCGGGTCGAGCTCGAGGTCCTTCAGGACCAGGCTCATCAGCCGCTTCTGGTCCTGGGCGTCGTAGATGGAGAAGCTGGACTTGTAGCCGAGCTTGTCGATCTCCTTGCGCAGGATGCGCACGCACGCGGAGTGGAACGTGCTGACCCACATGATCCGGGCCCGCCGCCCGACCAGGTCCTCGACGCGCTCCTTCATCTCGGCCGCGGCCTTGTTGGTGAAGGTGATGGCCAGGATGGAGCCGGGGTGGGCCCCCCGCTCGGCGATCAGCCAGGCGATGCGCCGGGTCAGCACCCGCGTCTTGCCCGACCCGGCGCCGGCGACCACGAGCAGCGGCGCGCCGGCGTGCACCACGGCCGCCCGCTGGGGCTCGTTGAGGCCGGCCAGGAGCTCCTCGGGGCTCGGCCCCCGGCGCGGCGGTGCGGGCCGCTCGGTCTCGACGGGGCCGGCCAGACCGGCGAGGCTGGGCTGTGCTGACGACGTACTCATGACTGCCCGCCACACTACGTCCGCCCGCCGACGCCCCGCCCCGTCACCGGGTCTCGACTCGGACTCGCCGGGCTCGCCCGGCTCGACCACCGGTACGCCCACGTTGGTCGAGGTGCGAGGGCCGCCGGGCCTGAGCCTCGAGACCATCCGTCGACCGACGTACTGCCCACGTCACCGGGGTCTCGAGGCTCCTCTCAGAGCTCGTCGCACCTCGACCAGCGTCGGTGGCGGACCACCGGTGCGTCACCGGCCGTCGGACGAGAAGTGCTGGTAGTCCTTCAGCGAGGTGTAGTCGCCGCCCCACTGCCAGCCGATCCGGGCGAACGCCCGGGTCACCACGTCGCCGGGCTCGATCATCCCGGGGCGGCGGTCGGCGCGGTCGAGGTAGGCCGACGCCCGCTCGGGGAGCACGACGTCGCCGCGCTGGTAGGGGTTGGTGAACGGGTTCACGTCGATGGCGGTGCCGTAGGCGTGGGCGGAGAAGCCCGACGTCTGCCCCCGGGTCGGCCGGCACACCAGGGCAGCGGTGTTGTTGCCGTCGCCGGTCGGGGCGGCCTCGAGGTCCGCGGTGGTCGGCAGCCGCATCTCCTCGATCGGGAAGTCCGCCCGGAAGAGCCGACGGAACACCGACACCACGTCGTCGGCCACGCTCGCCGCCACGACCAGCTCGCCGGTGTGCGCCCGGTCGTCGAAACCGCGGAACGACACCGTGACGTGGCGCAGGTCGCCCAGCGCGACCGGGCACCCGGGCCGGTAGGTCTCCCCCATCCGCTGCCGGACCGCCGGCGTGATCGGCTCGACCGACGAGGCGAACCGGTCGCCCACCGGCGGCGGCAGCAGGTCGGTCGTGGCGTAGCGACGGTGCCGCAGCGACGGTGGCGTAGGCCGGATCTCGCCGTACCCGTCGGCGGTCACCGGCAGCGGCGTCGCGCCGAGCACCCAGGTCGAGTACGGCGGCCCGCCCGGCGCCGGCGCGGCCGACGGGCTCGGGTCGGGGGTCGTGGGAGGCGACGCGCTCGAGCTCCCGGAGGGCGAGTCGGCCGCCGTCGTGGGCGGCGCGGCGGAGGACGGCCCCGACTCCCCCGACTCCCCCGGGTCGGTCCCGCAGGCGGCCAGCAGCCCCACCACGGCGAGGACCGCAGCGCCGGGGACGAGGCGGGTGGTCAGCGGGGGCACGTGCCGATGGTCGCACCCGGCACAGTGGCGCCATGACCAGCTCGCCCACCCTGGGCTCCCTCACGACCGTCCCCGCGCTCGACCGGCCCGACCTGCTCGCCGACCCGGTGGCCGAGGCGCTGCGCGCCCTCGCCGGTGCCGCCGCCGTGGGGGTCGTCGAGATCGACCCGGCCCTGGCCGACACCGCCGCGATGTCGCAGGCCCACGGCGTGCCACTGGAGGCCAGCGCCAACTGCGTGCTGGTCGCGGGCACCCGTGGCGGGGAGGAGCGGGTCGCGGCGTGCGTGGTGCGGGCCGACACCCGCGCCGACGTCAACCGCACCGTCAAGCGCCTGCTCGACGTCCGCAAGTGCTCGTTCCTGCCGATGGAGCGGGCGGTGGCGGAGTCCGGCATGGAGCACGGGGGCATCACGCCCCTCGGCCTGCCGGGGGGCTGGCGGCTCCTGGTCGACGCCCGGGTGGCCGACATCGAGGTGGCGGTCGTGGGTTCCGGGGTACGCCGCTCCAAGCTGCTCCTGCCGGGCTCGGTGATCGCGGCCCTGCCCGGCGCGGAGGTGGTCGAGGACCTGGCCGGCCCGGTCGGCGGCTAGTCGGCCTGGTGCGTGTCGAGCCCGGAGATCCGGATGCCCGAGTGCGTCTTGTACTTCCGGTTGATCGAGATCAGCACCGCGGTGAGCGGCTCGAGCTGACGGGCCAGGCGCAGCTTGCCGGCGTCGATCCCCCGGCGCCCGGTGACGGTCCGCGCCAGCTCCATCACCTGCTGCTTGGCCTCGGCCTCGTCGCCGACCACGAGCACGTCCTCGTCGAGCGCCTCGTCCTCCCACAGCAGGACCGCCGAGACGTTGTGGAAGGCCCCGACCACGGTCGCCCCGGGCGCGAGGGCCTGGGCGGACTCCGCGGCCGACCCCTCCCCGCCGTTGACGATGGCCCCGTGGGCGCCCCGCTTGTCGAAGGCGAGGGGGTTGACGCAGGAGACGACCAGCTTGCCGTCCAGGGGCAGGCCCGCCACCAGGTCGTCGTGGCCGTCCCACGGCACCGCGACCAGCACGAGGTCGGCCTGCCCGCACGCCTCGGGGTTGGCGGCACCGGTCACCGAGCCCGCACCCTCCACGCCCTCGAGCCGCGCCGCGATCTCCTCGGCCACCGGCACGGCGCGCTCGGCCGACCGCGACCCGACGACCACGTCGTACCCGCCCCGGGCGAAGCGGTAGCCCAGCCCCTTGCCCTGGGGGCCGGTGCCGCCGACGACGGCGATGGTCTGGCTCATGGGGTGACTCCGGTCTCTCGAGGGCGTACGACGGGTGCCGCTGCATCGCGGCGGACCACTGCATCGTGTCAGCCGTCCTCGCCGGACCAGCGCCCGACCAGTTCTCGTGAGGATGCCCCCGCCCGTCGGACGGCGGCTAGACTCCCACCTGCCTGAGGTTGGTCGAAGAGAGCATGGGGGTCAGGCGACGGTTCCGCGGTGACATCCAGGGTCTGCGCGCCATCGCAGTGCTCACGGTCGTCGCCGCGCACGCCGGGGTCCCGTTCGTGCCGGGCGGGTTCGTGGGGGTCGACGTCTTCTTCGTCATCTCCGGCTACCTCATCGCCGGCCTGCTCTACCGCGAGGTGAGCGCCCGCTCGACATTCTCCCTCACCCGCTTCTGGTCGCGCCGGGCGCGCCGGATCGTGCCCGCCGCGACGGTCACGCTGGTCGTCACCGTCGCGCTCGCGACGGTGTGGATGAGCCTGGTCGACGCCCGCTCCGTGGCCCGTGACGGCATCTGGGCGGCCCTGTTCGCGGCGAACTTCCGGTTCGCGGCCGCCGACACCGACTACTTCGCCCAGGACTCCGCCACCTCACCGCTGCAGCACTTCTGGTCGCTGGCGGTCGAGGAGCAGTTCTACGTCGTGTGGCCGCTGTTGCTGCTGGCCACCCTGGCGATCGTCACCGCCGTACGACGTCGTGCGCGCCACCTCGCCAAGGACGAGTACGGCGCCCGCGGCCCGCGCGAGCCCGGCCCGGTCGGCCTCCCCCGCACCGCCATCGCCGCGGTCCTGCTCGTGGTCGTCGTGACGTCCTTCGGCTGGTCGGTCGCCGACTCCACGGCCAACCCGACCTCCGCCTACTTCTCCCCCCTCACCCGGGCCTGGGAGCTCGCCCTCGGCGCCCTGGTGGCCCTGGTGCCGCTCGCCCGGACCCAGCGGGTCGGCCGCCGGACCTCCACCGCGCTCGCGGTGGGCGGCCTGGCCGCGATCGCGGTCGCCTGCCTCACCTTCACCCCCGACGTCGTCTTCCCCGGGTACGCCGCGGCCCTCCCGGTACTGGGCACGGCGGCGCTGCTGCTGGCGGGCAGCGCGGGCGGCGAGCCGGTGACGCACCGGCTCGTCGACAACCCCGGCACCCGGATCGTGGGCGACTGGTCCTACTCGCTCTACCTGTGGCACTGGCCGGCGCTGATCCTGCCCGGGGCGCTGCTGCAGCGCTCCCTGACCCCCGTCGAGACGATCGTCGCGCTGCTGGTGGCGACCAACCTCGCCGGTCTGACCTACCGCTTCGTGGAGACGCCGTTCCGCGAGGGTCGTCCGGCCCTGGCCCTCCCCTCCCCCCGGACGCTGGTCATCTATCCCGCGAGCATCGCCCTGGTCCTCGTCACCGCGCTGGGGATCTTCCAGTGGACCGGCTACCAGCTCGGCGAGAACGGCGACAACCCCGCCATCGCCGCCGGCGACGGCGACGACGTCCGCGAGCTCGTCCGCGCCTCGGTCGAGGCCGCCGAGAACGACGTGGCGATCCCCAGCGACCTCACCCCCGACCTCGTCACGGTCCGCGACAGCATCGCCGACGTCGGCGACTGCGACTACTCCAAGGCCCAGGAGGGCGAGACGGTCCTCTGCCCCCGCGGCGACCCCGACGGCACCCGCACCGTGGTGCTGATCGGTGACTCCCACGCCCGCGCCTGGATCCCGGCGCTCGACGGGATCACCGAGGACAACGGGTGGCGGGCCTTCTACCTGGTGAAGTCGCAGTGCAACGCCGCCCACGTCACCGTCGCCGCACTCGACCAGGACGTGCCTTTCGACGCCTGCTCCGACTTCCACGACTTCACCCAGGCCGTCGTCGACGAGCTCGAGCCGGATCTCGTGGTCGTCGCCAGCTCGCCGCCGGTCAACGGCCTGTTCACCGACGACGGCACCCAGGTCCGCGCCCCCGGCGAGATGGCCGGGCCGCTCGCCGAGGGGTACGCCGACCTGTTCAGCGACCTGTCCGCCTCGGCCGACCGGGTCGCGCTGATGCGCGACGTGCCCCGGTCCCCCGACGACCCCAGCACCTGCCTGAGCCAGCGCGACCCCAGCCTCGACAAGTGCATGTTCAGCCCCGACGAGACCGCCCGGCTCCTCGGTGACGTGGCCGTGGACGCCGCCGAGAGCGAGGGCGCCGAGGTCGTCGACCCCACCCCCTGGCTGTGCTACGAGGGCAGCTGCCCCGTGGTCATCGGCGGCACGCTGTCCTACCGCGACAACAACCACCTGACGACCGAGTACGCCGCCAGCCTGGCCACCCCGATGGGCCGCGCGCTGCACATGCTGCGCCGCTGACCGGCGTACGACGGGTTCCGTCACGACCGTGACAGCAGTACTGTCACGGTCAGCGCCGGGAGCGGTCCGGCGTACCCGCGTCAGGCGACCCCAGGGAGGCCCCCGTGCCCAAGAAGCCGTCGATCTACGAGCAGGAGCACGAGGACTTCCGCGCCAGCGCGCGGGCGTTCCTGGCCAAGGAGGTCGTGCCCCACCACGCGCAGTGGGAGGCCGACGGCCAGGTCAGCCGCGAGGTGTGGCGCAAGGCCGGGGAGATGGGCCTGCTCGCCTTCGACGTCGACGAGGCCTACGGCGGGGCGGGGATGAAGGACTTCCGCTTCAACATGGTCCTGATCGAGGAGATCGCCAAGGTCGGCGCCAGCGGGCTCGGCTTCCCGCTCCACACCGACATCATCGTCCCCTACATCTCGGCGCTGGCGACCGAGGAGCAGAAGCAGCGGTGGCTGCCCGGGCTGGTGTCCGGAGACCTCATCTCCGCCATCGCGATGACCGAGCCCGGCGCCGGGTCGGACCTGCAGGGCATCGCCACCACGGCGGTCGACAAGGGCGACCACTACGTCGTCAACGGCTCCAAGACGTTCATCAGCAACGGGATCATGGCCGACCTCGTGGTCGTGGTGGCCCGCACCGACCCCGACGCCGGCCACCAGGGCATCAGCCTGCTGGTGGTCGAGCGCGGCATGGAGGGCTTCGAGCGCGGCCGCAACCTGGAGAAGGTGGGCCTGAAGGCCCAGGACACCGCCGAGCTGTTCTTCGACAACGTGATGGTGCCCAAGGAGAACCTGCTCGGGGTCGAGGGCCAGGGGTTCATCTACCTGATGGAGAACCTGCCGCAGGAGCGGGTCTCGATCGCCGCCATCGCCGTCGCCGCGTGCGAGCACGTGCTCGACCTGTGCCTGGACTACGTCAAGACGCGCGAGGCGTTCGGTCGTCCCATCGCGAAGTTCCAGAACACCCGCTTCGCGCTGGCCGAGATGGCCACCGAGACCCACATCGCCCGGGTCTTCGTCAACGACTGCGTCACCAAGCTGAACGCCGGCGAGGTCGACACCTCCCTGGCCTCGATGGCCAAGTGGTGGACCACCGAGCTGCAGACCAAGATCGTCGACCGCGGCGTGCAGCTGCACGGCGGCTACGGCTACATGAGCGAGTACCCCATCGCCAAGGCGTTCGTCGACAGCCGGATCCAGACCATCTACGGCGGCACCACCGAGATCCAGAAGGAGATCGTCGGCCGGATGCTCGGCCTCTGACCCCCGGCCCGTCTCGAGTGGTCACCTGCGACGCACGCGAGTCACCGATCCGCGTCGTACGTGACCACTCCTCGTCCTCAGGCCACCCCCGCCGGCGGGTCGTCCACAGGCGGCGGCGACCCGGTACGTCGTCCGAGGCTCGCGGCGGCAGTCTCCCGGTCGTGATCGACCAGTCCACACCTCCCGCAGACCCACCCGCAGACCCACCGCCGACCCGGCTCGGTCGCCCGCGCGCGACGTGCTGGCGGCGGGTCTCCCGGGGCCTGTACGTCCGCGGGGACCAGAGCGGCGACGACCTCCACGCCTGGCAGGAGGTCCTGCCCGCCGGAGGGGCGTTCACCGGCCTGACCGCCGCCGGCCTGCGCGGCTGGTGGCTCCCGCCGGCGCCTGCCGACGTCCCGGTCTTCGCCGCGGTCCCCCGGGCCGGCGGTCGTCCCCGGCGCCAGGGCCTGCACGTGACCCGGCACCCGCAGGCACCGCCGGCCGAGGAGCTGTGCGGTCTGCGCGTGGCCCGGCCGACCGAGGTCCTCCTCGCCTGCGCGGCCGACCTCGGGCTGCTCGACCTGGTCGTGCTGCTGGACGCGGCCCTGCGGTCGGGGGCCTGCACGGCCGAGGAGGTCCGGGCCGCCTCGAGGCAGCCCCGACGGGGCGTGGTCCAGCTCCGCGCGGCGCTCGACCTCGCCGACCCCCGGGCGGAGTCGGCGTGGGAGGTGCTCCTGCGGCTGCTCCACGTCGTGTGCGACGTGCCGGTGGAGCCCCAACACGAGGTGCGCCACGACGGAGTCCTGCTCGGGCGGGCGGACCTGTGGATCCCCGGCACCCGGACGATCCAGGAGTACGACGGCGCCGACCACCTCGACGCCCGTCAGTACCGCGACGACCGCCGCCGGGACCGGCGCCTGACCGAGCGGGGCTGGGTGAGGAACGGCTACACCGCCCCCGACCTGCTGACCCGGGCCGTCGCGGTGCTTCGCGACGCCGACCGAGCGCTGGACCGGCCGCACGAGCCGGAGCGGGTCCGCGCCTGGCACACCCTGCTGCAGGAGTCGCTCTTCACCGATGCCGGCACCGCCCGCCTCCGGCTCCGGTGGGGCCTCGACGTTCCGAGTGGTCACCTACGACGCGGATCCGGCACCTCTCCGGGTCGTTCGTGACCACTCTGTGTCGCCGCCGTCCGGCCGCGGATCGGACTACCCTCGCCGGATGCTCCGAGGACCGACCACCGTGGCCCTCCTCGCGGTCGCGCTCCTCGCAGCAGCGGGGTGTGGGTCGGCGACGGGCCCGTCGGCCCAGGACCCGATGGCGGCCGACGGTGGTTCCGCCGCACCGGCCGGTCCGACCGCCGCGCCGACGCCCGCCGACCGGGCCCGACCCGCGGAGTGCGGGGGCGCACCCCTGGCGGTGGGTGCCGGCCTCGCCGACGCGGCCGCCGGTCACCGCTACCTGCCGCTCGAGGTCCGCAACTGCACCGACCAGCCCGTGGTCTTCGACCAGCCTCCCGTCGTGACGGCGCTGCTGCCGTCTGGCAAGCGGCTCGACACCCCCCTCGAGGTCGTCAGCACCCCGGGCCGGGTGACGCTCGAGCCCGGCGCCCTGGCCTACGTCGGGCTCGAATGGCTGGCCGGCGGCCGCGAGCCGCGGTGGGCCGACTCGGTCGAGGTCGCCGTGGAGGGTCTCGGCAGCGGCGAGGTGCCCCTGGGCAACTTCGACGTCAATCGCGACACCGCCGAGCTGCGGACCTATCGCTGGACCACGCGGCCCGACCGGATCTGGGACTACTGAGCCGAGCCGGTCCGCCCGGTGGCGGTGGGACGCGGATCATGGTGGTCTGACGAGATGGGCGGGCCGACCTACGTCGCGGGCACACCGCGGTGGGCGGTGTGGGCAGCCTGGGGGTGCCTGCTCTGCGTGGCGCCGTCCGGGGTGTGGCGGACCGCCGTCGGCTTCGGCGTCGACCTCGGGTGGGACCGGACCCAGCTCGAGCTCGAGCAGGTCCCGGGGGCCGGCACGGCGTACGTCGTCTGGTTGACCGTCGCCTCGATCGTCGCGGCGGGGGCGAGCCTCGGCCTGGTGCAGACCTGGGGTGAGCGGGTCCCGGGCCCGGTGCCGGTCCTGGGTGGGCGGCGGATCCCGACCACCCTGGTGGTGGCGGTGGCCGGTGCGGGCGTCCTCGCGACGACCTACCTCGTGGTCGGGAGCATCACCCACTGGTCCTCGGTCAGCGGCTTCGCCGCGCGACCCACGTCGGCACAAGCACTGCTGATGGCCGCCTGTTACGCGCCCGCCGCACTGTGGCCGGTCCTGCTCGCGGCCTGCCTGGCCGCCTTCGTCGCCCGGCGGCGCGCCTCGCCCTCACCCAGCGTGTGACGGCCCGGTCCGGGGCTCATCCGCCGGTGACGACCAGCCGTCCGCCCTGCTCCGCGACGGTCTCGTAGGCCGTGCGGCGGGGAAGAGAGGCCGGACACGGCGCCGCGCCCGTCAGCCGCGGTGCCCGCGATCCGAGCGCGTGGTCCGACGACAGGTCCCGGACCTGACGCCGCGCGGAGCCTGGTCCTCAGCGCGGGCTCGAGGTCGGACGCTGCACCTCGAGTGGTCACGTACGACGGTGACCAGTCCCAGATGTGCGTCGTTCGTGACCACTCCGCCCCCGAAGTCCCGGGGTCTCGACGTCAGCCGAGACGTGCCACGGCCCCCCTCGGAACGCTTCAGCGTCCGACGACGTCCCACCACCATGACCCGTCGCGCGCTCGTCCTCCTCCTCGCCCTGGTGCTGCTCACCGTGGTCCCGGTCCCCGGGCCCGGCCGAGCCGACGCGTCGTGCGCCGCACCGGTGCTGGACCGCCCGGTAGGCAAGAGGCCGGCGCTGGCCCGAGGTGAGGCCACGGACGTCTCGGGCAGCGGCTTCCGCACGGGGTGTGCGGACTCCGTGGCCTGCCCGGCCGAACCGGGGTGCGGCGCCTGCGTCGAGAACGACGAGGAGGTCCCGCAAGACGACGTACGACTGCAGCTCCGCCAGAAGGGCCGGTCCTGGGACCTCGGAGTGGCCGACGCCGACGAGAGCACCCGGGTCAGCTGGCGCGTGGTGGTGCCGGGCGGGGCCCGCCCGGGACCGGCACGGCTGCTGGCCGACGGCGCCGAGCCGTTGCTCGTACGCCTGACCTGAGCTCCGCGGCTGCCGCGGGCCGAACGCGCGCCTACCGGGGCGGGCCGGCGTACTCCTGCTGGAGCGTGCGCTTGACCATCTTGCCGGTGGCGGTGCGCGGGAGCGCGTCGCGGAAGTGGACCTCCCGGGGCACCTTGTAGCGGGCGATCCGTGCGCAGGCGAAGGCGAGGATGTCCTCGGCCAGGTCCGTTCCGGGGTCGGCTCCGTCGGCGGGCTGGACGAAGGCGACCACCCGCTCCCCCAGGTCGTCGTCGGGCACACCGAGGACGGCGATGTCGGCGACGCCGGGGTGCAGGGCCAGCGCGTCCTCGATCTCCTGGGGATAGATGTTGACCCCACCGCTGATGACCATGAACGCCAACCGGTCGGTGAGGTAGAGGAAGCCCTCCTCGTCCAGGCGGCCGAGGTCGCCGATGGTGGTCCAGTTGGGGTGGTGGGGGTGCTGGGTCGCGGCCGTCTTCTCTGGATCGCCGAGGTAGGCGAAGGACGGCCCGTCGAACTCGGCCCGCTCGAAGTAGAGGGTGCCGACCTCGCCGGGAGGCAGCTCGCGTCCCTCGTCGTCGCACACGTGCGGCACCCCGATCAGGGGCAGCCCCACCGACCCGGGGCGGGCCAGCCACTGCTCGCTGCTGATCCGGGTGGCGCCGTTGGCCTCGGTGGAGGCGTAGTACTCCTCCACGATCGGGCCGAGCCACGCGATCATCTGCTGCTTGACCTCGACCGGGCACGGCGCGGCCGCGTGGACCACGCAGCGCAGCGACGAGAGGTCGGCCGCCTCCCGGACCTCGACCGGCAGCTTGAGCAGCCGGACGAACATCGTCGGCACGACCTGGGTGTGGGTGACCGCGTGCTGCTCGACGGCGTCGAGGTACGCCGTGGGCTCGAAGCGCTCCATCATCACCAGCGTCCCACCGAGGGCGTGGACGACGCCGCCGAACCGCAGCGGCGCCGCGTGGTAGACCGGCGCCGGGCTGAGGTAGACCGTGTGCTCGTCGAAGCCGTAGAGACCGCCGAAGATCGTGACGTAGCGGTAGCCCGGCTCGTCGACCCGGTGTCCACCGAGCGGCACCTTGATCCCCTTGGGCCTCCCCGTGGTGCCGGAGGAGTAGAGCAGGTCGTCCCCGTGGGTCTGGTCCTCCAGCGGCTCGGTCCCGGCCGCGGCCAGGGCGGCCTCGTAGTCGGCGTACCCCTCGACCGGACCGCCGAAGGCGAGCCGGCCCTCCACGTCGACCTCCAGCCCGGCCGCCAGGTCGGCGACCGCCGCCGAGACCACGAGGACCCGGGCGCCGCAGTCGCCCACGACGTACGACGCCTCGCCCGGAGCCAGGTGGTGGTTGACCGCGGTGACGTAGAGACCCGACCGCAGCGCCGCCCAGTAGACCTCGTAGGCCTCGGGCGCGTTGTCGGAGACCAGCGCCACGACGTCCCCACGACGCAGGCCGGCGTCGTGGAGGTGGCGGGCCAGGCGCAGGCTCCGCTCGTCGAGCTCGGCGTAGCTCAGGCTGCGCCCGGACCCGGCCATGACGACCGCGGGCTTGTCGGGATGGGTCCGTGCCCAGGTGCCGGGGAACATGGCCGCACTGTGGCACGCGTCACGCCGGCGGACCAGGAAGTCAATGCCCCCGGGGGTGAGCCGGAGCCGACAGAGAGGAAGGCACGGTGGCGTGCTGCCCGAGATCCGGGCACGGAAGCAACGAAGGACGGAGCCGCAATCATGGGCTTTCTGCTGTGGATCCTCGCCGTGATCCTGGTCGTGTGGGGCGTCGTGACGCTCATCCAGGGGTCGATCCTGTTCGGGATCATCCTCATCGTGGTCGGTCTGGCCATCGGCCCCGGCGGCTGGAGCATCTTCAACAGCCGCAAGTCGCGCGCCTGACCCGCACCACCTGACCGCACAACGCGCTCCCTCCTCCGGGCCCGTCCCGCCGACCTCGGCGGGGCGGGCCCTGTGCGTGCCCCCGCAGTGCTCGAGCCCCGTCCGCGCACCCACCCCCATGGGTCGCGCGCCGCGTCGTACGGTGACGCCATGAGCAGCATCGACCCCACCGACGGCGCCGACCAGACGACCGAGGCCGAGACGTACGGCGACTACAGCGTCGACGACGAGGACCAGATGACCGCCGAGGACACCCTCGGCGACGGGTCCGGCGGCACCGACGGCGTCGGCAGCGACGTGGAGGACGAGCTCGACCGCGGCTACTCCCCCGCCGAGCAGTACTCCGCCGGGCAGGGCTTCGGCAACACGCCGTACGAGGAGGCCACGGGCGAGACCCTCGACCAGCGCGTGGCCCAGGAGGTGCCGGAGCCCGACCCCTACGAGCAGGCCGAGGCGGAGGCCGCGCGGGCGGCCGACCCCGACGGGGCGACCGACATCCAGGGCCCCGGCGACGTCGACGGCATCGTGACCGGCATCGGTGAGGGCGCGGACGACCTCGAGGTCGGTGAGGTCGGCGACGAGCGCGCCGGTCGCCTGGTCGACCCCGACGAGGGGCTGTCCACCGACACCGAGAAGGACCTGGTCGGCGACGACGTCGGCATCGACGGTGCCGCGTCCTCGGCCGAGGAGGCCGCCGTGCACGTCGTCCCCGACGACGAGCCGATCTGAGCGGTCCCAGAAGCACCGGGAAGTGCGGCGGCACCTCGATGGGAACCGAGTACGTCGGCGGTCCGGCGGCCGTATAGTCCGGCGCCATGACGACCTCGACGGGCGCGGCCGCCGGCCGCGCAGCCTGACCGGCGGCCCCGGTTGTCCACGTCCCCCGCGTCGATCTGGGAGCTCCCGGGCGAGGAGAAGCCCGTCGAGGGACTCGACGAGCACGGCGAGCCGGACCCGGCGTACGCCGCTGCGCTCGGCCTGGTGCCCGCGCCGCTGAAGCGGCGCGCCCTGGCCGCAGCCCTCGACATCGGCGTCTTCGTGCTCCTGCAGGTGACCTTCGTCGTCGTCACCCTGCCCCTGCTCCTGCGCCTGGTCACAGGCCGCATCAGCTGGTATGGCTTCGTGAACCACCCGCACTTCATCCTCGCCGTGGCCGTCTGGGGTGTGTCGGCCCTGCTGACGATCATCTTCGTGGTCGCCCAGCTCGCCATCCAGGGCCGCTGGGGATTCACCCTCGGCAAGCTCGCGGCCGGCATCCGCGTGGTGAACGTCAAGACGCTGGCCAAGCCTGGGATCGGCCGCTCCGCGATCCGCGCCTTCGAGGTCTGGCTGCCCGCGGTCGTCGTCGTCGGCCCCATCCCCTTCCTGGCCTCGCCCTCCTTCGCGGGCCGCGAGGACCGCGGACGCGGCTGGCACGACCGGGCGGGGCACACCTGGCTGGTCGACTCACGCCACGGGCTCGACCCCTACGACGAGAAGCGGATGCGGATCGCCCGCAAGATGGTGACCTCTGCCCCCGCCGCGCGAGCCCGGGCCCTTCCGTCGCTGGCGACCGGCGCCGACGAGGCCGCGGCCGGTGGCTACCGGCCCGGGGCGCGGACCAGCGCCGGCGTCCTCGGCGTCGCCCGGCCCCACCGCACCGACGGACGCGTGGTCGTGGGGCTCACCGGGTGGGAGCCCGGGAGCGCCCCGGACGAGGACACCGACACCGCCGACCTCGGCGGCCCCCGTCTGGGCGCCTACCTCCAGCGCACGTCGGCGTCAGCCGGGGCAATCCCCGACGAGAGCCCTGCAGTCCCCGAGCCGAAGCCGGCGACCCCCGTCCCAGAATCCCAGGCCGCCGTCACGCCGGCCGCCCCCGCGACCCCGGCGGCCTCCGCCGTCCCGCCGTCTCCCCCGGCCCCCGCTCCTGCTCCTGCCCCCAAGCACCTGGGCACCCACGGCCACACGGGCGACCACGGCGGCGGCGAGCCCTCCTCGCACGGGATCTCGCTGGCCTTCGCCTCCGGCGAGCAGATCACCCTGACCTCGGCGGTGGTCGTCGGCCGGTCGCCCGAGCCGGTCCACGGGGCGCGGCCGTTCCCGCTCGCCGACCCCTCGTCGTCGCTGTCCAAGACCCACGTCGTGCTCAACCCCGTCGCCTCCGGGCTCGAGGTGATCGACCAGTCTTCGACCAACGGCACGACGATCGTCCACGACGGCCAGGAGCAGAAGCTCGCCCCGGGGCAGGTCGGCCTGGCCCGCACCGGCGACACGGTCCGGTTCGGCGACCTCGCCGCCCGGGTGCTGAGCCCGTGACCGCGCGCACCGGCCTACCCCGCCCCGCGCTCCCCACGAAGGGTGACTCATGAAGGTCAAGCTGACACTGCTGCGCGAGGGCGCCGACCCGACCGACATCATCGTCACGGCCGACTCCACCGCCACCGCGGCGGACGTCGCGCACCACATCGCGCAGTCCGACCCGGCCCGCTCGATCATCAGCGGCCCCGACGACGTGCTGACCCTCGCGGTGGCCCCGCCCAACGGCTCGACCCTGGAGCCGCTGGAGCCGACGGTCCACATCGGGGAGGCCCCGGTCGGCTCCGGGTTCTCGGCGACCGTCCTCAACCGCGGGTCCAACGGCACGGGCCACTCCACCGGCGACGAGGCCCGCCGGATCGTCGGGTCGCTGGTCGCCACCGACGGCCCGCTGAAGGGCCGCGAGTTCCCCCTCGCGATGGGGCACACCACCATCGGTCGGCTGCCCAGCAACAAGATCACGCTCGACGACCCGATGGTCTCCAAGCTCCACGCCCGGATCGAGGTCGCCGGCAGCGTCTCCCTGGTCGACCTCAACTCCGTCAACGGCGTCCTGGTCGACGACGTGGCGGTGCAGCGCGCACGGTTGGCACCCGACCAGACCTTCGTCATCGGGTCCACCACGCTGCGGCTCCACCTGGAGAGCGACATCACCGGCGAGGAGGGGCCGATCCTCGAGCGCGGTGGCGGCCTGCTCTTCAACCGCAGCCCCCGGGTCGACGTGCGCTACCCCGGCACCGAGCACCCGCCGCCCCGGATGCCGACCGAGCAGGCCGGCCGGGCCTTCCCCTGGACCGTGCTGGTGGCCCCGATCATCATGGCCATCGCGATCTACGCGATCACCGGGCGCGAGCGGGCCCTGCTGCTGATCTTCATGACCCCGATGATGGCGGCGGGCAACTTCATCAACCAGCGCACGCAGACGACGAACAAGAAGAAGTACGACATCGAGCTCTTCGAGCGACAGTTCGAGAAGCTCGAGGAGACCCTCTACCGCGCGAAGCCGGAGGAGGAGCAGGCCCGCAACGACGAGGTGCCGCCCGTCGCCGAGGTCTACGAGCACGCCATCCGCCTCGGCCCGCGGCTGTGGACCCGGCGCCCGGAGCACTGGAACTACCTCGGGCTGCGCCTGGGCACGACCCGGGCCCCCTCACGCAACTCGATCGCCGAGCGCGACACCCAGGACGGGCTGCCGGAGTACATCGAGCGGCTCGACGCGCTGCGCGAGCGCTACCGGTACGTCGACGACGTACCGATCGTGGAGTCCCTGCGGGCCGTGGGATCGGTGGGCGTCGCCGGACCCGACGACCTCGCCTCCGACGCCCTGCGGGGCCTGGCCATCCAGGTCTTCGGGTTGCACGCACCCAACGAGGTCGTCGCGGTCGCGATCACCGGCAGCCGCTGGACCCACGAGCTGGAGTGGATGAAGTGGCTCCCCCACACCACCAGCGAGACGAGCCCCTTCAAGGCCCTCCCCCTAGCCGACTCGCCGCCGACGGCGGCCGCGCTGCTCAGCGCGCTGGAGGAGTACGTCATGAAGGCCGGCAAGAGCCCCGCTCCCCGGGGTCCCTTCGCCGAACACTGGAACCCGATGCTCTACGGCACCGACGTCTACCGGGCCGGGGAGGAGAACGCCGGGCGCGAGCAGATCTCGGTGGTCGTGTTCGTCACCGACGACGCCCCGGTCGACCGGCCGCGGCTGGTGCAGGTGCTGGAGCGGGGCGCCGACGTCGGCGTGCACGCGATCTTCTGCTCCCCCACCGTGGAGTCACTGCCCGCGACCTGCCGCAGCTTCGTCGACGTGACCGCCGGGCTTGACGACGTGACCGTCGGGCTCGTCCGCAACGGCGACCAGCACGAGCACGTCGTGCTGGAAGGCGTCTCGGCCGACCACATGCAGACCTTCGCCAAGCGGATGGCGCCGGTGGTCGACGCCAGCACCGTGATCCAGGACGCCTCCGACATCCCGAACTCGGTCATGTTCCTCTCCCTGGTCGGCAAGGAGACCGCGCACGACCCCGAGGCGGTGATCGAGCGGTGGCGGCAGAACAACACCATCATCGACCGCACCCCCGGCGACCGTCCCCGCCTGAAGAAGTCCGGCAACCTGCGCGCCATCATCGGGCAGGGCGCCAGCGACGCGATGACCCTCGACCTGCGCGGCCAGGGCCCGCACGCCCTGGTCGGCGGCACGACCGGCGCCGGCAAGTCGGAGTTCCTCCAGGCCTGGGTGCTGGGCCTCGCCTCCGCGCACAGCCCCGACCGGGTCACCTTCCTCTTCGTCGACTACAAGGGCGGCTCGGCCTTCGCCGACTGCGTCGACCTGCCGCACTGCGTCGGCCTGGTCACTGACCTGAGCCCCCACCTCGTACGTCGGGCGCTCACCAGCCTGCGTGCCGAGCTGCACCACCGCGAGCACCTGTTCAACCGGAAGAAGGCGAAGGACCTCCTCGAGCTGGAGCGCCGCCAGGACCCGGAGTGCCCGCCCGCCCTGGTGCTGGTCATCGATGAGTTCGCCGCTCTGGCCGGCGAGGTGCCCGAGTTCGTCGACGGCGTCGTCGACGTCGCCCAGCGCGGCCGCTCGCTCGGCATCCACCTGATCATGGCCACCCAGCGGCCCGCCGGGGTCATCAAGGACAACCTGCGCGCCAACACCAACCTGCGCGTGGCGCTGCGGATGGCCGACGAGTCCGACGCCAAGGACGTGGTCGGCGACCCGATCGCCGCGACCTTCCCCGCCAGCCTCCCCGGACGTGGCGTGGCGAAGACCGGACCCGGCCGCCTCACGCCGTTCCAGTCGGCGTACGTCGGGGGGTGGACCGACGACGAGGAGGTCGTCAACGCCGAGGTCACCGCGGCCGAGCTCCGCTTCGGCTCGACCGTCGAGTGGGAGCCCGAGCGGGCTCCGGAGTCCGACGCCCACGACGAGGACCTGGGCCCGAACGACCAGAAGCGGGTGGTGACCACCCTGATCCGGGCCGCGGACATGGCGGGGCTGCCCACACCGCGCCGGCCCTGGCTCGACGACCTGGCCACTGTGGTCGAGCTCCGCGACCTGCCCGCCCAGGGCGACGGCCAGATCCTGCTGGGCCTGGCCGACCTGCCCGAGAGGCAGGAGCAGAACGCGACGTACTTCCTTCCCGACCGCGACGGGTCGATCCTGGTCTTCGGCACGTCGGGCTCCGGGAAGACCACGGTGCTCAAGACCATCGCCACGGCCGCGGGGATGCGGCCCGACCTCGGGTCGTGCGAGGTGTTCGGCCTCGATTTCGCCTCCGGTGCACTGGGGTCGATCGAGAAGCTGCCGCACGTGGGGTCAATCATCAACGGCGACGACGCCGAGCGGGTGCAGCGGCTGCTGCGCACGCTGGGCCGCGAGCTGGACCGGCGCTCGGACCTCTTCGCCCAGGCGCATGCGGCCAACCTGAGCGAGTACCGCGAGCTGGTCGACCCGACGATGCCGCGCATCGTGCTGCTCGTCGACAACTATCCCGAGTTCAAGAGCGGCTGGGAGGTCAACTCCGCCACGGCGCCCTTCTACCAGGTCTTCATGCGGGTCCTGGGCGAGGGACGCCCGCTCGGGGTGCACGCCGCGATCACCGCCGACCGGGGCGGCGCCGTGCCGACCGCCGTCGCGGCCAACATCTCCCGGCGCATCGTGCTCCGGCTGGCCGACATCAACCAGTACACGCTGCTGGGCGCACCCAAGGACGTGCTGGACGACCAGTCCCCACCCGGGCGCGCGGTGGTCGACAAGCACGAGGCGCAGATGGCGGTGCTCGGTGGCACCCCCAACGTCGCCGCCCAGACCAAGGCGCTCGAGGAGCTCGGCGCGCAGCTGCGGGAGCAGGGCGTGGCCGACGTGGCCCCGATCGGGGCGCTCCCCCTGCGCGTCGACGCCTCGGAGATGCCGGTCCTGGTCGAGGGCCAGCCGGTCCTCGGGGTCGCCGAGGACACCCTCGCCCCGCGGGGCTTCGACCCGATCGGGTGCTTCGTCATCACCGGGCCACCGCAGTCGGGCACCACCAACGCGCTGCGCGTCATGGTCGACGCGGTGACGCGATTCGACCCCCACGTCAAGATGTTCCACTTCGGGGGCCGGCGCGCCGACCTCACGTCGTACCGCGACTGGGTGCGCAGCGCCACCCGGCCCGAGGACGAGAAGGAGCTGGCCACCGAGCTGGCCGAGATCGTCGCCGAGGAGTCGCCGACCAGCCGGATCATGGTCGTCATCGAGGACGTGCCCCACCTGACCGACGGGCCGGCCGACCGGGCGATGCGTGCTCTCATGCAGGCGATCAGCAACAGCGAGCACCTGCTGGTCGGCGAGGCCGACATCTCCCGTGCGAGCAGCAGCTCGGGGGTGATGGGCGCGTGGAAGTCCGACCGTCAGGGCATCGCGCTCAAGCCGGACAGCTACGACGGCGACAGCCTGTTCAAGGTGCCCTTCGGGCGGGTCAAGCGGACCGACTTCCCCGACGGTCGTGGGATCTTCGTGCAGGCCGGTCGAGCCGTCACCCTGCATTTGCCCGTTTCGGATGTTTAGCGACCACGACACGTGGTACTCCTTCCCCGACCCCGCGAGACGTCGCTCACGATCGCCTCGCATCTCTCAACAGGACGGATGAGTTCGACATGACCGACTTCGGCGCAACGTACGACGAGATGGAGAGCACGGCCAGCAAGCTGGACAACGGCAAGGAGTCCATCGACTCGGCGCTGGACGAGTGCCAGGGCTACGTCGAGGAGCTCGTCCAGGACGGCTTCAAGACCGAGAAGGCCTCCGGCAAGTTCCAGGAGGGCTACGACGACCTCACCAAGGGCCTCAAGGACGCCTCGGGCGGGGTCGAGGACATGGCGCAGGCGCTGCGCGACATGGCCCAGGCCATCCGCGACCTCGACGACCAGCTCGCCGGCGGCTGACCGCCTGTGGTGGGGCCGCGCCGCCTGGCTGCGGCCCCACCACCTGCGGTTCCTATCGAGAGGAGCAGCTCCCGTGGCTGACGTGTACATCAAGCTCAGCGAGCTGGAGACGGTGGTCTCGCAGCTCGAGGCGATCATCTCCGAGTTCGAGAACGCCACCGACAGTTCCGAGGAGCTCGAAGCAGCCATCGGGAACCCGTTCGGTCGTAGCGAGCTCCGGGACCAGGCCAAGGACTTCGAGGAGCGCTGGGACGACAAGCGCGGCGACCTCAAGGACGGTCTCGACAAGATCAAGGAGCACGTCAAGGGCGTCGTGGACGGCGTCAACGAATGGGATTCCGAGACAGCGATCCAGCTGAGCTCCTCCTGATCGCCTGACGCGACCCTGCCACCCACGACGAGAAAAGGAAGACGACGATGGAGCCGTCGCCGAAGGGCCGATTCATCGAAGAGGTCGAGGGCGAGCCCCAAGACATCATCAGCCGGGGCGAGAAGATCACCGCGCTCGGTCAGCAGATGCTCGATTGCGCGAACACCCTCGAGACGATCAAGAATCAAGCGCTCTCGGACGGCAACCAGCAGGGCAAGGCCATCGAGAAGCTCAAGGAATCCGTCGGCGATTCACACGATGTCCTGCGCCAGGCCGGAGAGCTGTACGAGCCCGTCGGGCCGGTGATCACCCAGTACGGCTCAAGCCTGTCCATCATCCAACCGAGCCTCAACGGCCACGTGTCGGACTGCGAGAGCAAGTGGGAGACCTACCAGAGCCTCCCCGGTGACGCGGAGGGCAGCACCACACCAGAGGCCGGTGGCGGGTTCCTCGGCATGGGCGGTCACGACGCCGACAGCCCGGAGGCCAAGGAGGAGGCCGCGGACAACGCGGCCAAGAAGGCCGCCTACGAGGACTGGCTCGAGTCAGCCCGGGCGTTCGACAGCAACTACGACTCCTGGGTCTCTGCGTTCGAGGACGCAGCCGACGGTGTCGAGGACGAGATGGCAGGGTCGATCGAGGACAGCTTCTGGGACAACATCAGCAGCTTCGTCAGCGTGGTCGGCACCATTCTGAGCTGGGCTGCCCTCATCGTGGGCGTCATCGCCATCTTCGTGACCGGCCTCGTGGTCATCGCCGCGCTCCTGGCGCTCGCCTCGTTCGTGATCGTGGCGATCCAGTACATGGCGGGCGAGAAGTCCGGGTGGGACCTCGCCATCGCGGCC
>Ga0325400_1001328_pt1 | contig 20214 bp, 7 predicted proteins | sample PopdelMetagenome_2_FD_205662 | JGI IMG/M metagenome (GOLD analysis project Ga0325400, IMG submission 205662) | Populus deltoides microbial communities from Bellville, Georgia, United States - Xylem-PdKOR-R1 | ecosystem: Host-associated > Plants > Phyllosphere > Stem > Wood/Secondary xylem...
TTTTTTATGAATGCATTGTTAAAAATATTAATAATTTATTTAAAATTAAATTAAAAAGATACTTAATTTAAATATAGGAAAACTGGTTTAAAAATATTCTAATACAATGATATCCTTGCCAAGCATAGAGGCAGGACTTGACCCAGATCAAGGGTTTTGGACGGCATCAAATCATCATTAGAAAATAAATAAATAAATAAATAAATAAAAATCCTAAGTAACAACATTTGCTGGCTCAAATCTATTTGCACTAACACAGGTTTAATATTTTGTTCTTCAGTGCGGCAAGATTTATATATAAAAATCTTGCACTTCATACAGGGAATATAAAGTCATATGATAAAGATGTTTTGAACAACAAAAATAAATGTTATATCCTCTTATACATATCTCACATAATTAATAATTTTATATTTAATTAGCATTTAATTACTGTTTCGAGATAGAAAAAATAAAGATATTCTAGATAAAAGAATAAACATATTTGTTTTTATATTTATTTTTGTATCTCTAATAAAGTATGTTCTGTCTTTTATGTCTCTGTCTTTTCTGTTCTGAAACATCAACACACAGAATCTTATTATTTTTATTTTTTTAATTAATACAAACTATTTGAAGCACTAGACTTTTTATTCAAAACTAGACTTTTTATCCAAAACTTTAATTATAAGTAGTCAACTATGCATAAGAATCTCATCATATTATAAATTGAAGAAAAGTTCCACTAGTTTTTTAGGACATTGTATTCATGATTTCACACTAGCTTCATCTCCCTACTCCATTTTTACATTGAGGACATCTTGAATTAGTTTTCGCATCTTAATAATGAATCACTAATTTTTACTTAATTAAATCTTGAATCTTAAAGAAATCATTGACATATAAATTAATTAAAGTCAGCCTTATTTATTTAATCATCAAAATCTTGAAATAAATCATTTTAAATTGACTTTTGATTAGAGTCAAATTAAAAATTTGAGTAGTGGACTAAGTGGTTGTTTGTTTCCGTGGTTGCGTTTGTTGTTGAAGCAAACATTGGAAAATCATTGTTTGGTAATAAATGAAATCTTGATTTACTATTCATGGACCCCACTATTAATTGCGTTTAAAACACAGGGTCGTTAAAAGCAGCTCAATGCTGCTTTCCTCTTCTTCTCGTGGAGAGTGACTCCACTGTTCACGTGAACAGTGAAGAGGGACTCCATTGTTCGTGTAAACAATGGAGTCATTCTTCACTGTTCTGCTCGGACCGGGTCTGGTCCAGTCCAAAGCTAAATATATTGAACTGAGTTCGACCTAGTAAAATAAAATAAAAATTTATTTTTTATTTTTGTAATTGTGCTTTATTTGAAAAACTAGTGTTTATCGGTCCGGTCCAGAGCTAAATACAATGAATCGGATCCGACCTAGTGAAATAATAATAAAAAATTATGTTTTATTTTTAATTGTGTTTTATTAGAAAAATTAATGTTTTAGAAAAATAAATTTTATTTTTTATTTTTAATTGTGTTTTATTGGAAAAATTAGTGTTTAACATTATAAAGTATCACTATATAAATTAGACGGAGATTGCTTGATGACGTAACATTTGCAAAATTTGATCGCAATCCCAATTTTGTTCCTGATTATATTTTACCTGTTGCGTGCTTACGAAACCAAAGAAACTGTAGTCATTGTCGGATGTATTTCATATGTGATAGAATTATAGATAGTTTAATGGAACAATAAAAATTATTTTATATAAAGTATTATTTATTTCATAATATAATAGCAATAGTTACATCTATAATATTTAAATTAAAAACCTTCAATATTAATATGAATTTTTTAAAATTATTTTATAACCTCAATTTAAAAAATTATAGATAGTTTAATAGAACAATAAAAATTATTTTATATAAAATATTATTTATTTCATGATATAATAATAGTAGTTACATCTACAATATTTAAATTAAAAACCATTAATATTAATATGAATTTTTTTAAATTATTTTATAACCTCAATTTAAAAAATATTATTGACCAAACACATTAAACTACTTTTTATTCAACATCAATTTCAACCACAGTTTTAACCAAACATTTAAATTAGGCTTGAAATTAGGACCAAAAAAATACATTTTAGTCTTAAAATTTAAAACATTTTTAATTAGACCATTCAAATAAAGGATCATTTGATAGAAAATACATATTTTGTACCCTAAAAAAATACATATCATATTATTTCATTATTATTTTCGAATGGACTTTAAAAGTTTCCATATGGACACCGCCCCCAAGAGATTCCCTAGGAACTGCACATCTCCATTAACAGAAGCTTTCTCAAGCCAAATGCAACCCCTTGTTTCAAAACATCCATCAAAAGAGAGTTAAAGATTTGTTTCACTAATTCGTTCATGAGATATTTCCCAATGGACAACAATGAGAAAGAAACAAAACCAAGAGGGGTTGCAGGTAAAGTTGGCATGAGTTCAACAAGAGTCTCTATTTATTCCTAGGGTTCTCCAACTCCATCTTCTGAAGGTTGAGTAGCAAATCACTGGAATCGAGGAAAACTTTGTTGGCTGAATTTGAGATTGTATGTGCAATTTCTCTTGCAGCTTCAATCTTCCTTAGAGTGATGAATGCAGGATTGTTGGCAATGGCTTGACCAATGAGCTGAGCACTGGTGGCCTCTCCCTGTCAACCATTCAAGGAAAAATTATTACAAAGAGAAGAAGGATGGGTACGGAATTCCAAACGTAGAGTGTAAGGAACGGAGAGAGTCCTCATTCTAATGAGGATTTTAGCATTTCTTTTGTCTCACCTCGGCTCTGATAACAGCACTCTTCTTATCTTGTTCAGCTTTTTCCACAATAAATTTAGCCCTCTCAGCATCTTGAGCAGCCACCTGTTTTGCTTCGATTGCAGCAGTAAATTCTTTCCCAAAAGTCAGGCTTGTAATGGACACATCATCCAGTGCAATGTGAAAATTGGATGCTCTTGCTGTCAAAACCTTCCTTATTTCTCGACTAACAGCCTATAAAAAAACCAAATTAGTCAACGCAGGATGATGCACGAACAGCTACGCACACAAAAAAGAATGGACAATATAATCCTGAAGACAATGCAAAAGTAATGGAGAAACTAGAGAAAATCCGATCAATATCTTCCACATTTCTCTACTAACAGCCTATAAAAGAAAACTCAAATTAGTCAACGCAGGATGATGCATGAACAGCTACACACACAAGAGAGAAAGGGCGATATACTCCTGAAGACAAGGCAAAAGTAATGGAGAAACTAGAGAACATCCGATCAGTATCTTCCATATTTCTCTACTAACAGCCTATAAAAGAAAATTCCAATTAGTCGACGCAGGATGATGCATGAACAGCTACACACACAAAATAAATGACGATATAATCCTGAAGACAATGCAAAAGTAATGGAGAAACTAGAGAACATCCGATCAATATCTTCCATGTTTCTCTACTAACAGCCATCACAAAACCAACGTGAAAGCCCACTATCACATTGATGCCCAATGGAAGACTAAGGAACAATATTAATCATCCTAGCATAATATAGAGTGCCAGAGAGTCAACAGAGAATGATGCATGAACAACAACTCATACACAAGAAAGTGGAGCAAATCTAATCCTGAAAATGATGTAGCATAATTATAAATGCAAAGAAATTGAAAACTGGGAATAATTTATTTTCTTCCATGAACTGCCTAAACTAAACTAAGGCAAACAATAATATGTTTTCAAAACGATGCTTTGTCAACTGGATACACACAATACTAAAGGAACAATATAATCATAACCAATATGAAAGGCCATTTCAAAATTTCAACAAAATTTAAAAAAGCATAGAGAATCTAAAGCCAAGTTAAACAAAGCACTAGCTCTTGCTGATCATGGGATTGGAACTGGGAGCTTTCAATTTGCACCAGAAATCTGAATTATTAGTTATTATTACCTCTCTCTGAGTAATAAGCTGGCTGGCATTATACTGAGCAACCACAGATTTCAATGTTTCATGAATGATAGAAGGCAAGACTCTGTCATTATAATTTTCACCAAGGGTTCGATAAATTTCAGGTAGCTGGTCTGGCACAGGACGAGTCAGAACTCGAAGCCCAATCTTCACCTGTTAACAAATTTAAAACCTAATTTAGAGAGACGAATTGTAAGGATTTTACCAAAGCATATAGATAGAAAACTCAAGTTCCATATATTCACAGGTGAAAAGGCAACTACCATCTATACGCAACTCTTATATCCATGGCTCTAGCATCCATCATAATCATGTTAACCCTAGAGCAATACCCAGAATTGATTACGAAATCACAAAAAAAGGCAGTGGGTTCTAAGAAGTGTGCATGAGGCACAAGTCAAAACCTTATGGCTATAAAAACTGAGGAATGGGTGCCTTCGCCTACAAGGACTTCAATGACAGACAGATGGAAACATAAAAGAAAGGAGATATTTGAACTAAGGGAATGAACAAATGAGTGAGACCTGCAGAATCTTTCCAGGGAAATAGAAGCCAGATAAGGATGGAAAGTCGTTAATACTTTCAAGATTTTGCAGTTACAGAATCTATACACATCAATAGGGAAAGAAAAAACAAGAATGACATTACTATCATTTTGACTTCTTTAAGCAACAAGTGACCAACAGGGAAAGAAAAAAAAACAAGAATGACAGGCCTTGCTATAAAAAAAAGGAACATCAAAATAATTATAGAAGTATAGAAACGGAAGAAGTATTGTCTATCAGATTTCTGGCAATCTCCTACGACAAAAAATTAAAGAAATATGAAAGGTAGAAGAAATCTACCATTTGGAGATCACGACTTCCTGAAGTACTCTCTACCAGATGGGGTCGTGCACGAACATCATATATGATGGGACGCTCAAACCATGGAATCATAAAGTGTGTCCCCTCAGGATAAACCTTCACATTGAACAATAAATATTAGAGCACATACTAAAATACAGACATTAAAAAGATTTCTTAGTATCAGGATTACAAATTAAATCATGGCGAGGGGGGGATATGATACAGCATAAGTTTAACACACATTAATAGATTAATTACGATTGTGAATCGAAACCCCAGTTCCGAACAGGTCAAAACCTCTCCCCCAAACTCAAACAAAAACTAATCACCACACCATGAGAAGCAGGAAGCATTCCAGAAAGCCTAAGAAAATTGTAACTTGTGAAAAAGGAGATAATGTTAGAGTTTAGACAGCCATGCTGCTTCCTAGAGGCTTCAAGTTCATCTGACAATCAAATCACCAATCAAATCAATTTTTAACTTTTTATGTAAAAGGTATATTGAAAGATGGATATTTCCAAATTCAAAAGAAAAAATCAGAAAAGATTGCATGAATTCACCATATGACCTCAATGACACAACATTGTTAAAGAAAATAGATAGCAAACAACACAAAGTAGTGTTTTTAGTTCTTTCAGAGAGCAATAGTAAAGTGCAGCTTATTTAAAACAGACCAAGAATCAGTTAAATTATCCATCAACACCAACAACAAAATACAGGCAGTGTAGATAACATAGGCCCAATCAATCAGCACGATGTTTGATAAAACCAAACGAGACAACCAATTCATATTTGACAAATATTTCTCACAAAAGTAAACAGCTAATCATGACACACAAAAGAAAGTAACAACCTTCTCTTTGATACCAGCTATACGGTTGAACATTATAGCTCGATGTCCACCATCAACATTGTAAAGACTGTTAGTAGCTCCATACAAACCAAGCCCACCAAGAACTCCTATCTTAATCAGAGTCCCAATAGCACCACCACCTGGCACCTTGGGTACTCTCACATTGTTGAAATTCATCTTCCCAAATTCTGACAACACAAAATCATTCATTCACATTAAGAAGGTCAACAATCAACATCCAAAGCAAACCAAGAGCATGAACTACAGGCAAACTACAATGTTAACATAAATAGCATCAAAGGGATTGATCACTTCCCATTTTCACATTTCCTGCTCTACAAAACAAAGCCAGAAAAACCCATCAAGGAAACTCAACCTAGAACACAAGAAGTTTATAACTTTTCTTTCTGGGCACACAATTTTGAAGAAAGTCAGAACTTTATAAAGCAACGGAGCTTAATAAAAGCAGACAAACAAACCCTTTTGAAAAAGGAGAGAAGTTGTTAAGTTACTGACTAAAATGAAGCATAAGGATCAAACTTTAAGCTTTTAGATCTCTTTTTACTTGATTTTAGTTCAAAATGGAAAGAGCCAAGTTGAAACATGATGCCCCAAACATCAATAAACATAAGATAGCATATTTCAAATTAAAATGAGAGAAGCAAAGCAAGAAGGGAGACCAAAATGATAAGCACACCTTAGGTAGGGTCTTCTAGCGAGAGAGAGGGGTTTAGGGTTTATAGCGTCGAGAAGAAGGGAGAGAAAGGGTGAAGGGGTTTAGGGCTTTTACCGAAAGAGAGTAAGGAAGCAAGGGCTCGTTTGAGCAGAAGGTCAAGAAAATGGGCCAAGCATACTATGTAAAACCAAGCCCTATGAATATATGATGTTTGATGTCTCAGTAATTGAGAAAAAAAAAATCTTCTCATTTTTCTGATTTAAAATTATAGTTTTTTTTTTAAATATCATATATAAAAAATTTATTTAAAATTATAATAGATAATATTTTTAAAGTATTTTCTAGTTGAAAATATATTAAAATAATATATTTTATATTTTTTTAAAATTTAGTTTTGATATTAGTATTTTAAAATAATTAAAAAATAATTTAAAATTAAAAAATACATTCCAAAAAAAAGAAGAAGCAAACTTTAATACACGGATGTGACCCAAGAAGAGCCAAGTCAGCAACAGTTAATAACCAACAAGATTTCGTTATCCACTTTCAGACATTGCAGGCTCCTCCTCACTCATTTTTCTCAAGGAAACCAAAAAAAATGGCTTCTTCTTCTTCTTCTTCTCCTTCATCTCTTCTGCTCCCACTTGGTAATTCATCAATCTCCTCTTCGCTTTCTCCACTACTTCGTTTCTGCAATCATGTTCATTTTTCATATTTATTGTGGCAGGTTCATCTTCTGGCAAAACTACTCTACTTACCAAAAGACATGGCATTGTCAATGTCTTTGACAAAGTCCAAGGTTTGATGAACATTAGTGTGCAATGCTCAAACTTGGAACCAAGAAGTAGAGGTTCAAGAGCAAGAGAGAACAAGGTGGATACAAGTTTGATTAAGAGAAGGGATTGTGTAATTGGGCTGGTATTTGGGGTTTCAACTCTTTGTAATATAGGCTCATTTGATAATGTTGCCAAAGGAGCTGGATTGCCACCAGAAGATAAGCCAAGATTGTGTGATGAAACCTGTGAGAAAGAGCTAGAAAATGTATGGTGAGATTACATGGACCCCTTTTGTTAAAATTGATCATTTTCAAATTGTGGGTTGCATTAATCCTGTTTGTTAATGAAGGTGCCAATGGTGACTACAGAGTCTGGGTTGCAGTTCAAGGACATTAAAGTTGGTCAAGGCCCTAGTCCTCCAGTTGGTTTTCAGGTGTGTAGACTTGTTCTCACTCCTCTGGCACATCTGAATTAGCTAGCCAGCAATATGAGAAAGAAATGGCATACTAGCCATTGTCAGTCTCTTGCTCTCTAGTGTTCCATCTTCTTCAGCTTCTAGTGTTTCTATGGGGTTCTTACTGACCCTTTATAGACCTCCAGATAAATTAATTGAGACTTCGGATATCATGTATGCTATGGTGTCTAAGGGCTCTAATGACCATTTCTGGCTTCTAAGATTCACCAATCTATACTGAGGATCAGTCCATATTTGTAGCATTATTTTTTTTGTTCGACGGTGAGGAGTATTCTTGCTACAGCTTGCATGCCAATTAAGATCAAATTTTCTCCTCGGATGTTCTCGTGCATTCAAAAAAAGTTCAATAAAATCTTTTGAACATTGATCCCAAGATTCGAACCTAGAAACTCAAGAAAAGGAACATGCTTCATTAACTACTAGGTGAATCCTTGGATAATGTTTAGTTATTGTCTTGGAATCGAAAAGAATGAGATAGTCGGGGCATGTCCTCTTGTCTTTTATGTTTTGAAAGGACAAAAATTCACTCAAAAACAGTTTCATAAATAAATTTATTTTTATGTCTCAGTTTTTATTCCTTCAACCAAACACATTTATATCCCTTTTGTATTTGTGTTTTCTATCTTGGAACACTATGGCATTAGTTACAAGAATTGGCCACATCTAGTGGGTGACTAGTTTGACTGAGATTCCTTGGCCTGCCATGATTACATTGAGAAATTCGTTTGTTCTTTCATTTGTCCACCCCATCTAATGACAGTATCATCATGCTCACAGGTTGCTGCTAATTATGTTGCCATGGTTCCATCTGGGCAAATATTTGACAGGTAATTTATTTTTATGTTTGCTAATGGTTAATTAGGGATACCAATGATAAACATTTGGATGAAAAAAGAAACGAGGATCTATTGCTGTTACATTGCGCAACGCAGGGTGTGCATTCATTTATCACATATGGAAAGAAAGAAAGTAACAATAGAATGCATATTGCTGATGCTGCTACTGAAAGTTCAATCCTGAAGTCCAATATTCAAGCTGTGCAACAAAGATTGTGCAAATCCAAGTTCTTGAAGGAAGCTGTAATGAAGCCTGGGCGCTCTTAGGAATCTGTCAATTGTGGGGGTTGATTGTAGCTAGATTGTGTCGCTAATTGTTTGATTCTTTGCTTGATTTGTACAGCTCTCTGTTTTGTAAGCAGGGTATCTCCCGCTAAGTTAATTTTTCCTGATAGAAATTATTCATTCAAAAAAAGAAACTTTTGGATGAAGGAGACAGAGGAGAGTTGGTAGCTGTGGCCAGTTTTCAGCCTGAAAGATTGGCTGTTTTGGTGTTCATTCTTGCACTTGTTAGCAAGGCCAACTTGCTCAACTTCTAAAATTGTTCCTCTCACATTTTGCAGTTCATTGGAGAAAGGGCAGATCTATATCTTTCGTGTCGGCTCCGGTCTGGTAAGCTCCATAGATGGTAATCCATGTTAAGCTTGGGCAGTGCCACTGATCATGAAACAACTGCAAATTCTGATTTTGTTCTATAACGCACCTATGAATATCATTTAACCTTTTAGATAGGTTTCGATGCATGCTATCTGAGAGTAGATAGATAGTGCCAAATGTTCCTTACCTTGTTGAATGATCTCTAAATTTCATTGCATGGTAAGCAGCATTGCATAATGTCATATAGACTATAGCCACACTCTGGTGACTGGAATATGAGTCAGGAATGCTCTGTCATTGACTTTTTCAATTTGAATGACTAGAATAGGTGATCAAGGGACTTGATGAAGGGATCCTAAGCATGAAAGTTGGAGGGAAGCGCCGGCTCTACATTCCCGGACCGGTAATTTATTCACATCTTACTCATTTTCCAACCAGAAGAAAAAAATTGTTGATAACTGCAGAATGGATATCCAATCAAGCATCAGGTGCATTGGCCTAGGTTAGTTGGATTCTATGTCAAATAGATGATGCATCAGCAGACTTTTTCGAGGTTTAAAGAGCTAGTAGCGAGTCCCAAAACTTAATGCCATGGCTTCATACATATCGATCCATTTACCTGTAATTTATTCACTTCTTACTCATTTTCCAACCAGAAGGAAAAAAACGGTAGATAACTGCAGAATGTATATCCCATCAGCTGCATTGGCCTAGGTTAGTTGGATCCTATGCATACCGATGATGCATCATCAGACTTAAAATCCAACCCTTCTCTGCTATGCACTTTCTTGAGGTTTAAAGAGCTAGGAGAAAATTCCAAAACTTAATGCCATGGATTTATACATATTGATCCTTGGACTGCCATCGCAAGATGAGATGGTCTGCTGCTGGCAGCATCTTTCAATGTGTTTTCTTGACAACCAAACAAGAAAGTGTATTTGCAATTAAGCTTCTAACAATGTTGTTTTCATGGCTTGTTCTTGTTTCTAGTTGGCATTCCCAAAAGGACTCACTTCAGCTCCAGGAAGGCCAAGGGTGGCACCAAATAGTCCTGTAGTTTTCGATGTCAGTTTGGAATACATACCAGGCCTTGAAGTGGAAGAAGAATGAGACTCTACCAAAATCTTCATCTCCCATCAATCCTTTCAGTCTTGCCTCTCTCCCATTTAATAATTTCTCCCAAGAGGTTTAAAATTTGAGTTCTTGCATTGTATGCCTTCCATCACTCCTTTTTTTCTTCTGATATTGTACAAATTGAGTGTCCATTTCTTGATGTAAGTTGAGTAAACATCTTTCCAGTCAACGCCTCAACTTGTTTCCTTCAAGAATAGTCTACAATATCAAGCAAATTCAGTAACCTTCATTAATTCAGTAAATACTAAGAGAGTTACTCTGCATAATTATTTTTTTGATGTATACAAAAATAATACAAGAAAGACGATAATCATAAATAAATATAAAGTTCTACCGAAATTAATGAGTCTCGACCATAAAGAATCTTAATTCAAATTTTTATTATTGAATGTATTTTCTATTCAAAACTAAATATTAAACTCTTCCGAGGAAAAAAAATCCCAAACAAAAACATAAAAAATAATAATAAAATTTGTAAATTAAATAGAAAATAAATTCTAAATTAACCTAAAAATATAACAAATTCCGAATAGAACTAATTTGAGGGCCTTAACAATCTCTTATGACTTCAAAAAATTAAATCTTGCGGAGATCAAAGCCTCTAAAATACATGTATGTTAAAGTCTCACCATTTTCGAAGCCAAAATTAGAATACAATGCCTACCCTAGAAGGCTATGATTTTGGTGTGATTGTTGAAGGTCAGTTGAAAATGTTAGGTAATGTTAAGCCCTAAAATATATCTTGTTTTGGTAGGAGTTGAAGAAACGATTTAATTAATGAGTAGCTAGTCACGGTTTCTAATCTCAATTGGGAATTGCTTTTCTTGGGATGGAGGTTGGTGTAAGATGAAAGATGGCTTTCCTAAATTCAAGAATATGGTTGGCCAAGGCTAAAAAAAGATGCCTTTCTTTTTGATAAATTAAATTTTATGATTTGTTATGATTTATTTTATATAAAATTATTTTAATTTTATGATCTGTATCACGAGTTTTATTTTATTATTTTTTAAATAAATTTTTCAATTTCATCTTTCAGTATATAATGTGTTTATTGAGAATTGAGATTCATGTTTTGTTTTTATTTACTTTCTATTAGATTATCTTAGTCTCATGATCTATGTTGTTTATTTAGTAAGTTAACTCGGGTTGACTTGAGTTATTTTCTTCTTCTTTTTTTATTATTTTTTTTTAATTTTATTCTTTAATATTGGATTGATTGATAATTGAGTTTCATGGTTTATTTTGATCTACTTTATATGAAGTTATCATAGTCTCATGATCTGGGTCATAAATTTAACAAGTTAATTCAGATTGACCCGAATCAATCCAATATGTTGTCATCTTAATATTTTTTTTAAAAAAATATTGTCATGAATTTTTGTGAGTTAAACTATGTTTTTACTAATCGTCTAGGTTGCCTTTAGACCTGTTAAGTTATTTAGGTCACATCGAGTCTCTATTCCCACACAATTTAAATTTTTTTATTAGAAAAATGTTAGCTACACCTAAGTTTTTTTCTATGTTAAAAAAAATTGATTCGATACATAGTATAGCACAGGACAACAATATAGTATATCACTATTATAAAACTTAGCCCGGTCTATGATCTTATTCAAGGCTCGGGTCACGAGTTGGGTGGGTCAACTTATGTCAATCCAAATCAGTATTGTTTCAAGATTTTTTTAAAGTTAAAATGATATTGTTTTGAATTTTTTTTTTAAATTCAATCCGAATCTTACTCGGGTTTTGACTAAGTCAATTAAGTTGTTGTTTGACCTATTGAGTTGATCTGGTTTAACAAAGTGAATTCCTACTCCATTCAATAAAAAACTCAACCCAAGATAGGTTTTGGGTTGGTGAATTACCAAATTAGTTAAATAACACAGTATATATAACTTCTTCACTAGGCAATGTTTTACTTTTCAAGAAAAAAAAAAGGAAATAATGCTTTAATTAGGGGCGATTATTTTCGGTTTGGTTCGGTTTGGTTTTTTAGGACAAAAACTGGTTCAAACCGGTTTGGCTCGGTTTTTTCGGTTTGGCTTGGTTTTTTGCCGGTTTGACTTGGTTTTTTTCAGTTTCAGTTCAGTTCGGTTTTTCCGGTTTTAGGTTTCTAAAACTGAAACTAAACCGAACCAGCTGATTTTTTAAAATTTTAATTGGTTTAATTGGTTTTTTTTCACGGTTTAGTTTTTTCGGTTATTTTTTTTTCTAATTTTCTCGGTTTTTCGATTTTTTTCTCAACCCTAACTCTAGCATGCAGACAATATCAATTTGCTTATTGATTTATTAAAAAATAAATAAATCAAATTGCGTATTGATATATCCACAGAATAAATGTTGTTAAAAATGTATCTTCAATTTTACAAGTCCAATTACAGTTCTAATTAGGTATTAATTAAAGATTGGTTGATGAAATCCAAAGAATTAAGCTAATAAGAATGTATCTACCTCCACGTGCGCTTCTGAATTTGGAAGCCAAAATGTCATTTAATTAGGTGGAATTAAGGGTGATCGTCAAAACCTAATTAAATCCTAAAAAACCACCTCATGCCCTTTTAAACCTCACAAAGTCTTAACAAGCTCACCAACCTTAATTTCCTCTATTTGCCCGAAATAGAATTATAAATCAAACCCGAGTAAATCTAGTAGTTAACTCATCAATTCAAAACCTATTTTAAATTAAGTTTTATATATATTTTAAATTAAATATTTTTAATAAAATAAAAAACTATATTATTTTGATAAAAATAAAAAACGATTGAATTGACTCATATATTTACGAGTTAATTTATAACTCGAGTTTTGAATCGGGTTAGAATATGAGATAAATCTTATAACGATACTTATGATAAAATCTCAAGTATTAACCAGCCAGAGATTTCCCTTGAAACACCACCAGATTCAGAGAATGCCATGGCTAGTCAATAAGACCACAATTGTTTTTCTTGCAAGTCAATATATATTACCATATTTATATATAACTTGTACGAAGAGAACATAAAATTAACCAATATCTCTTTGCTCAAATATTACTTAATTATATTTTATAGTTTAAGGGGAAAGGAGAAAAAGAATGCTAGGTGGGCTATAAGTAGAAAGTTGTGGCTGATTAGAAACTTGCGAAGATGATGAAAGGATCCCTTCAACCTCCCTCTCTCTCACAAACACAGACAACAGATTAAGTTATGCCCACAGGTGATGACTTAGAACTGTTTGTTAGCCCAGAAGTTGCATCAACCTCTTGTAAAAGTCGGTCCAAACCTTCCCATCTCTCTAACGAATGATCAAGACATCTCTCTCAATATCCCCATCGATTCTTATATATTTTCTTTCCATACTTGTCTACTTTGCCACCAAATTATTGTTTGATCACCATCTCTGATTGCTTTCTTTTGTATCTCTTTGTCCCTAGCTTTAGAAAACTTTGCTCATATGTATTTGTGAAAATAGAATAACAAGAAAGGAGTTAGCTAGGGTTTTCTAAGTGTAGATGGTGTAAAGAACCCTAGCTTTGAGCATATATAGCTAGGGTTTTTTTATTTTTCCAACTGTATGTTTTCTTGTTGTATATTAAGGTAGAAGATCTTCATCGGATGAGTACCAGAGGCCATTGGAGGCCGGCTGAAGATGAGAAGCTTCGCAAGTTGGTGGATCAGTATGGTCCTCACAATTGGAACTCCATAGCCGAAAAGCTTCAAGGAAAATCAGGTGAAAATTTAAAATTTTATATTAATCCATGATTTTCCTATTAATATAATTTATTAGGGATGATTGAACCGGTCATGATGGTTGGTTTTTTATTTAAAAATAATTTAGACTTGCAAAAACTGGAATATACCTATATATATATATATATGTATGTATGTATGTATGATTGTGACTAGTGACTAACCCAAAAATTGTAAATCAAATCAGGGAAGAGTTGTAGGTTAAGATGGTTTAATCAGTTGGATCCAAGAATCAACAGAAGCCCTTTTACAGAAGAGGAAGAAGAGAGGCTTCTTGCTTGTCAGCAGATTCATGGCAATAAATGGGCTGTTATTGCAAAGCAATTTCCTGGTCGTACTGATAATGCTGTGAAGAACCATTGGCATATAATCATGGCAAGAAAATGCAGAGAAAGATCAAGGATTCATGCAAAAAGAGCAGCTTCTCAAGCGTTGTTAGTCAATGAGCAGACACATTCTTTCTCAAATCAAGACGTGATGAGGATCGTGAATTGTGAGCCAAGGAACCTTGCCCCATCATTTTTCCACAAATTCTGTGAAAGTTATTGCGATTGTTATCATCATCCCTTCTGTCTCAACTATCCGTCTTTTTGCAATGAAAATACCAGCCATCATGAAGGTAACCGAAGAAGATCACCATCAAACATGAATTTTACACTCTTAGCTAGGTAGAGAATGAAAAAAACTTTGTGCAGGTACTAGCTTTAGTTTATGAAAAAGTATTTTACAGGCCAAGTTCAAACGCATCAAAACTATCTGATTGGTTGGTGTAATGAATCCCATGAATCCATGCAACGTTATTGTTTTCATATATAAGTGCATGGATTTTTGTAATGTATGGCCCGTTTGATCCATATGGACTAGATCATACAGCAATTTTCAAGTTTCATGATGAAATATAGACGTTTTTCTATATCTTAATTTCTCGTGATTATGTACTTAGTTTTTTTTAATCGATTTCTTAATGCATGTATAATTTGTGTAAATATATATTGCAGGTAAACCTCTAGAGTTCTATGATTTTCTCCAAGTAAAGACTGATTCTAGCAAAAGCGAAGCCCTCGACAATGCTAGAAGAGATGATGTTGAGGTAGATCAGGAAGCCAGGGAATTACATCAGAGAAAGGCTAATTTTCCTTTCATTGATTTTTTGTCTGCTGGAAACTCTAATTAGCGGGTTCCCTTCACTTCATAAATAGTACAAATGTAAGCAGTTATTTACAATCACACTTAATTATTACTACTCAAATGCATTGGCAATTAGGCATATATATGTTGAAGAACACAGCATGTGGTAGCCAGGCATATATACTTCAAATCACAGCCATGAGTGTAGATCGTCTTATATCAAAGAAACAGCCATGGCTTATATAGTTTTCCATGCAGGATAACTAAAGAAATAGCCATGGAGGGACTCCATTAATTTCTGTACACGATCAGAGCATGTACATCAACCATGGATGTTCTTCACACATCGATCGATTAACTCTTTGCATGCGCAAATTGAATAATTTCACAATGATATTCATCCTTCGCATATTCTTTTCGATTCTCCATGAGTTCATATGGGAAAAGGAGGCGAGGTTAATTGGAATAATTAGACTAGTGACTCTAAATGATGTAATCAAGCACTCCAGAAAATAATTTAATTAACTTCTATTAGTTAACCACCTACAAAGATTCAATGGTGTAATCAAATTAAGATAGATATTTACATTTTGACTTGATTTGTGATTAAACGAGGCATGACATTGACAGGACTTGCAACCACCAAATACATTTGTCTTTGCTTTAGTTGTTCATGCATCAACAAGAGCACAAAAACAAATGTTTTCTTGTCATTCGATCAAATATATACATGTTTTTTCCCCTGTATATGTTGACATTAACTACCTCACTTACGTCAATCTAGCGAGAGGAGTATAACTTCTTGAAGGTGCTTTTAGAGCAACACAACTTTGAATTGTGTAGGTGTTTCATCATACCACGTCTTAATTAGATTGCAACTAACGATATTGTTTAAGACTCGACTGAAATACCTAGACAGGGAGAGAAAACTCGTGGTTTGAATTTGGGGAGAAAATTGAGAAGGACATCTATCTAGAAAACCGTGAATGAGAAGAATATCAATAAGCCATTTGATTCGCACAACATTTGATGGAATTAGTTTAATTTGTCCATAATTTGTCCAACTCTCAATGATGTTTTGATAGCAAAATTTTTGTTCTCGTGCTACACAAGGTGTAAATTCAAAACATCCTTTGTTGACTGAAACCGATACTAAAAAAAAATAAAATTAGATAATGTTGTTTGGACTTTCTTCAAAAAAAAAAAAAGGGGGGGGGTTTAAGCAATGTTTATTTTAACATAAAAGAAAAATGTTTGTGTTGTGAAGAACTTTCTAACAATGTTATTAAACTCATTTTAATAGTTTAATCTTAAGATCTTATAACCTGACTTATCTAGTATAAACTTTAAAGAAAATTATATGAGAATTAACTCGGTGTAATTCAATTAACTTGTTGGGTCTAAAAACAACTTGAAAGATCGATAAGATTGTGGTTTGGATTTAAAAAATAAAATCAACTTGATATTTGTTTTAATATTAAGATGATGACATATTGAATTAACCTATCTACCCGTGTTAACTTGGTAAATTCACGATCCATGTCATGAACATGACCACAGTGAGCTACTTAGTTGGGTTATGCATCACTTTCTTTTCCTTTCCTTTCTTCTCTTCTCGGTTAGGCTTTTATCAGACTTGGATGAGATGAAATTAACTCAGGACTGAATTGAAGAGATAATAGATAATTAGGAATTGAATTGAACGAAAAAGACCGAGAGTGTTTGACATGTGTGAGGAGGGCCACCATATTGAGGAGGCATGTGTGGTCTCCTTTGAGCTCCTATGGAGGCCTTCCTTGGTATTGTTATAATCATCTCGACGGAAGCACCTTTTTATGATGGTGCATGTTGATGGTGGCGCTATGACATCACTCTAGTGATTCATTCTTTTTTTCTTTCTTTTCCTGTCTTCTCCCCTTGATCATTCACGTGCTTGCTTTATTCTCTTTTTTTTTTATTCAATTAAGTGTGTATTTGGTAATGTGGTGTAAAATATTTTTTTTATAAAAATGTTTTTCAATTGAAATATATTAAAATAATATTTTTTTTATATCAACACATTAAAATCATAAAAAAAAGCATTAATCCGGTGCGTTTTCAAGCAGTAAATAATTTAAAAAACACTTTAAAAAATAAGTTGAATTACAAAAACAATAAACACACCTTAATAATCTTACTTTACAGAAATATTATTAAGCTATGAGCCTCACCAACCTATAACTTTCAATTAATCCAAACTCACCTAAACATGTTTGACAAAGTTTTTTTTTTAAAAAAAATATATTCATAGAATATATACAATATGGTTGTTGTTGACGTTTCAACATAGAATGATCAAATAATTAATTACTTGTATATATATTCTATGTTTTAACAAACTCACTTCCTACTTAATTTCTTCACAGCACACGCATCCCATAATCAGAGCTGAACTAAGTCTTTATTAGCAGAGACTTTTTGTCTCCAGTTTCCTCTTCATCGATGCTAAACCAGATATTGTATGTTGTGTATGATCAAATCCTATTAAATTTATACATTAATTTACTCAATATTGCAATGCTTAATTTGGCTTGCCAGAGGGATTCTTGTTTTTGTTCTCTTCGTCCTTGATGCTTGAATTATTTTTATATTTCTTTTGTGTTACAATATTTCTGCTGCCATTCCTTCATGGGAAGCGCCATTGAAGAGCTTGAAGTGTTCTTTATTGTCTCATGCACTGCCATTCACAACATCATAGGAAAATTATCAATGATCATAATTAGCAGCAATTTCTGAAGCACTCTCAGAACTTATTTAGTAAAAATTACCTCCCTCTAAATAAATGTGCATTTAGAATTTCATTTTAAGAGTTAGGATATATCTCGGACTAGTTTTTATGTACAAGATTAAAAGAATGTTTAGGAGTGTAGTAGTGGTTACTTTTTAAAATGTTTTTTTGCTAGGAAATATATTAAAATAATATTTTTATTTTAAAAAATTATTTTTAACATTAATACAACAAAATAATATGAAAATACCAAAAACTATTAATTTAAAGTAAAGAAAAAGTAAAAAAATTCAAAATTTTTAATTTTTTTTTAAAAAAAGCTAAAAGCAAATTAACAAACCTTAAGTATTTGTTTGATATTACCATAGCTTTTACTAACAAAATATCTTCTATTAATTAAGAATTTTAATTTTATTTCTCATACCTTTATTCAAAATCTTGCCATAATTTGTAATCATTATCATTATAAAATATAGCAACGAAATAAAAATTTTTGTAACTGATATTCTATACGCAGATGATTTCTTCAAAATCCAATTTAAAATAAAAATATATAACCTTGACATACAAGAGTGGGTGTTTAGCATAATATTGGTAACATGTTTTTCTTCCCTAAATCACCATTGTTAGGGATTCGAAACTTGTGAGAATTAATAAAAAAATATTTATAAATATTAACAAAGTATTGTGATTAACTTATTATAATCACATCTACAAAATATTATTTTATTAGAATAGTGTTTTTCTTTTTTAGTTTTTTTTTCAATTCTATCCATTATTTTAAAAATTGTGTAATTTTGTTTTTTATTTCATTTCAGTTTGGTTATATATCGGTTTCAAGGTTTTAAATTTTTTTTATTGATTTAAACCTTCAATACTAGATCTATTGGAAGTGAGATTTTATATTTTTTTTATTGCTTTTTATGAATTTATTCCGATCTCATAACTCGGGTCGTGAGTTTAATAGATTAACTAGGGTTAACTTGAGTTTTTTTTTTGCTGCTTTTCTAAATGATTTTTTTTATTTCATCCTTGAACATTAGATTAGTTGGAAATTGGACTTTATAATTGTTTTTTGTGAGATTATCTTGATCTTATGAACCGGCCCATAAGTTTGATAGGTTGACCCGGATTGATTTTATTTATTTTTTGATCATTTTTTAATTGAATGTTTTTTCAATTGGGCTTCATATTTTTTTTAATTAGTTTTCTATATGCTTATCTCGATCTCATGATCCGAGTTACCGGTTAAGTAAGTTAACTCGAGTTGAATCGATTAATTTTCTGAGTCCTTTTTTATTGAATTTTTTTTTTCAATTTCACCCTCCAACAACTCAATCTCTTCCTTTTTATTTATTTATTTTTTCAATTTTATTATTCAATATTAAGTTATTTGGGAATTGAACTTCATAGTGTTGTTCAATTTGTTTTCTATGGAGTTATCTTAGTCTCGTGGATTTAGTTTTTTTTCTCAATTCAACCTTCAACAATGGATATGTTGGAAATGAAGTTTTATAATTTTTTTATTTACTTTTTATAAATTTATCCATATCACATTATCCAAGTTACAAGTTTAACAGGTTAGCCCAAGTTGACTTAGGTTGTTGTTTTTGTCTCTTTTTTTTAAAAAAAATTCGATTTCAATATCCTTTAACATTGGTTGATTGAAAACTGAGATTCATAATTTTTTTTATTTTTTTTCCATGGTTTATCATAATCTCATGATACAAGTTGTTAATTTGGAATGTTAACCCAGGTTAACCCAAATAGTTTTTCTTATCCTTTTTTTATTTTTATTTTTAAATTTATCTTTCAATATTAGATTAATTAGTAGTTAATTTTCATAGTTTATTTTGATTTACTTTCTATACAGTTATCACGGTCTTTATAATTAAGGTGAAAGATTTGACAAGTTAACTTTAATTGATTCAATATGTTGTCGTTTGAATATTTAAAAATAATTGTCATTCAAAAGTCACTTTATCAGTATTTTAAAAAAATATCATTAAATATACATTATATTTTAAGTTTATAATTATTTTTTATTAGAAAAGATATTAGCATGGATATTTTTATTACATTCAAAGTATTTTTTTTAAAAAAACTAATTAAAAGTAAATTAACAAACCTTAAGTATTTGTTTGATATTATGATATCTTTTACTATCACAATATATTCCATTAATTAAAAATTTTAATTTTATTTCTCATACTTTTATTCAAAATCTTGCATAATTTGTAATCATTAACATTATAAAATACAACAACAAAAGAAAAAACTTTGTAACTAATACTCTATACGCAGATGATCTCTTCAAAATCCAATTTAAAATAAAAATGTGTGACCTTGGTATACAAGAGTTGGGTGTTTAGCCTAATTGGTGACACGTTCTCTTCCCTGCATCAC
>Ga0325400_1001329_pt1 | contig 20208 bp, 9 predicted proteins | sample PopdelMetagenome_2_FD_205662 | JGI IMG/M metagenome (GOLD analysis project Ga0325400, IMG submission 205662) | Populus deltoides microbial communities from Bellville, Georgia, United States - Xylem-PdKOR-R1 | ecosystem: Host-associated > Plants > Phyllosphere > Stem > Wood/Secondary xylem...
AAAAAAAAAAACAGATTTACTTCCATGGTTATTATCATGATTTCAACCAATTTTCGTTTTGGATTTCTTCTTTTGTTTGTTGCATCTTCATGTTGAACTATCATCCCTTTAATATGGTGCTCTTTTGCTTGAAGAAACCTCAACGTTTTTTTTTCCTTTGGCAAATTACATTGGCTGCGCCTGTAGTGCTATACTTGTACCGAGCATCTTCTTGTTTTTGAAACTACTTGTCAGCCCCCAACAGCACACCCAAATAGATAGATGACAGCAGCCATGAAATTTTAAAACCAAAAGTTTGCCTTGCAACCAGATAGCATGAAATATTGTGAAAAGAGGAAACAAAAGGGTGATTAGTGTATTGACAACCATCTTCAATGGCATTGTTAGGCTATGCTCTGGACCCTCTCATATGCACATTTTTTTTTATTCAAATGTTTAAAGTAGTGCAACAGTCTTACTTTGTCCCAATTGCTTTAGAGGATTGGTAATAAACATAAATTTTTGGCTTTACCCAAACTTTCACTGTGTTGAGCCAATGGCTAGTGCAATGAAATGAGGCAGACCTGACCCAAGTCCTGGTCTTGTCAGGGTGTAAATGCAGGACTTGAGCCCCTTGCAACATGCAAGGCGATTGGTAACCTTTTTTTATCAATGGCTCTTTAACTTTGGTACATGCTATTATATGCATGTTCTGTTGTTTAATGAAGAATATTATATTGCCTAAATGACCATTCACCAGATTGCTAAGCAAAGTAGGAGATGTTTGACCATCTTTTGTGACCCTTGTTTGTTTCCTGCATGTGCATTTGATGACATACTTTGATACATATTTGGATAGTTATTGCAACTTGCAAGAACATTTTCTCTTATTGCTGTTAATCTTCATGTTGGTTTGCACAGAGTCAGTGACAGGTTTATTCATGAAACCTGTTTATTTTGTTACTCTCATCGAGGAATTTTTTTACTTCAATTGCAAAGTATATTCCCTAGGCTTATGCCTTATTGTATTATTCAGATGTTCCCTATTGATCCAAATGGAAGCCAAACTCAATCAAATATAGACGAGCAAAGGAACTGTATTCTTATTGCTGCAAGTAACCCACACCCATTGCCCACACCAGTATATCGTCCACAAATACAAAATTTGGAGCAGACTGAAAATATTGATGCACAGAATGAAAGTCGTCTATCTGATGCAGAGACAGTTGCTAAATCATTTCCTCAGGTATTGATATTGTTTTCTTACCCAATCTACTGGTGCTCTCTATTTTAGAAATTTACTGGTATGTGAAAACTGATCCCTAGTTTCATTGCAGTGCTCGGTTTCTCTTTCAATCATTTGTCCAAAACAGCTTCCAAAACTTAGGTCAATCTACAATGCTGTAAGGATGAGGCATTTTTGTGGTCTCTTTTCTTTTGTATTGATGCTAGCAAAAGCACATTTATGGCACTGTTGCTTCTCGCATGGAGGGAAGATAACGAAAACAATTTGGGGGATGGGGTTTGTAATACCCTTGCACAGCATACTTTGCTCTTCTGAAATTGGTGGAATTCACTAATGTTTATCTGGGGTACGCTATTTAACACACACTTTACAATGTAGGGGAAGCGCAACAGCCGAGCAGCAGATCCAACTGTTGACAGTGTAAAAAATCCTCATTTTCTTGTGTTAATCTCAGAGAACTTTATGGAGGCTCGTGCTGCATTGAGTCTTCCTGGAGTTACAAGTTTGACTTCTAATCAAACTCCTGTAAAAGTGGATATTGCTTCAGTTACTTCTGTAACTGGGCCAGCTCCAACTTCTATTCCGTCAGGTTGTTCATGCTGTCTGGTCTGCTTTTTTATTATTGAGTGTGATTGAATATTGGCATGACTTGTTTAAGTTATTTTGCTTGGTGTTTTTCTCTTCTGAAGTACCTCACCTAACATGATTTTTGTACAAGAGAGAAAGAAAGATATAACAATCAGATCAATCAACATTTTCTACCCAGTGTATGTTTAACCCCCTGTAACATTGGTTCTCATGTAGAAGCTCTTAGTTTGTTATCCCTCAAAATTTTCATCTCCTTAATGTTAAAGATACATTATTGTGATGAGAGGCTTCAAGTACATCTCCTCTCATAGGTCTTAGGATTTCGGCAAGATTCAAGCCTGTACCTGCTTTTTCCCATGAAGTCCTGAGATATTTGTTGTGGAAGATGATATCTTCTTAGTGCTAATTTATTGATTCTTATTGCACTTGAAACATCAGAAATAAACCATAAGAAAATGGCCAGTTTTTTCCTTAGGCATTTAGGTATTCAGGTATTGACCACTTGATTTAGGCTTATTTGGCTACTTCCAATATTAAATTTGTTGTTTGATATTTTTCCTGGTGGAAGACTTACTTTCTTTCAAAACTTCAGTGAATGGATCTATCACAAATCGACCAACAATTTCAGTTGGAAATGTTCCCACTGCAACTGTGAAAGTTGTAAGTCTAGTGAATCCTTTAATCTTGTTTTTGCTCTCTTATTAAAGGGAAATAAAGTTGTTTCTATGATAGCATTGATTCTGTGCATTATGGGCATGGTTAAGAGCTTTTGTGATTTTATATTTGCAGGAGCCAAGTAATATAACTTCCATGGCAAATGGACCTACTTTTCCCCATAATCCTTCTGTTCCACGCCCTGCATCTCAAGGAGTTCCAATCTTGCAGACTTCTTCACCATCTACTACTACTCAAGATATGGCAACAAGTGGTGATGATGTGCAGGACTTGAAACCAAATGTCAGTGTGATGACTCAGTCTGCACGTCCTGGGCCTCCTGCTGCAGCAAATGTGAGCATTCTGAACAATATCTCTCAAGCACGGCAAGTGATGAACTCTGCAGGCTTAAGTGGAGGAACTTCTTTAGGTCTACCATCAATAAATCAAACTTCTGTGGCCATGCATATGTCAAATATGATTTCGAGTGGAATGGCATCTTCTGTGCCTGCTGCTCCAACTGTATTTTCATCTGGGCAATCAGGTGTCTCTTCGATAACAGGGTCAGGGACTCTTACTGGGACAATGCAAATTGGGCCAAACTCTGGTCTTGGATCATTCACTTCTGCTACTTCTAATATGTCTGGAAATTCAAACCTTGGGAGGATTTCACAACCATTGGGTAATCTTCAAGCAGGTGTTAGCATTGGTCAATCAGCACCAGGCATGAGCCAAGGAAATATTTCAGGAGCGCAAATGGTACAAAGTGGGATGGGTGCAAACCCAAACACAATGAGCGGTCTGGGTCCATCAGGTGTCTCTTCTGGTTTGAACACGATGATTCCTACCCCTGGAATGTCTCAACAAGTACAATCCGGGATGCAGCCTCTTGGTGCAAACAATAACTCAGCTGATAATTTGTCAATGTCACAACAAACAGCAGGGGGCTTGCAACCAGCACAATCGAAATATGTCAAAGTCTGGGAGGTAAGTTTGCTTGCTTCTTTAGGATAACTAAGTGTACATAAATTGTTATTCAAGATTATAGTGGATTTGCAAGCCAGTGATGAAAGTATTTCACTCTTATTTTCAAGTAAAGAACATAATTTTTATTGCCTTTCGTCAAAAAGTTGTTTATTCTAAACATATGGACTTTTGGCATGAACTGGTTCATAGTATGTACAATAGTGCCTTCTGGAAAGTTTGCCCATTACACAAATTTTCACCAAATGATGGACAAATCTGTCATGATCCTTGAATCAGGTGGTCATGGGTGGGGTTGGGGTGTAACCTATGTTCAGAAGTCACTAATCTGATGAAAATTTATACGTTACCCTTTGCTTCTTCTTCTTCTTTTATGGTATGGGGAATGGGTGAAAAATCATTAGAGCCCTTCTAACTGCTGTTAATCTATGTGAAACAAAAATCAGACTTGTATCATCCTTTTAGGATGAGGATAACTCTTAAAGTTCTTCATTTCCCTTTTTGCTGACTAATATTGATTCTGAAAGTCAAAGCACCATAACCTTAATACTCCAAAGCCAGTAGAAAAATGGTTCCAATGCCATCATTGAGGATATAACCTCTGCTATCAGTTAAGGCATATAAACCCTTTGATTTCCCCTTTCTTGCTGAACACCTCAAACTAAAATTTGTTGATAGTTTCTAATTAATCACAACTACCTGAGTCTCATCTTGTTAGATTTGGTAATAGTTTGCTGACACCCTCGAGTGGGTAATGAGACAGCTAAAACAATCCAAAATGTAATGGGAATGTTTGATCATGTATGGAATAGCAAGTATGAAATCACTTAACTGTCCTTTGGATGATAAAATAGTCGATTAGATTTTGCTTAATTTCTTTCTTCTTCATTATTATTATTGTTTTCAAAATTATTGTATTTAACTCACTTGAAAGTTTTCTTCAATATCAGTGTAGATTTCTTGAGCTGTCAAACAGGAGTCTTCATGAACTCATTAATTTAGTAATTTCTTTTGAACATTTGAACTTCATACAGGGAAACTTGTCTGGGCAACGGCAAGGGCAGCCTGTCTTTATCACCAGATTAGAAGTATGTTTGAAATGGCTTAGAAATCTCCACTTAATACATAATGCTGTTTCAGTCTCCTTTTAATAGTAACTAATCTTGGTACATTTGACATAGTTTTACACATGGACCTTATACTTTTTTCCTTTGATGCAGGGTTATAGGAGTGCTTCGGCCTCTGAGACGTAAGTTCAGGCATAGTAATATAGTCTAAGTAGAAAAACAATCTACACTGTCCACTTCCTAAAGTCTTTTACATCTTCGATTTACATTTTTGGGAACAACTTTTAAATTATCTTTGGTTGTTCCAAAAGATGCATTGATTTTATATTTGTTGGCTGTATATTAATACAAGTCACAAATTAACTGTACACAGTTAAAAGAAAATCGTATCAACTAACTAAAAAGAATTACAAAAACACGAGGGGACTAATTCTATTCAGGTTTACATTTGAGAAAATCATCACATGGTCATCAGATGATTTGTCTGGGACTGCGAGTTTTACTCTGAAGGTAGATGGTCCTTCATACCACTGCCCTATAGCTATATGTTCCAGCATCTTGTTACTGACAGGTTTAGTTTTGAGGGTATTTTGTCTATCTAATCATCCAACCATGTTAAAAACACTATTGGCAATGGGACATGTTTAGTTTTGAGAGTTACCTAAATCTCAGCCTCATTGATCAGGGTACATATTGCTCAAGTGCTAAGGATCAGACTTTAGTATTAAAATCAAAACTGTATTCTAAGTAAAACTTATAGTTGGATAAGTTGTATTAAAATTGAATGTTTTATTTATTTATGAATAGACAGAATATTTGTGAGATTTCATTCGATTGTTTAAGATAGATGACTCCAACTTCTGAACTTTTGATCTAGACCTTTCAAACTATGAAGTTTTTGAGTGTTTCTGTGATCATTTGATTTTTTCTCTCATTGTTTAATATTTTTAGATTCCCTTGTTAGCACACATATTTGTCAAGATGGGGTAAACTGGTTTAGTTTTTCTGTTTGCTTCTCAGGCTTGCAGCAAACTGGCCACCGACAATGCAAATAGTTCGGCTTATATCTCAGGATCACATGAATAACAAGTAATTGCGGCTTACTTGAAATTTTCAGCATGTCTCTTTTGCATTTATTTGTTGTATTTATGTTTTTTTTTTAATTTGGTTTATTTTGACAAAGGCAATATGTCGGAAAGGCTGATTTTCTAGTTTTTCGGGCCATGAATCAGCATGGATTTCTTGGACAACTCCAAGAGAAGAAGCTTGTAAGTTGTCTGGTTTCATTAATTTCTTTTTCTGGAATAGTAGGTAGCCCCATGCTTTCCAATTTGATATTTTCTTGAAAAGTTACTGTCAATTCTTATGTCATCCATCAGTTCTCCCTTCTGCATTCAATGTTAACTTCAGTGATATGACTTTTTTGTTTGGATCTTGATGCTCACCATTCATTGCATGCTACTACTTTCCTGGTTGAAATTTGCTTGTATTAAAGTGAATTGGAACCAAAGATAAAAAGATACTGAAGACACTTTCTGTATATTATTTTTTCTCTAAGCAGAAACTTAAAAGAGTGGAATCGCAGGATTAGAAATTGCCCTTTTTAAACAGAGTTGCCAAATTAGTTCATGAGAAACAAGTAGCAAATCAATGCCATACTTCACGTATTGTTTTTAACAACCCTTCATTGCATTCTTCCACCCTCTTCTATGTCTCCCCCTTTCATATTGTTCTTTAAAAAATGCCTGCTTAGGCACTCTGATTTTGTTAAGCCATATCAGGGGTATGATAGTAGTTGCACAGATGCTATCAAGTCAAGCTTAGGATGTTCACATATTTTAATTGTTTTCAACCTGATCTCTTGAGTGAAATTTTGCACTCACTACTTTTGAGGGTGAATCACGAATGCATGGATGTCATCGAAAGTTGTTATTATTCTACTGTAGAATGGATATAGTCGTAGGAATGTGGGGACCTATTTCCTTGCTTACACATGGTTGAAAGTCCTTTTATCTTGTCAGCTTGGTTGTCTGACAGGCATGGAATTTTGCAGTTTATTAATGTTCAAATAATTTAAACCCTTTTTTTAATTGAAATAATAGAAACCTCTATGAAGCTCCTTTAATGAAGTTCTGTAAACTCTTATAACTAACTACATTTTTAGCTCAATCGAACCTTCTAAAACTCTCATGTTAACAACTCTAAGAGGAAGACTGTCCTAATTCTTCCAAAAAAAAAATGAATGAATGAAAAACAGTTAGTTACAAATTCTTGTATTTCTATTTTATTTTAGATTTAATTAGTTCAGGATAGTGCTTCATTTCTCATGGAAAAAACATAGTCTATTTGATGTGTTTTTTTCTGACTTTGATTTTGTCGTTCTTAATTTCCCTAGTGTGCAGTAATCCAGTTACCATCTCAGACATTGCTTCTCTCTGTTTCTGACAAAGCCTGCCGCTTGATAGGGATGCTTTTTCCTGGGGTAAGATGTATTTGCACTTTTATTTCTCAGTACCTCGAAATTCTTTTAGAACTACCAGTAACAAAAATTAGCTACATATTTGTTTTGGGGGCATGCACGTCAATGTGCCTTTTCCTTTTTAATTGTTGTTAAGACATGATTAAGCCATCAAAATAAGGCGATGAATCAACCATTTACCTGTATCTCTTGCATTATAACTTAATGTAAACTATGCGGAACCAGGATATGGTTGTGTTTAAGCCACAAATATCCAGTCAGCAGCAGCAGCAGATGCAAATGCAACGGCAGCGGCAGCAGCAGCAGATGCAACAACAACAACAACAACATCCACAACTGCAGCAGCAGCAACAGCAGCAGCAGCAGCTTCCACAATTGCAGCAGCAGCAGCTCTCGCTGCTGCAACAACAGCAGCAGCAGCAGCTGCCGCAATTGCAGCAGCAGCTTCCGCAATTGCAGCAACAGCAAATGGCTGGAACAGGAATGGGTCAAACTTATGTTCAAGGTCCAGGTCGTCCACAATTAGTTTCTCAAGGACAAGTTTCTTCACAAGGGCCAGCAAACATGCCTGGAGGAGGTTTTATGAGTTAATAAGAACTCCAATTCAGTAGGGAGCAGAAGGCACCTTTGTAACAGAGAACGATTCTATCACTAATTCATCGATAATGTTCTTTGTCAAGGCTGATGTGTAGTAGCAGAAACCTTCATGAACTTGATCTTTGAAAAAGTTGCCTGGCTTCCACTTCATATAATGACGCAAGTTTTCACGCTTGTGCTCTCATGTGATAGAGATTTTCTTCATTGCTAGTCATTTCTGCTATTTTAGAAAGTAAATTATTGTTAAGATTTTAATTTGGAGCTTCTTTTTCCTATTTTGTTTATTGATCTTCCTGATTATTTCGTGTTGTTACTGAAGTGAATTGATCAGTAGCAATTAACATATGCCTCATGGGATGGACACGAACATTTCCAAATTTAATTGTTAGAACTCTTGGACCTCTATGACAGTACTCTACACAAAAGAAATTTACTTCTCAACCCTTGAGGTGTGTTTACTCAAGTTCTCCTTGTTAGCTGGTTAACCTCGCAAATTGTACTTTTCCGGTATTGGAACTTGTTTAAAATTCGAGTATAGTTTCGCTGATTTCGTTTATTTTGACTTTTATTATCATTTATATCTTTATAGTATTATTTAAGTCAAAGGTAAAATATTTGACTAAAATCAGGTTATTTTACTTTACTTTTACATTTTTATGATAGTTGTTTTTGAAAGACATTTTTACAAATTTTAGCAATAACATCATTATGGACTGCATCAAATGGAGTTGTCGAGATAACATTTCCTTTGATATTTATTTCTTTTCCTTCAAGTTATTTTTTTCTAATCTTCAAAACATTAAAGAACACAAAAATCCTCAAAATTTCATTATATATATATATATATATATATATATATATATATATATATATATATATATATATATTTATTTATTTATTTATTTATTTTTATTTTTATTTTTATTTTCAAGATAACAAATCCTCGTAAATTGTTTTGAATTATTTTTTTCTCCAAGCTGATTTTTTTATATACTAAACATTAAAGATTGCTCAAATATTCTTAAAACTTCATTAATGTTTTTTTTTATTTGTATATACAAATTGCATAATGTACCCATCTCGCTGTGTTTTTTTTTTTTTTTTTACATATGGTATAATATAATTAGCTAATAACTGGATTCATGATACTTGTTGCCATTATCATTTTTCATTTCGTGAAATGTATGTCTTATGGAAAAATAAATAGACAAAATTTAATTTCACAGCAAAAATTAGTTGGTTCGAAGGTATTTTAAGATATTGTTTGATATTGTGATCTCATTATATTTTTTATTTTTTTAATTTTAAATTAATTTTTTTATATTTTTGTATCGTATTGATATGAAAAATTTTGATATATTTTTAAATAAAAAAATACTTTAAAAAACAAATACCATATTATCAGACAGACCGAAGTCTCTAGTCTCTAACCATTAAAAACAAATAAAAATATCAAGACAAAATAATGTTTAACCGAGAAGCTTAGAAGAAATGGAAAAGAACAACAATACTAAAAATAAAAATAACTAGTTGTAAAACCTATGTAACAAAACTTTTGCTCATAAGAGTGCCAAAACGACGTGTTTTCATGCTTATACATTCCGTACACGAGTTTTTCTTTTTCTTTTTATTTTTCTGAGATGTTTTGTCTGCACCAGTCACAACCCAACTCCACCACCAGTTTGTTTTGCCCATTTTTTTTCCAAAACGAAAAAAAAAAAAATCTTTTACAATTACTATTTTTTTTTCAAAGAAAAGGAAAGGAAAATAAACAGGGTCCATTTCTCGTTTCGGGAAGGGAGAGGGAGAAGGGGGCGACAATGGAGACTGCGATTTGTGGGAGAATAGCTCTCTCACCCAATCACGTCTTTAACCCTAAACCCGGTACTTATTACTCTTTCTTCCCTTAACTACTTTTATTTTACTCGAATTTATTTCTCTAAATTCAATTTTATAACGACCATCAGCTATTACTTTTGGCTACGGTTTACGAGCTGTATTTCTTGCTGCTATTTCTTGTCCAAGAACAAACACCATGCTAGCTAGCTGGTCGTTGCAGTGTTACTCTCCAGCTGCTTTTGTTTTCTTTCGTGTTGAATAATTAATAATTAATTAAGAAGGGACAGAGGATATCAGTTTTCTGAGTTTTGGTGGGGATTTTGAATTCAAATTTCCGTAAATCTCATTTCATCTCTTTTATCAATCCTGGTTTCCGGCGGGATGTTCGTGTTTTAACTGGTGGTATTGAGTAGAGTGGTAGTTGGGTCTCGGGTGGATGTCTTTGGGACATAAACTTGGTTGCCATTATTTATTATTTTTCTGTTTTTTTTTAGTAGGTGACAAGAACTCTGTTTGTAGAGGACCATGTGCCAGCCGTGGGATTCTCATGTCTATATCAGCAACAGTCTCAGGCAAAGGAGGAGGAGGAGGGATATTGGAGAAGCCTGTTATCGAGAGAACCACTCCTGGTCGCGAATCCGAGTTTGATTTGAGGTACGTACCAGCCGCCACCCCCCCCCCCCCCAGGAGAGAGTAGTTTGATATCTGATGACCCCGATTCAGGTGCGTTCCTGTGGGAATAATTCAGGTTGATGAGAGTTGGAAAATATATATATTATTTTTTTATCATTTTAAATTTAATTACAAATCAGGGTTACCCTTTACGTGAACACAGTGGTGTTGATTTATTATTTCTTATTTGCACTGTCTATCGATCTCCAATCATTCACTTGAGTAAATATTGTTTATCTTCAAATAATCTTCAGGAAATCAAAGAAAATGGCACCACCTTATCGTGTGATACTGCACAATGACAATTACAATAAACGTGAATATGTTGTTCAAGTTCTGATGAAAGTTATCCCCGGGATGACCCTTGACAATGCTGTTAACATTATGCAAGAAGCACACTACAATGGCTTGTCAGTGGTGATTATTTGCACTCAGGCTGATGCTGAAGAGCACTGCATGCAGCTGAGGGGCAATGGACTTCTGAGTTCAATCGAACCTGCCAGTGGTGGATGCTGAGGGCTGTCTTGATGAAATTACATGGTTTCCTGTTAAAAGTGTCATTAAAGCAATAGATGTATATAACAAAGCAGTGCCCATATTTAACGTATCGGTCTCGTCCATGTTCAGATGCAATTGGCAGGATTCGCTAATTTTGAATAAAAAGGGACTGATCTGCAGCTGTTACATTAACTGCAATCTGTGGTTGTCATCCATGTCGTAAACAGGATGTTGTGCTGAACACACGATTCCCCAAAGCTTTATCACGTTTGATTTTCTCGAACTATATTGAACTAGCAGTACTGTTTTGTTTTCAATATATCATGACCCGTTCCATTTAATAACCTGATTGTTACCAAATGAGCAGACTCACAAAACATGTCTTGTTCCTCCTTTTGGATCCTTTATTATTTTTTCGGCTGCAGAAATCTAACTTGAACCTCTTCTAATCAGAGCCATCGTGGCAGTGATGTCACTGAACCTTTTGATCAAAGGCACCCACATGCCACAGCACTATTTCACAACTAGCCGCAGCACCGAGTATAGAATCTTTTCCGTCTTATATTCATTTCCCAAATAAAGATATATCAAGATATATTCGAAAAGGTTGTATTAGACAAATTTCCCAAATATTATCTGCTTTAACAAATCAACAGGAAACCTTCAAATTACATGCAGAAAATCAACTGCGTGCAGGAAGATTTGGTGCCTCGTACTTCATTCAAGTAAAGATATATCAAGATCCAACAAAATATCATTTAAGTAGAGTATATAACACGCCATTGATTTTGACAATCAAATATGCTACTGCTCTTCGAATCAGGAATTTCTGTTTTGTGCAATTGCTCTTGTAAATAATCTTGTCATGTCCTTCAAGATCGATCACCTTCTTGATGTTTGAAGGTTATACCTAACCAGTTTCAATCCCTGAATGCAAGCATTCACAAACAGATCCATTGTTAGAGTATTGAATAGTACAGATTAAAATGCAAATTTCTTCTCACCTATTAACCAGCGTCATGCCTGTGTAGCCACTTGAAGCCATTGTTCTCAGAGTTCTATTTGTTAATTGATAGAAAGGCATTCCAATTTAATGACAAAGCCCATCATAAACTAGTTCTTGCATCCTGTTCTGACAGGTAAATTTTGCATCTACGTTTGCTGCAGTCTTTTTTCATGACTGTGTGTGTGCATGTGCAAGCAAGGGGCCTGCACATTTCTGTGTGAGGGTGATTCCTGGAGTGGAAATATTTTCTCACACTAGTGAAAATCTTACCACCCAACCAATTCTAAAAGGGTGTTTACAAGTATGGTAACGGTTGCTTTTCAAAATACTTTTCACTTAGAAAAATATCAAAATAATGTTTTTTTTATTTTTTTAAAATTTATTTTTGACATCATCACATCAAAACGATCTAAAAACACGCAAAAAAAAATAATTTGAAGCAAAAAAAAAAATCAAATTTTGATGAAAAACAGTTTGAAACTCACTCCCAAACACCCCCTAAATATTCTGTTGGACAACATTTTTTCTGCATTTCCTTCTCTTTTTCCAATAAATATATTATAGAGCTTGCCCATGTACCCCAGCTCCCACCCCTCCTCTTCTCATCTTATACACCATGAATGAGGTATCTAAGTGAATTGAAAGTACTTACTGCTAGTTAGATGATGGGTCTACTCAACCGTTGATAGGAAGGATTGGATTCCAAAAATAATAAAAAGAACTCCACCTGACAATGCAACCTGAATGGCAAAAAAGCACAGCATTGATATCAAAGATTCCTTGCATACATAATGTAGAGAAAAACATTCTGAATATGCTATGAAGAAAAATGCAAAGATCAATAATTACTATTTTCTCAGATATTTGAGATGCCAAGCTCTTTCCACCAACAACAGCGGCAGTAGTACACAATGCTTGCCCTCTGAAGAAAAGGAAAAACAATCAATCACAATAAATTTGGTGGTATATATCAAGTTCAAACAAGAAAAATAGCATGACTCCAATAAATGCATGGAGAAAACACTATAACTTACACAATTCCACCAAGAACTACACCTATTGGGTTCTCATCAGCAGCCAAGCCAATGGTGGCTATCTGAAAAGCAATCGAACATGGTGCAAAATAAGAATGAAGCACCATCACCATGAGAATAAATTAATAGGTTGTATGGGTCCTGACGGTGATTCTTACCTGGCTCTTGTCACCCCATTCACCAAAGAATGTAATGGAAAATGCCTGCAGAACACGCATGATAAAACTGGTTATCCCAAAGGTCAAATAAGATTTTTTTTTCCTTGACCAACAGTAGTACTTCAGAGTTCCAAATCTAATAGTTCAAAAAGAAAAAAAAAAGCATTACTTTTAAGAGTATTGGCGAGAACAACTGTGAAAGAAATGGCCGCCTCTGCTTTTTCAACTCATCATCGTCCTGGAAATAAAACAGTTAAAAAGTTTGAAACCAAGAAGCATATAGCATATTCAAGGACCAAAGTTAGAAACATTCAGCTATGAAACTAAATTGCTGGTATGCATAACCAATCTAGGCATGACTCATGACTGAGTCATTTGTCTCATGAAATATAGGAAATGTCCAGTTAATGATTCCATTTATCATCAATCCAGATGTTTGAAGATTAATGAAAAATGTACATTAGACATGCCACATTCTGGTACCAACACCTGATAGCACATAAGCTGCACCCCAGCCTACTATTATTTTGAAATTCAGATATAAGCAGCTCTGTGGTCCATGTTTAGAGATGCCACACAATGGGCAATTACTTGCATTAAATACAGAAAGGAAATTAAATAAATAAATAAAAACCTCCACCAGCTAAATACACATAAATCCAATCCGCTCTAGGACAATAAGATACCTAACAACAAAAGACATATATTCTCTTACTGATTGCACATTTCTGTTCATTTTTTGAGGAAAGGAAATATTGTAATTGTTTGACTAAATTCTTTCCAAAGGACAGCAACCAAAAACAACAATAAAGTGGAGTTGACGCTATAACGTGGATAAAAGCTAGGATTCTTAAACCCTAAAGTTACAAACACAAGCTATAGAGAAATTTAGAGAATAAACTCTGATATTTTATAAAGTCTGAATAATAATCTTAATCTTCCAAAAATAAACTAGACATCCTTATTTTTATTAGTTCTAGATGTAAAATCCTTTATAGAAAAAGGATTCCTATATAAAACTTACATAACTAATAGAATCCATCCAGCATAGATTCCTAACTAGGAAAAATCTTAATTAAATTGAAAGTCCTAATCCAAATAGGAAAAAGAATCCAAATACAACAAAGTAAATAAAGACAATCTTGCACAGTAACTCCCGAGCCTTCTTTGAAGGCCTTCCCGATCTTCGATGACTATGAAATTTTAACCTTATAGACAACAAGGTCTTTAAAATTATGCTTGTTTTACTAGACTGAGTGTTGAGCTCTTCTAGAACTCTTCAAAATCTGGAAAATCTTAACAATTTAGGAAATAATACAATAAACATTATTATGCCAAGAATATTGAACAAAGTGCCCCCACATCAAGAGTCAACCCAAACCCAAATAGAAGGGGGGGGGGGAGAGCAAGGTCAGTACAGAAGACTATTGCCTTCACGATCAGATAAGCAAGTAAGAAGTGCTAGTTATCCAGTACACAGAGCACAGTTATTATACCTTGCTACCACCTTTGGTGGTTCCTGTGTTAGCTTTCCAATCAGCATCCTAATGATAAAACAGAGGCAAAGTGAACTACCATTCCAGTTAAATGTAAATATCATCAGAGGGAAGAAACAAACCAATTTAGCTTCAACTTCTGCCAATTCTTCAGCCTCCCTGTTCAAAACAATAGAAATAAATTCCAATGAGAACAAATTGTGAAGCTGGAGAAGAGTGAAAAGGAAAGCTAACAAAGAAAGAAGATCAAACCCTTACCCTTTGTCATTAAATCCATCCCACAATGACCAAAACCCAAATCCAAAAAACAGTATTGTTGTTATGTGATGAGTCCAAGTACGAGAGATCTAGATCAGCAAACATGGATGAAAACTCAATTAACAAATGTAAAAGAAAGTGACAAGGCAGTCTCACTTAACAACTTTAAATAGATACGTGCACTTAAACAAATACTGCAGAACAGATAGATGACTAGAGAAGGGTGAGCGGTAGGGGAGGGGGTGTTAATAAGCTATGTTTGTCAATGCTACCTATGGACTTATCGAGTAACATAACCAAAGACAGCCTGGAGAGCTAACTATACACGAACTACAGCTTACAACAGGCTATACATAGGCTTTTCTTGTGTACTACCAGGAAATTTGTGTCCCAAGGAAGACATTGAGGATGCAAAATATATCAATTACTTGTTTAAGAAGTTCAATTGCATCTAAAAGAAATGTAATTGCTCCGCCACAACATCAAAAAAGGGCACCCCAATAGAAACACAAAATTAACCAACAAACAAAACTATCCAGGCCTCAAACAGACTGCTTACCAGATTTGGAGCAGCCCAGCCAACGATAGCAGAAAGGATAGTCATCACCTAAAAATCAACAAATATTATAATTAACAATTGGGCACTCGGAAAGGGCAATTTTGTCAAATCTACAATCAAGCATGAAAAAAACAAGAGAAAACACTTACAATCAAAGCTGCCAAGCAACCTGACAAAACAAGTCTTCTTGGGTGACGCATGGCCAAGATCTAGAAACAAGCAGCACAAGTAAGGCAAGCAGGTACAAAAAGCGAGAGAATTATAAATAACTAGTTATAGGGAAATTGTGATAGAAATTCTGGCTTTTAATCAGAAGACTATGCAAAAGGGATATTGGAGAAAGCATACATGACAGAATGATGCCTGATTCTCTATACTAAGTAAACTACGGAGCATAAAAGACACTCTCGAACAGAAACTATGAAATCTTCAAGTGAAATGAGCAGTGAAAACTTAAAAAACACCATCATTGGCCACTTAAGCAAAGAATGTCATTTTGGAACAAGTCAAATGAGATTTTGAATCCTTCTCCGTGTATCTATCATCACAAATGTTTTTTTGTGGCAGCTTTTACTAAAAGTGAAGGCAGTATGCACGATGCAAATTGGCTGTAAACTACAATCATTGTCTTTTTTCAACTTCTCTTGTGCTCACTTGGTTCAAAACATAAGCTTTGGAGAGCTCAAAAATATATGAATAATTACAAATATAAAGGCTGTTAAATTAGATTGATTTTTTATATTCGTACTGCCAGAAAGTTATCAAAGATACTCATTTTCCAAACTCCAACTTGTCCATAAATACAGCAAGTCCTTGAAACTATGTAACTTGCTAGTAAATTTGATTTCACCTTGCTTCATACTTTTGGTACCATCAAGCATTTATTTTAAATTTTCTTTACCATTATCGTTTTCTTTATTTTTTGTTGGTATTTTCAGAATTCAATGACCATAACTGCAAAGGCCATCCCAGTGATTGAAAGCAACTAAAGGTTACCAAGTTTAAATGAGACAAGGAAGAAGCAGGTGGATGGGGATGGGCAAGAGTAATGAAGAAAACAAAACATGCAAGTTTTTTCGGTTTTTCAACAGAAAAGCATCATCCAAAGCGAACGTAAATAAGTTGCCGAAACTCCATCTTAGAGACACAATCTCAGTTATTTCAACATGGCGATAAACAACCCAGGCAGGTACTTTGTGGAGAAAACAATACCCACCCGATCCTATAAAGTAACGTACCAAAAAAGAAGAAGGGGAAAGGTACGGTAATGATAATCTAAACAACAAAAGAAGAATTAATCCCTGATCTAACGGTCCTGTGAGCAACAGAACCTTTCAAACTCATAGAGAATTTATCCCTTTATCAAATTTAAAAACCACTATCCATATTAAATTATATCATAAGCATATTCCTTTTTCTTTAATTAAAAAAATAGCGTTACTTTCCACACATTAATCATCGTTTAATAAAATTCAACGCATAAAGCTTTTCCCAAAAATTAATCTCTCTCTCAAGAAATTCCCACTTGACCATAAGGGAAAAAAAGAGAGGCAACTTTCTGTAATTTATATCCTTTAAAAAAAAACAGGTTCAGAATTAATTTAGGTAATAGATCAAGAAAATACACCAAATTCCTTAGAGAATAAATAAATAACACTAACCGCAGCAGCAAAAAAAGTCTTGTCGCCGATCTCCGATAGCACGGTCATTGCAAGGGACTTAGTGAAACCCTTGGTAAAGCAAAAAGAAAGAATGAAAGAAGATCTGTGATTAACAAGTTCTAAATCAAGGTTACAACGAAATCAACAGAGATTAATATTTACTTCACGGACTAATTACCTGAGCAACCGAGGTCATGTTTTCCGGTAAAAGATAACAAGATTTCCTGACACTGAGAGAAACTTGAGCTGCTGTGGGAAATTTCTTCGAAGACACAGTTGTCGTTGAAATTTCGTGTGATGGGTGGGTTAGTTCTGGTTAGTATAAGCCTATAAGGAGCGTGAGTTTCAGTTCCCGTTGACAAGGAAAGATGCTTTTCGTCTGGGGCTTCAACACGCGGCAGCTGTTGTTGTGTTGTGATTGGACGGACATCTGGCATTTGAGCCTTTTGAGGATGTCAGGGTTGCAATTTATAGTTTCGGAAATCAGCGCGTGACTTCAATCATTAATCACTCTTTATTTTTATAAGATAAATTAAATGATCTTTCTACTCTTGAGAACTAATTAATTAGTTATTTTTTTGTCTGTTTTAAATTTATTTATTATTTTATTTTAAGAAGTAGAAAAGGAAGAAATAGATAGTATGAAAGGATTAATGAACACAAAAGATATTTTTCGAAATAAAATAAATTCTGAACTAAGATGATTTTATGCTACAAGCAGGTTTATTTGGGTTTTTATTTTGTTTTTTTATATTTTTTAAGTGAAAAAAAAATAGTATTTAAAATTTATTTTTTTCAGTAACGTGTTGGTCAGAAGCTCAGCAGAAGGTGTAAGGGCTGCTTCTATTTTAAAATATTATCATTAAATAGTATCTTGGTGAGATTCACAAGGAAGTCCATATTCTACCGAGTGGTCAAGTAATAAATGTTCTTAAATTGCCACCGCAGGCTGGAATCCTGCTATTGTTGTTTTCCCAATGTTCTTAACTTCGGCTGCGTTTTATCCTGGAAAATAGTTTTTGAGTATCACTTTTTAAATTTTTTTATATTTATTTGTTATTAAAAAAATTAATTAATATAAAACATTTTACAATTAAGTAAAAATTTAGCTTAGTTTTTAAAAAAATATTTTTCTTTTATTTTGGATGGAAAATGTTTTCTAAAAGTTGTGAAAAATTTAAAAATATCATATTATTTACTGATTATATCAAATTTGATGCCCAAACATTTGATTGCTATATATATTTTGTTTTGAATATTTTTTTCAATTTCATCCCTTAGAATTTAATTTTTATATTAATTTTAATCCTTGTTTTTATAATTATTATTTGCTTTTCCCTTATCATTTTTTAATTGAAATTTTTTATCTATCAAATTTGGTCCTAATTCTTTTGATTGTTACTTATTTTATTTAAAATAATTTATGAGATGTTAATTATTATTATTTTAATTTCTTCATCTTTTAATTTTTTTTATTTTTTTAGATTTAATCTCTATTATTTTGATCATTATTTATTTTAATTGAGATAATTTATGAAATTATTTTTTTTAATTTTATTCTCATTCAACTTTTTAATTTGTAAGATTTGTTTCTCATTATTTTAATAAACTTGAAAAAAATAAAACATTAATAAGTTATTTTCTAGCTCATTTTCCATGACATAACCAAATACTAGAAAATATTTTCCAACTTAATTTTCATTACACTGCCAAACATCAAAAAATAATTCATCTTTTTAAAATTTATTTTAAAAAATATATATTTTCCAGCAACATTTTTAGCTTTGAAAGTTTTGATTTCTGCTGGGAGAAAGCCCATGGGAATAAAAGTTTAGAATTTTGGGTAATTTTTATCATTTGATTTTTCATGATTTAAGTTATTCAGCTGAGCCAAGCGGTTTTATTAGTTTTGCTTATTTATTGTAATTTTTAAGGAATTTGGATCATTTATTATTATTTATTATAAATTGCATGCTTGAAATGGTTTAACCCTTCTTCATTTCGATCAACTAACGATGGTGGTAAAATTAAAGGACTTGCACAGCAGAGAGTTGGACTGAGGGGTCAACAAGTACCGACAACCCCTTCTTTGATTATGTTATTAGTGTTTAATTTTACAGCTATTTTATTTTTATTATTGATATATTTTTAGTGTTTGGTTAATTTATTCTAATTTATTTTTTATAAAATTAATACAGTCTTGTAATTCAATTTATAAATTTGATATTTTAATACATGTTATAGCTTGAATCAATTTAATATATTGCTTATTGATATTTTTAAAAATATTTTTTTTAAATTAAACTATATTATTATCCGTCTTTTATATTGTATTTGAATTCATGCACTTAAGTTTTTGTTTTTGTCATTTGAGTTTTATTTTTATTCTTTGATTTTTTTTTTCTCGTGTTAACTGACGTTATGGTAAATGGCTTAAGTAACTATGACAAAGCGTCTGTCAAAGTGAAAACAAGTTGTTACATTCAAACCCGGTTTTTTTAAAAAAATTAGCACTTTTTTTTTTTTTTTACAAATAACACAAATTGAGAAATGTGTGATGAAAAAGGACACTGTTGTTCTTAAATGCAATAAGATAGTTATTGCAATTTAGAATTAGTAAATATCATGTTTTTAAAATATAATAAAATAAAACTCTAATTATCTGGCTCAACCAATCGACCGGTTAGATTCAATTGTATGAACCAGCGATCGTTTCATACAAAAATTATTATTTACAGAACTTTTTTTTCAAATATATTTTATGAGTCAAAATATATATCTTTTTTCAAGCTTGTAAACTAAAAAATAAACTCCAGTTAAAATCTCAAAAAAATATTGTTTATACAATAATTGTCATCTGTTTTTCAATGTCAATAATATAGTCGACTTGCGATAACAAATGATTATAGTTAGGTGTGGCTGTGTTATAATTAAATAAGAATATATCACAAATTATTTGGACTACTTAACAAATATATTTATGGATCAATAAGACATGTTTAAGCTCAAGATGAGGTTTGGTCTCATCAGACCAGAATAACATATCAAAAAAATCATAACTTTTGATCTGATAGCTGGATCACACTTAAATTTTCACAAATTTTTTTTAATATTGTTTTCTTTACAGTAATCATTGCTTCACTACATGGACCATCAAATATTTAGATATTAAAAATCTTGTTGAGGCCGTCGGGTTTTATTAGTTTTAGGATTTTCCTTATTGTTTCAGAATCGATGATTTATTTCACTGACTATCATGAACCGGTCGACCAATTGAGTTAGATAATTTGAGTTTTACCTTGTAGCGCTTTAAAAGCGCGACATTTATTAAATATCTCAATTCTAAAATGCAACAATTATCTTTTTGTGATTATAAATAACTATATTTAATAAATATCAAACTTCTAAAGCATGATAACATAAAAATATACTA
>Ga0325400_1001334_pt1 | contig 20197 bp, 19 predicted proteins | sample PopdelMetagenome_2_FD_205662 | JGI IMG/M metagenome (GOLD analysis project Ga0325400, IMG submission 205662) | Populus deltoides microbial communities from Bellville, Georgia, United States - Xylem-PdKOR-R1 | ecosystem: Host-associated > Plants > Phyllosphere > Stem > Wood/Secondary xylem...
CGGCTGGCGGCGCGCTACATGGCGGCGGGGTTCGTTCATGGCGTGCTCAACTCGGACAACATCAACGTCACAGGCGAGAGCTTCGACTATGGCCCGTGGCGGTTCGCGCCGACATGGGATCCGGGCTTCACTGCCGCTTACTTCGACCAGACGGGCCTCTACGCGTTCGGCCGCCAGCCCGAGGCGATCGGCTGGGACACGATGCAGCTCGCGGCCTCTCTGCGCCTCGTTGCCGACAGCCAGCCGCTGATCGAGGCGCTCGACGGGTATGCGCCCGCCTACGAACGCGAGGTCGCCGCCGCGCTGCTCTGGCGGCTGGGCGTGGCGCCTCGCGGCCCGGAGCCCGACCGTGCGCTCGCGGCGGCGCTCGAGGCGGCGCTGCGTACGACCGCCGCGCCGCTCGACCGCGCATGGTTCGACCTGTTCGGCGGGACGGTGCCCGACGGGTACGGCTCCGAGTGGGACCCGCTCCGCGAGGCGCTGTCCGGCTACACGGCCCGCAAGGGGCGCAGCGCGTCCTATTGGTCGGGCGAGCCCTGCTCGATGCTGATCGACGAGGTCGAGGCGATCTGGGCACCGATCGCGGATGCAGAAGACTGGTCTGGGCTGTACGCCAAGGTGGCGGCGGTGCGCGCGATGGGCGAGGCGCTGGCGTGACCCTCGCGGGAACGGACCCTCGCGGGAACACCAGGGCGGCGATGACCGCCCATCGCCCCTTCGACAATCCCGCGCCGAGCGGATAGGAACACGCGCATGCCCGACCTCGTCTCCCACGAACCCGCTACCGGCGCCGAGCTGTGGCGGGGCGCGATCGGCGATGCGGAGGCCGAGGTCGCGGTCGCGCGCGCACACTGGGCACACTGGGCCGCGCGCCCGCTCGCCTACCGGGTCGAGACGCTGCGCCGCTTCGCCAACACCGTGCGCCAGCGGCACGAAGCCTTCGCCGACCTCCTCGCGCGCGAGACGGGCAAGCCGCTGTGGGAGGCGCGGACCGAAGTCGACTCGGTGATCGCCAAGGTCGACATCTCGGTTGCCGCCTATGCCGAGCGCACCGCACAGCGACGGATGGACGCACCAATGGGCGCGCGCCAGGCGTTGCGCCACAAGCCGCATGGGGTGCTGGCGGTGCTGGGGCCGTACAACTTCCCCGCCCACCTGCCCAACGGGCACATCGTCCCGGCGCTGCTCGCGGGCAATGCGGTGGTGTTCAAGCCGTCGGAGAAGACCCCGGCAAGCGGCGCGTTCCTGGTCGATTGCTTCCATGCCAGCGGGGTCCCGCGCGAGGTGCTGCGCCTGCTGATCGGCGGCCCGGCGGAGGGCAAGGGGCTCGCCGCCAGCGCCGGGATCGACGGCCTTCTGTTCACCGGCGCGGCGCGCACCGGGATCGCGCTCAGCCGCCAGTTCGCCGCAACGCCCGAAAAGATGCTGGCGCTGGAGATGGGCGGCAACAACCCCATCGTGGTGTGGGATACGCCCGACGTCCACGCCGCCGCGACGCTGGTGGTGCAGTCCGCCTTCACCTCGGCGGGGCAGCGCTGCACCGCGGCCCGCCGCCTGATCGTCAACGCTGCGGTCGCTGACCCGCTGATCGCCGCGGTGGATGCACTGGCGGGGCGGCTGATCGTCGGCGCGCCGCACGACGACCCCGCGCCGTTCATGGGCCCGGTGATCGACAACGCCACTGCCGACCAGCTGACCGAAAGCTTCCTCCAGCTGTTGATGCGCGGCGGCCGCCCCTTGCGCCACCTCGTCCGCCCGCGGGACGACCGCCCGTTCGTCGGCCCGGCGCTGATCGACATGACCGCGGTCGCCGAGCGCCCGGACATCGAGCTGTTCGGCCCCATCCTCCAGGTGATCCGCGTCGACGATTTCGAGGACGCGATCCGCGAGGCGAACGCCACCCGCTACGGCCTGTCCGCCAGCCTCGTCAGCCAGACGCCCCAGCTCTACGACCGGTTCTGGGCGAACGTGCGCGCCGGCATCGTCAACTGGAACCGCCCCACCAACGGCGCGTCGTCGGCGATGCCGTTCGGCGGGATCGGCTGGTCGGGCAACCACCGCCCCTCCGCCTATTACGCCGCGGATTACTGCGCCTATCCGGTCGCCTCGAACGAGGCGGATCAGGCGCGCGCGGTGATCGGGATCGGCCTGAAGGACGCGTAAACCTGATCCTCTCCCGTAAGGAGGAGGATTGTGGGGCCGAAAGCTGATCTTCGGACATCCCAAGCATCCCGCGTTTGCCGCCACCTTCGCCGCGGGCCATCTCCCGCAGCATGGCAACGCTTCTCGATCCCGCCGCGCGCGGTCGTGTCATCCTGGTCGGCGCCGGCCCCGGCGACCCCGGCCTGCTCACCCTGCGCGCCGCCGAGGCGCTGCGCACCGCCGACGTGGTCGTGCACGACGGGCTGATCGACCCGCGCGTCCTCGACCTCGCACCCGAAGCCGCGCAGCGCATCTCCGTCGCCAAGAGCCGCGCCCGCCACACCCTGCCGCAGGAGGCGATCAACGCGCTGATCGTCGCGCACGTCCGCACCGGCGCGATCGTGGTGCGGCTGAAGGGCGGCGACCCGTTCATCTTCGGCCGCGGCGGCGAAGAGGTGGAGGCGGTCCGCGCCGCCGGCCTGCCGGTCGAGGTGATCCCCGGCGTGTCCGCGGCGCTCGGCTGCGCGGCGGAGGCGATGCTGCCCCTCACCCATCGCGACCATGCCTCGGCGGTCAGCTTTGTGGCGGGCCAGTGCAAGGGCCTGTCCGAACAGGACTGGTCGGGCCTCGCCGGCCAGGGGCGAACGCTCGTCATCTACATGGGCGTCGCCACCGCGGAGGCGATCGCGGACAAGCTGATGGCCGACGGGGTCGCCCCCGACATGCCGGTCGCGGTGCTCGAACGCGGCACGCTGGAAGGGCACCGCGCGCTCAAGACGCTGCTCGCCGACCTCGGCCCGATGGTGACGCGCGAGGGCGTGCAGAGCCCGGCGATCATCGTCGTCGGCGAGGTGGTGGAACTGTCCGACGCCGAGGACCGGCTCGCCCGCTGGGCGCGGGTGGCGGAGGCTGCGTCCGCATGAAGCTGCTCACCGGCAACGACCTGCCCACCGGCGACGTGATCTGGTGGACCGGCAGCGGCTGGTCGCGCCACGTCGCCGAGGCGGCGGACGTCGGCGAGGGCGGCGAGGCTATTTTGCGCGCTGAGGAAGGCGCACGCCGCGTCAACGTCCCCTACCTGCTCGACGCGGTCGCGACACCGGAGGGGCCCCGCCCCGCCCACATCAAGGACCGCATCCGCGCCGCCGGCCCCACCGTCCGCGCCGACCTTTCGCTGGAGCCCGCCGATCCCGGTGCCGGGAGCTGGGTGATATGAGCCGAACCCGTCACCCCAGCGCAGGCTGGGGTCGTCCTCCACGCAGCGTGCGCTCGCGGCACGCGATCCCAGCCTTCGCTGGGATGACGAGGTAGAAAATGTACCGCTACGACGAATACGACCAGTCCATCGTCGACGCCCGGGTGGACGAGTTCCGCGACCAGGTCGCGCGCCGCCTGTCCGGCGCGATGACCGAGGACCAGTTCAAGCCGCTCAGGCTGATGAACGGCCTCTACCTGCAACTCCACGCCTATATGCTGCGCGTCGCGGTGCCCTACGGCACGCTCGACAGCCGCCAGATGCGGATGCTGGGGCACATCGCGAGGCGGTACGACCGCGGCTACGGCCATTTCACCACCCGTCAGAACATCCAGTTCAACTGGATCAAGCTGTCCGACGCGCCCGACATTCTTGCCGAGCTCGCGACGGTCGAGATGCACGCCATCCAGACCAGCGGCAACTGCATCCGCAACATCTCGTCCGACCAGTTCGCCGGCGCCGCTGCGGACGAGGTGTGCGATCCCCGCCCGGTCGCCGAGCTGATCCGCCAGTGGAGCACCTTCCACCCCGAATTCAGCTACCTGCCCCGCAAGTTCAAGATCGCGGTGATCGCCGCCGACGAGGACCGCGCCGCGATGCGCCTCCACGACATCGGCCTCAAGCTGGTCCGGCGGGACGGCGCGATCGGCGCGGAGGTGTATGTCGGCGGCGGCATGGGCCGCACCCCGATGATCGCGCCGCTCATCAAGGATTTCGTGCCGCTCGGCGACCTGATGGGCTACCTCGAGGCGGCGTTGCGCGTCTACAACCGCTACGGCCGGCGCGACAACATCTACAAGGCGCGGATCAAGATCCTGCTCCACGAGATCGGCGCGGACGCCTATCGCGAACAGGTGGAGGCGGAATGGGCCGAGGTGCGCGCGCTGGGCATCGACCCGCCCGCCGCCGAACTCGACCGCATTGCCGCGATGTTCGAAGCTCCCCCTTTCGACCCCGCCGCGTCCGATGCGCTCGACCGGTCGGACCCCGATTTCGCGGTGTGGCTCGACCAGAACGTCCGCGCGCACAAGGCGCCCGGCCACGCGATCGTGACCGTCAGCCTCAAGCCGGTGGGCGGCATCCCCGGCGACGCCACCGCCGACCAGATCGACCTGCTCGCCGATCTGGCGCAGGCGCACAGCTTCGACGAGCTGCGCGTCACCCATGCGCAGAACATCGTCCTGCCCCACGTCCGCAAGGATGCGCTCCACGGCGTCTGGCAAGCCTTGCGCGACGCCGGGCTCGCCGAACCCAATCTCGACCTGATCGGCGACATCATCGCCTGCCCCGGCCTCGATTATTGCAGCCTCGCCAACGCCCGCTCGATCCCGCTGGCGCAGAAGATCAGCCGGCGGTTCGCGGGGCGCGAGCGCGAGCTGGGCGAGTTCAAGCTGAAGATCTCGGGCTGCATCAACGCCTGCGGCCACCACCATGCCGGCCACATCGGCATCCTCGGCGTCGACCGGAAGGGGACCGAGAACTACCAGCTGCTGCTCGGCGGTTCGGGCGCGGAGGACGTGTCGCTGGGCAAGATTACCGGCCCCGGCTTCGACGAAGACGGGGTGGTCGACGCGATCGGCCGGGTCACCGACCGCTACCTCGCCGACCGGCACGAGGGCGAACGCTTCCTCGACACCTATCGCCGCCTCGGCATGGCCCCGTTCAAGGAGGCGATTTATGGGTGAGCCCCGCCCGCCCGTCATCCCGGCCCCCCTCGTCATCCCAGCGAAGGCTGGGATCGCCCGCGGCTCCTTACCCGCGCTCCACCCGGCGACCCCAGCCTGCGCTGGGGTGGTGGACGCGGCTCGGGTGACCGGCATCGCGGAGGCGGCCCATGGCTGACCCCGACGGCAACGGCGCGGACGCCGCCATCCTGCTCCGCTTCCGCGACGACGACGCGCATGACGAGCCCGCGGTGACGCTCGACGCCTTCGCCGCGCAGCCCGACGCCACCGCGGTGCGGCTGGAGGCGGGCGACGACGCACGCGCGCTGCTGCCCGCACTCGGCCGGCTCCAGCTGGTCGAGGTCAGCTTCCCCTCGTTCCGCGACGGCCGCGGCTATTCCGCCGCCGCGATCCTGCGCGAGGCGGGGTACCGGGGCGAGCTGCGCGCGGCGGGCGACGTGCTGGTCGACCAGCTGCCGCTGATGCGCCGGGTCGGATTCGACAGCTTCGCTCCCGAAACGCCGCTCGACGCCGAGGCGGCGCAGCGGGCGCTCGACCGCTACGCGTTGCGCTACCAGCCTGCCGCTGATGCCGCGACGCCGGTGTGGAGGCGCCGTCATGGCTGAACCCGCACGCCTTCGCGACATGCTGGACCTGCGTCTCTTCACCCCCGCCGACGCCGCCGCGTTCGAGGCGCGCTTCGCCGGTGTTTCCGCGCCCGCGATGCTGGCCGAGCTGCTCGCCGGCGAGCTGGCGGGCACGATCGCCGCCGTGTCCTCGTTCGGCGCGGAGTCGGCGGTGCTGCTCCACATGATCGCCGCCGCCGATCCGGACGTGCCGGTGATCTTCACCAACACCCAGAAGATGTTCGGCGAAACGCTCGCCTATCGCGACGCGCTCGCCGAGCAGTTGGGGCTGACCGACCTGCGCGTCTTTCGCCCCGATCCCCGGACCTTGCGCCAGCGCGACGCCACCGGCATCCGCTGGTCCTACGACCCCGACGGCTGCTGCGCGATCCGCAAGGTGGAGCCGCTCGACCGCGCCTTGCTCGGCTTTTCCGCTTGGATCTCGGGCCGCAAGGGGTTCCAGGCCGGCACCCGCACCGCGCTGCCCCGGTTCGAGGCGGACGCCGGCCGGCTCAAGATCAATCCGCTTGCCGACTGGGACAAGGCGGAGCTCGACGCGTATTTCACCGCGCACGACCTGCCCCGCCACCCGCTGGAGGCGCAGGGCTATGCCTCGATCGGCTGCGCACCCTGCACCTCCCCCGTCCGCCCCGGCGAAGACCCGCGCGCCGGCCGCTGGCGCGGGCAGGACAAGGTGGAATGCGGCATCCACAAGGGCTGGGACCCGCAGATCTGACGGTTACAACGGCCGCCCCTGTTGGCAGCGTTCCAGCTCGACCGGATCATGGGTGCAGGTGACCGTCACCGCGTCGCGCCGCTCGATCGACAGCGCCCTTAGCCGCTCCTGGTTGCGCATCCGCTTGTCGGCATCGATCTCCATCAGTCGCTGATAGGCGCGCAGGCCCGCCGGACAGCGGCGGCGCGCCTGCCGCATCTCGCCGCGATAAAAGTACGCGTCGCCCGCATGGAGCAACCAGCGTCCGTCGTCGCGCCGGATCGCGACCCCGGCATGGCCCCATGTATGCCCCGGCAGCGGCACCAGCAGGATCTCGGGCGGCAGGCCATCAAGGTCGCGCACCGCGTCGAACCCGAACCACGGCTCGCCCCGCGCGCCATAGCCACGCCAGCGTTCCACCCCATCGAGCTGCGCCGGCCGCCAGCGGTTGCGCGCGACCACCCCTGCACGCGGGCCCGTCGCGTCGTCATGCTCGCGTTGCATGACGTGGACGGCGGCGTTCGGGAAATCCTCCAGCCCGCCGGCGTGGTCGAAGTCGAGGTGCGTCGCGACGATGTGCCGCACGTCGCTGGCGCGGTATCCCAACGCCTCGACCTGCCGGATGGCGGTGTCGCGCTCGTAGAAGCGGATGTTGAGCATCGCCCGCCACTTGCGGGTGATCCGGGGGTGCGGGTGCGCGACGTCCTTCAGCCCATAGCCGGTGTCGACCAGCACCAGCCCGTGCGCGTCCGTCTCGATCAGCAGGCAATGACACACCAGCTTGCCGAGCGGTCCCAGGCTCCGCCCGTCGAACAGCGCGCCGCCGACCGGACAATCGGTACCGCAATTGAGGTGATGGATGCGCATGATCGGGGCTCCTTCGCGACCGCCCCAACGCCTCCGCCCCACAATCGGCACAGCATCACAGACGAAAAGTCGCCCGCCCGCCAAGCGTTAGCGCAGCATCCGCCGCACCGCCGGCAGCATCCGCGCCACCACCACGTCCACTCCCCGCGCGTTCGGATGCAGCCCATCCGCCTGGAACAGGTCCCGCCGCCCCGCCACCCCGTCGAGGAAGAAGGGGTACAGCGCCACACCTTGCTGCCTCGACAGCGCCGGATAGATCCCCTCAAACGCCCGCACATAGTCGGGCCCGAGGTTCCGGGTCGCGCGCATCCCCGCCAGCAGCACGGGGATACGACGGCGCTTCAGCTCCACCAAGATCGCGTCCAGGCTCGCCCGAGCCTGTGCCGGGGGCAGGCCGCGCAGCATGTCGTTCGCGCCCAGCTCGACGATCACCAGGTCGGGCGTGGCCTTCAGCCCCCGCAATCCCCAGCGCAGCCGCGCCAGCCCCTGCGCCGCCGTGTCCCCCGCGATCCCGCCGTTGCGCACCGTCGCAGCCACGCCTGCACGCCGGAGCGCCGCCTCCAGCCGCACCGGAAAGCCCTGCGCTGGCGGCAGGCCATAGCCGGCGGTCAGGCTGTCCCCGAACGCCCAGACCAGCGGCGCGCGCCGATCCGCCCCCGCCGGCCCGGCAAGCAGCAGCAGCGCCCAGCAAAGGTGGACAACCCCCCGCCCCCATCCGTATCGGTCGCCGCGTGACATCCCCCACCCCTAGCGCGGCGATCGAGGCGCGCAACGTCCACCTGTCGCTCGGCCGCGCGCCCGCCCGTGTCGAGATCCTGCGCGGGATCGACCTCCACGTCGCGGACGGCGAGACGGTGGCGCTGCTCGGCCCCTCGGGCTCGGGCAAGTCGTCGCTGCTGGCGGTGCTCGCCGGGCTCGAACGCCCGACCGGGGGCGAGGTGCGGGTCGCAGGACAGGACCTGGCCGCACTCGGCGAGGATGCGCTGGCGGTGGCGCGGCGCGGACGAGTCGGCATCGTGCTCCAGGCGTTCCACCTTCTCCCCACCATGACCGCGCTGGAGAATGTCGCGGTACCGCTCGAACTCGCCGGCGAGGGCGACGCCTTCGCGCGCGCAGAGGCGGAGCTGACGGCGGTCGGGCTCGCCCACCGGGTCGGCCACTACCCCGCCCAACTGTCGGGCGGCGAGCAGCAGCGGGTGGCGATCGCCCGCGCGCTCGTCGGCTGTCCCCGGCTGGTGTTCGCCGACGAGCCTACCGGCAACCTCGATGCCGCCACCGGCGCGGCAGTGATGGATCTTCTGTTCGCGCGCCAGATCGAACGCGGCACCACCCTGCTGGTCATCACCCACGACGCCGGGCTCGCCGCGCGCTGCGCCCGCGTGGTGGAGCTGGCGGACGGCCGGATCGTCGCCGACCGGCGCACGGCGTGACCGCGGTCCGCCTCGCGTGGCGCGATCTTCGCCGCGGCGGTCGCGGGCTCGTGCTGCTCGCCGTCTGCCTGTTCCTCGGCACGGCCGCGCTGGCGGGGATCGGTAGCCTGTCCGCGAGCCTGCTCGCCGCGCTCGATGCGCAGAGCCGCACCATCCTGGGCGGCGATGTCGAGATGCGCGTGTCGCAACGCCGCGCCACTGTCGAGGAAAGCTCGGCTTTCGCCGCCGCTGGGAGGGTGTCGGAGGTGGTGTTGATGCGTGCGATGGCGTCGGCGGCCCATGGTGAGCCGGCGCTGGTCGAGCTGCGCGGAGTTGACGCAAGCTGGCCGCTGGTCGGCCGCGCCCGTCTCGCTCCCGGCGCGCTCCGCGCCCGGCCGGAGGGACTGGAGGTCGCGATCGCCCCCGCGCTCGCCGACCGGCTGGGGGTACGCGTCGGGCAGGCGATCCGGATCGGCACCGCGTCGCTGCGCGTCATCGGCCTGATCGCGACCGAGCCCGACCGTCTCGGCGCGGGCTTTGCGCTCGGGCCGCCGGTGCTGGTCGACCCCGCCGGGCTCGACGCCACCGGGCTGGTCCAACCGGGGAGCCTGTACGAAGCGCGTTACCGCATCCTCCTGCGCGATCCGGCGACCGCGACGCGGACCGGCGACCGGCTGGTGGCGCGCTTCCCCAATGCCGGCTGGTCGGCGCGCACCGGCGACACCGCCGCTCGCGGCCTGCGCCGGGCAGTGGAGCAGCTCGGCCAGTTCCTGCTGCTCGTCGGCCTGACCGCGCTGGTGATCGCGGGGGTGGGAATCGGCAGCGGCGTCTTGGCGTGGCTGGCGGGCAAGACGCGGATGGTCGCGACATTGAAGGTGCTCGGCGCGCGATCGGGCACCGTGGCATCGGTGTTCCTCATCGAACTGGCGCTGGTCGGAGGCGCGGGTACGCTCGCCGGTCTGGCGCTCGGCGCGGCGGTGCCCTGGATCATCGGCGCTGTCGCCGGCGAGGCGCTGCCGGTGCCACCCCGAGTGGCACTGTACCCGCTGCCGCTCGCCACCGCCGCGCTGTTGGGGTTGCTGGTAGCACTGCTGTTCGCGCTCCCGGCGCTGGCGCGTACCCGGCACGTGCCCGCCGCCACGCTGCTGCGCGACCAACTCGCCACCGCGGCCCGGCCGTCGTGGCGGGTGCTGGCGGCGACGGCGCTGTTGCTTGCCGCGATTGTCGCGCTGGCGGTGCTGACCGCAGCCGACCGGGGGCTGGCGCTCGGCTTCGTCGGCGCCACCGCCGCACTGATGGCGGGGCTGTGGGCGATCGGACTGGCCTTGCGTCGCGGCCTTGCCCGCCTGCCACGTCCGGCCGCGCCGCTGCTCCGGTTGGCGCTCGCCAACCTCCACCGTCCCGGCGCGGAGACCGACCGACTGGTGGTGGCGCTGGGGCTCGGCTTCTCGCTGTTCGTCGCGCTGGCCGCGATCGACACCAGCCTCTCCGCCGAACTGGCCGGTGCCGCCCCGGCCAAGGCGCCGCGCTTCTTTGCGGTCGACCTGCAACCAACCGACGCCGCGCGCTTCCGCGCGGCCGTCACCGCTGTCGCACCGGGCGCCCGGATCGAGGCGGTGCCCTCGCTTCGGGGCTCGATCACCGCGGTGAAGGGCGTTCCCGTCACCCGGATGCGCATTCCCGAAGGCGCGTGGGTGCTGCGCGGCGATCGGACGCTGACCTGGAGCGCCACGGTGCCGCCACGCAACGACGTGGTCGCCGGGCGCTGGTGGCCGCGGGACTATCGCGGATCCCCGCTCGTCTCGATCGAGGACCGCGCGGCAGCGGCGCTGGGGCTGCACGTCGGCGATGCGATCACCGTGTCGGTGCTGGGCGTTGACGTGCCCGCGCGCATAGCAGCGCTGCGTCGGATCGACTGGGGGACGCTCGGGCTCAACTTCGCGATCGTGTTCTCGCCCGGCTATATCGAGGAAGCGCCCCACGCCCTCCTTGCCAGCGTCCAGGCCCCTCCCGACCGCGATGGCCCAATCGCACGAAGCGTCGCGTCATCGCTGCCCTCGGTGACGATGATCCGCGTCGGCGACGTCATCGGCCAGGTCGGCGCGGTGCTGGCGCAGGTCGCAGTCGCGATCCGGGTCGCGGCGGGGGTGACGGTAGCCGCGGGAATAGCGGTGCTGGTCGGCGCGGTGGCGGCATCGGGCCGCGCTCGCCGCTACAATTCGGTGATCCTGAGGCTGCTAGGCGGCAGCGGCGCGCAGGTGCTGGGCGCGCAGGCGATCGAATGGGCACTGCTGGCGCTGCTGCTCGCGGCCGTTGCGCTGGGCGTCGGGACGCTCACGGGTTGGTATGTGGTGACGAAGGTGCTTGCAATCGGCTGGAGCCCCAGCTGGGCCGCAATCGGCCTGACGCTCGCCGCGGCGATGGCGACGACGATCACCGTCGGGCTGGCCGGCAGCCTGCCGGCCCTCCGCGCTCGCCCGGCAGCTGCGTTACGCTCGCTATGATCGATGTGGAGCGGGTGAAGGGAATCGAACCCTCGTCGTAAGCTTGGGAAGCTTCTGCTCTACCATTGAGCTACACCCGCCGAGAGGTGGAACACCTCGGCCAAGCGGCTCCTGCCATCGGCTGTGGCGGTCGTCAAGCTGGTCATGCCGGCCGGGGTGGCACCACGCCCCGTCGATGGTGCGCGACGATCCGACCAGGCCGTCCGGTTATCACCCGCCGGCGGGTACCTCCTTCAGCGCGACACCGGCATCGGCCAGCATCGCGCGGTCGGGACGAAGTCCGGCCGACACCAGGGCACGTCCCTGAACATAGTCGCGGACCGCATTGACGCAGTCCAGCGCCACCACCCGGCCATTACGCAGGTACACGACCGAGAACGACCGGGTGCCGGGGTCGCCGCGCAGCACCGCCTCGTCATGCCCGGTCGACAGGCCGACCGTCTGCAGCTTGAGGTCGTACTGGTTGGACCAGAACCACGGCACCGCCTGATAGGCGACATCCTCGCCCATGATTGTCTTTGCCGCGATCGTCGCCTGGTCGGTCGCGTTCTGCACCGATTCCAGCCGGATGACGGTACCATCGGCGAAGCGGCTCGCGTGCTCCGCGCAATCGCCCGCCGCGAACACGTCCGGCAGGCTGGTGCGGCACTGTCCGTCCACCGTCACGCCGTTGCCGCCGTCCGCTCCGGCCGCCAGCAACGGCTCCACCGCCGGCACGATGCCGATGCCCACAATGACGATCTGCGCCGGCAACACCCGCCCATCCGCCAGCCGCACCCCGCAGGCCGCCCCGTCGCTCTCATCGATGCACGCGACAGTCTCGTTCAGCAGCAGCGTGACGCCATGGGCGCGATGCTCGGCCTCGTAGAACCGCGACAGCGCCTCCCCGGCGACGCGCGCCAGGACGCGGTCTTGTGCTTCCACCACCGTCACCTGCTTGCCGAACCCGGCGAGCACCGCCGCCGCTTCCAGCCCGATATAACCACCCCCAATCACCACCACCTCGCGCGCGGCGTTGATCTCGGCAAGCAGCCGATCGACATCGGCCCGAGTGCGGACCGCGTGAACGCCCTTGAGGTCGTGCCCCGAACAGCTCAGCCGCCGCGGATGCCCGCCGGCCGCCCAGATCAGCCGGTCATAGCCGACCAAGGCACGGTCGCGGGTGGTCACGACGTGGCGCGCCGAATCGACCGCCACTACCCGCCTGCCCGTCAGGAAGCGCACGTCGCGCTCCTGCCAGAACGAGAGCGGCCGGATCAGGATGCGATCAAAGCTTTTTTTGCCCGAAAGATAGTCCTTGCTGAGCGGCGGCCGTTCGTACGGCAGTTCCGGCTCCTCACCGACGACTGCGATCGTGCCGGCGAATTTGGCCTGGCGAAGCGCGATCGCAGCCTGCGCACCGGCATGCCCCGCGCCGACGATGACGACGCCGTACCGCTCCTCCTCCATGTACACCCCAACCGCGACACCGATCCGGCATCGCAGGTATCGGCGTCGGGCAGGTCCTTCAAGATCGGGGCGGTCGTGGCCCGTTCACCCGATGGCGCACGCTACCGGCTCGAAAATCTCCGGCGTCGACGAACGTCCTGCCGACGCCCGATGCCATACGGTAGCGCTCATACCCCGTTGCGCCGGCCGGCAGCATGAGATCCGAAGCATCTATGTGGGTCGCACCTCGGCTCATGCAGGAGCACTCGACTCAGACGACCGTGATGCGGGTCATCTGCGCCAGCAGGTCCTTGCCGTCCCAGATCGCGTCGAAGTTGAGCGCACTTCCGAACGGAACCACGCGGTCGATGCCGCTCGGGAGGGTTACGGCGAGCGCGGTCCGCCAATCCGCCTCGGGCACGCCGAAGCTGGCAACCGTCTGCCAGTGCGGCCGGGCCAGGTCGACGAGCTCGGGCAAAGTACCGACACGGGTTTCACGAAAGAAGCCGTTGCCGGGGTTGCGATGCTCAATATCGGACAGATTGCAGCGGACGACGCGCAGGCGGTTGGTCCGGGTAGGCAGGATCGTGACGCCCTGGTCATCGATCGCCGCTTCCTGCTCGGCCATCAGCTTGGCAACGGCATGCGCATCCTCCCAATCGGGATCGGCAACGTCGATCGCAGCCTCCACCGCATCCCAGAAGCTGGGGCCGGCGAGCGCGCAGGCCGCCGCCGAGCCCCGCCAGACAACGACGCGCGGTGACGAGCAGGCCATCTGCCCGAACCAGAAGGCGTCGTTGACGAAGTCGCGGGCGATGCGGGCGTGGTCGGCCGACGCGTCCCACGCCTCCGCATCGATCACGGCGAGCGAGAACTTGTTGGGAAAGACCAGCTCGGTCCCCGCGGGGGCGAGCGGGCTCTGACGGATGCGGCGCACGGTTTCGTCGCCGCCCCAGACGATGCGCAGGTCCACCGCCGCCGATAGCGCGTCGGTGATCGCCGCATCATGGTCGTAGCGGATGATCGCGGTGGCGACGCGCACCGCCGGATCCGCCTCGGCGAGGCAGCGCGCGAAGACCTGCATCAGCAGCGTCGCCTGCTCGCCCGCGCGCGACGAGACGCGCACGAGGTTGATGTTGCCCGCCAGCATCGCGAGCAGCAGCGAGTAGATGAAGATCGTGTCGACGTTCGACGGCGCGATATGCAGGCATCGCCCGCGCGGCAGCCGCACCGCTTCGGGATAGGCACCCTCGAAGCGCGCACGCAGGCGGGCGATGTTCGCCGCCCGCGCCCAGAACCCCAGCGCCACCAGCTCGGGGTGGCGACGCACCGCCGGATCGCCACGCAGCGCCCGCCCGAGCGCCTCCACGAATGCAAGCACGGGCGGCGAGAAGGGCATCGCCGGCCGGGCGGCGAGCACTGCGCGCGCGTCGCCGTCGTGTGGCAGGATCACTCCGATCCGGTCGAGCGGGATGTCGCCTGCGACCACCGGCATGACCTCACCCATGGGCCGGGCTCGCAAAGGTGTCGCTGCAACCGCGGACCTCCGCCTTGGGGATGCGGCCATGGACCGCAAAGGTCCGCCCCATCCGCCCGCACGGGCAATCGTCCTCACCCAGCAGCACGCCGCAATCCTCGGTCAGCAGCGAATGGCCGGGATAGCTGCGCGGCAGAACCGAAAGGACCTGGATCACCCCCGCCTCCCCCACCGCGCATTCATGCCAGTCGACCGGATCGCGGATGACGATGTCGCCGAACAGCGGCGCGTGGAGCCTCCCCGCCTCGCACTCGACGAACACCGATCCGGTCTGTTCAACCATGCCGTAGAAATTGTGCACGCGCGCAAAGCCGGCGAGCGTGCGGGCGCGCTCCTTGAACACGTCGTTGGAGACCTTCTCGGCCTCCAGCTTCTTCCACCCGCCGCTGTGGACCAGGATCGCGTTCTCGAACGGCAGCGTCCGGCCGGAGTGCTCGAGCGCCTGGAGGAAGTGACGCCAGACCATGAAGGTGAAGCCGAAGGCGACGATCGGCTGGCCACGGTTCTCCTCGGCAAAGCGGTCGATCGCCTCGTGGTCGAGCTCCATCGTCTCGTCCTTCAGCGCAAAGACGTGACGGCGGCCAAAGGTCATCATGCCGAGGATCCCCGCCCCGCGTGCGGAGAAGCTGCGCCGGTCTTTCACCACGCTGGGATGGTCGACGATCAGCATCGGCAGCCGCTGCGCGCCCAGGAACGAGGTCATGATCCGTGCCAATACCCGCGTCTGGTTTCGGGCGGTGTCGGCGTCGAGGACGATACGCGAGGGCTGCTGCCCGGTGGTGCCCGACGAGGTCATGGTCTTGAACACGGCGTCCGGCGCGACGGAGGCGAGCGCATGCGTCTTGAACAGGCTGACCGGAAGGAACGGCGCATCGACGCCGCCCGGCGGTGCCTGTGTCCCATAAGCGGACAGGATCGCTTCGTAAGGTGCGCAGGCGGTGCGGTGATGCTGCGTCAGCTTGCGCAACTCCGCCCCCAGCAGCGCCTGCTTTTCGGGGCGGGCGAGCCCGTAAACGGGAGCTTCGAAGAACTGGTCGATCATGGTACGCGTGTTATCCGCCATTTGATGAATATTTGTTGCCGGCACAGGTTGCTTCCGGGGCCAGGCCGGGGTTAGCTTCGCTACAGCCCGGGAGGCGCCAATGGAAGACGGCCTGGAATCGCGTGTCCGCCATCGTCGCACCGTAGGCAGCCTCGCCCGCGCGGTGCTGAAACCGCAGAACTATTCGGGCGTGCTGCGGACGGTGACGGGGGTCCATCGTCCGCTCGATTTCCTGTCGCGCTATGTCCGCAATCGGGGCAGCTATCCCGCCCCGGTGACGCTCAGGACCCCGACCGGGCCGGTGACGCTGACGACGTATTCGTGTGACGACGTCGCGACCGTGAATGAAATCTTCTTCCGCGGCGACTACGACGTCGGCAGCGTTAACGAGGTGGTGGTCGACTGGGGCTCGAACATCGGGATCTCGGCCGCCTACTTCCTGTCGCGCCATCCCAAGGCGACGGTGCACTGTTTCGAGCCGCTGGAGCAGAACGCCGACCGGCTGCGCCGCAACCTCCAGCCGTTCGAGGGACGCTATCACCTTCAGCAGACCGCGATCGGCGAGCGCGACGGCAGCGTGCGGTTCGGGTGGGAGCCGACCGGGAAATATGGCGGGGTCAACCGCGACACCGGCCAGTGGATCGACGTACCCTGCCGCGATTCGAACGCGGTGCTGCGCGATATCGTCGAGCGGCACGGCCGGATCGACCTGCTCAAGATCGACGTCGAGACGCTGGAGAAGCTGTTGACCGAGCGTATCACGGCCGACCTACGCCGCTTGATCCGCGCGCTCGCGGTGGAGTACCCCTTTGCCGAGAACGTGCTGGCGGACACCCACGATTGGGAACGGCGGCACGCGGTAACGGTGTTCACGCGGCGGGCCGGCGTCTAGCCGGCGGCGGCCCAAGCGGCATCAAGGGCGTCGGCGCTCAGCTTCCCCGAGGCGGTGCGCTCGGGGCTGGTGCCGCTGCGGACCTCGATCCCGCGCGGGGGAAGCGAGAACAGCTCGACGATCTGCTGGCGCACCGCGGCGGCATCCCCCGTCGCCTCGATCAGCACCCGGAGCGCGTCGTCGCTGCCGAAGCACATCGCGTGGTGGCCGAGCGCGGCAAGCCTTGTCTCCACCTCGTCCGCGTTGACCCTGAGGCCATAGACCTTGATGATCCGCGAGGCGCGACCGACGATGCGGAGCAGCCCGTCGGCCCCACGCATCGCAAGGTCGCCGGTGGCGAGCCGCCCGCCGAGCACGTCACCGGTCGCCAGGTCCTCCGCCGCATGGGCATAGCCCATCATCACCCCGGCGCTCTCGACCACCATCTCGCCTGCGACGCCGTCCGCCACCGACGCGCCATCATCGCCGACGAGGTGGACGGCGACGCCGGGCAGCGGCAGACCGATCGCTTCGGGCGCAGCCGCGGCGCGATCGGGCGGGAGCAGCGCGATCCGCGGTCCTGCCTCCGTCTGGCCGTACATGACGACGAACCGCCGGCCCGTGCTCGCGGCCCAGTCTGCGAAGAAGGTGACGAGCCTGGGATCGAGCCGCCCGCCGGCCTGGGTTAGCGTGGTCAGGTGCGGCGCTTCGACGCGGGCGAGCAGCCGGCGGAGCGCGGTGTAGTGGAACGGCACCCCGGCAATCGAGGTCGCGCGATAGCCGACCAGATCGTCGAAATAGCCCGGCTCCATCACCGTCCGCCGCGTCAGGCCGATGCAAGCGCCGACGACGAGGTGCGACTGGATCACCGACAGCCCGTAGGAATAGCTCATCGGCAGGTGGAGGAGCGGGCGCTCGTCGGCGTTCAGATCGAGCGACCGGGCGATCGCCTCGGCATTGGCGCGCACGCCCCTATGCGAGAGCCGGACCAGCTTGGGCGACCCGGTGCTGCCCGAGGTGGTGAGGAGCAGCGCGAGGTTGGGGTGGAGCGCGGTACCGCCCGGGCGTCGCTCCGCCGGCTCGCCGGGGATGACGATCGCATCGACGCTGTAGCGCTCGGCAAGTTGCTCGACCAATGGCGCGGCGAGGTTGGCTTCGAGCAGCAGCGGCACATGCCCGGCGTCGAGCAGCGCGATGTACGCCGCGACGCACTCGGCGCTCAAGGTACAGCGCAGGATCACCAGCGCACGCGTCGCGGGCAGGTCCGCGATCAGCGACCGGCCGAGTGCGAGCGTCTCGGCATAGCTCAGCGTCCGGTCACCGTCGCGAACGCAAGGCCTGTCGCCAAATCGGTCGAACAGGTCGCCGAACACCGCTGGGCCTCAGACCACCATGCCGCCATCGACGCCGATCACCTGCCCGGTGACGTAGCGCGAGGCGTCGGAGGCGAGGAAGACGCAGACGGGCGCGATGTCCTCCGCCCGGCCCATTCGGCCCAGGCCAATTGAGGCGACCAGCGCGTCGCGCTTCGCCTCGGGCAAGGCGGCGATCATGTCGGTGTCGATCACCCCCGGGGCTACCGCGTTGACGCGGATCTGGCGGCCGGCAAGCTCCTTGGCGAGGCTGTAGGTGGCGCCGATCACCCCCGCCTTGCTGGCGGCGTACACGACCTGGCCGGTGTTACCGACACGGCCCATGATCGAGGCGAGGTTGACGATCGACCCGCCGCCCGCCCGCGCCATCAGCCGCGCGCCGTATTGGCTGCACAGGATCAGCCCGCGCAGGTTGGTCGCCAGCACCTCGTCGATCATCTGCACCGACGCCATCTCGATCACCGCGTCGCGCAGGATGCCGGCATTGTTGACGAGGATGTCGAGCCGCCGGCTCTCGCCCTGGATCTTGGTGAACCCCTGTCGCACTCCGGCGGCGTCGCTGACGTCGAAATAGACCGCACGCGCGTTGGGATGGTCCAGCATCGGGTCGAGCGACCCTTCGGTGCGCGCGTTGAACCACACGGTCGCCCCTGCCTCGAGCAGCGCGCGCGCGGTGGCGAGCCCGATCCCACGTCCCGCCCCGGTGACCAGCGCGACGCGGCCGGCGAGCGCATCAGGCGGAAACGTCATACTTGCCCAGGATTTCGCGGATCTTGCCCACCGACGACATGTCGACGATGTCGTTGGTGTCGAGCATGATGTTGTAGCTGTCCTCCAGCTCCGCGACGAGCGCCATGTGCGCGACCGAGTCCCACTCGGGAATCGAATTGTAGCGCAGATCGTCGGTGATCCGGTCCTCGGGCAGGAGGAGCGCCTTGGCGACCAGCTGGTTCAGATTGCTCATGCGTTGTCCTTCGTGATGGCGGGAGCGGCCGGCGCTTCTGCGGTGGCCTGGCTCTGCCGCGACTGGATGATGCCCCATTTGCCGGTGACGATCCCCTGTTCGAGCACGCGGGCGGGGTTGCCGAACACCATGGAGCCGGGCGGCACGTCGCGCATCACCACACTGCCCGCCGCGACGATGCTGCCGTCGCCGATCGTCACGCCGGGCATGATGATCGCATGCGCGCCGATCGAGCAGCGTTCGCCGATGCGGGTGTCGACATGCATCCCGCGCACCGTGTCGTGCGCCAGGATCGACGCGCCGAAGATCACCGCGCTGTCGCGACCGATCCAGATGCCGCCAGGGTTGGCCTTGTCGAGCTTGGCCGAGAATGAGATCGCGCACCCTTCGCCGATGTGCATCCCCCACACCCTGTTGAAATAAGTGTTGCGGACCTCCATCAACCGGTTGCGGGCCGTGCGCCGGATGACGGCGAGCCGTCCGATTCGAGCCATGATCTCACCCCCGTGCTGCGCGCCGCCCCTGCGTCCAAGGGCGGTTTGCCCAGCGCACCCGATCCGTCAAGGGCCAAGATTTGGCGGTAACCCTATGGTGGGACAAGTAGTGCGATACTTTCCCCCGGCCGAGCGCATCTCTATGACGCGCCGCGATTGTACATTTCCGGGGTGAGTGAAGGCGTGGCGGCAGGGTCGAAGGGGGCAAAGGCGTACTTCGGCAGTTCGCTTGTCGCGCAGGTCTGCGCGCTGCTGCGGTTCACCATCTTGGCGCGGTTGCTGGGGCCCGAGCAGCTCGGCCTGGCCGTCACGCTGATCCTGACCGCTCAGTTCTTCGAATCGGTTAGCGACAGCGGGTCCGACCGCTTCCTGATCCAGGACCGCGACGGCGACACGCCGCGCGTCCAGCGGCTCGTCCACCTGCTGGCGATCGGGCGCGGAGTGTTCATCGCGGTGGCGCTAGCCGTGTTCTCGGTGCCGCTCGCGCGCTTCTATCACCAGCCGATGCTGGCCGGCGGGCTGATCGCGCTGGCGATCTCGCCGCTGATCGCGGGGTTCCTCCATTTCGACTTCCGGCGGATGCAGCGGCACAAGGACTTCGCGCGCGAGGCGGCGGTGATGCTGGCGGGCGAGGTCGTCGGGCTGTTCGCGACCGCGGTCGCCGCCTTTGTCACGCGCGACTATACCGCCGCGATCTGGGGCATGATCGCGCGGTCGCTGGCGACGGTCGCGATGTCGTGGATCAAGGCGGAGCGGCGGTACGAGGCGGGCTATTCGGCCGAGCACGCCCGCCGCCTCGCCGCCTTTGCGACGCCGTTGATGGCCAACGGGCTGCTGCTGTTCTTCGCGGCGCAGGGCGACCGGCTGCTGATCGGCAACCGGCTGGGGGTGACCGAACTCGGCCATTACTCGGCGGTGCTGCTGCTGATCTACTATCCCAGCCAGGTCATCAGCCGCTTCGTCCAGGCGATGCACCTGCCGCTGGTGTCGGGCGCGCGCGACGACGCCGCCGAGCGGCAGCGCCGGATCGACGACCTTGCCGCACAGGCGGGGCTGCTCGCGATCGTCCAGATGATCGGGTTCGCGATCATCGCGCCGGTCGTGGTGCCGCTGCTCTATGGCCGCGCGTTCCACCAGCCCGCGCTCGTCATCGCGCTGATCGGCATCCTGCAGGCGAGCCGCTTTATCCGGCTGTGGCCGACCACGGAGGCACTGGCGATCGGGCGCAGCGGCATTGTGCTGGGCAACAACATCGTCCGCCTCATCGCCTTCCCTTCGGCGCTGGCCGGGCTGTGGCTGATCGGCG
>Ga0325400_1001337_pt1 | contig 20168 bp, 12 predicted proteins | sample PopdelMetagenome_2_FD_205662 | JGI IMG/M metagenome (GOLD analysis project Ga0325400, IMG submission 205662) | Populus deltoides microbial communities from Bellville, Georgia, United States - Xylem-PdKOR-R1 | ecosystem: Host-associated > Plants > Phyllosphere > Stem > Wood/Secondary xylem...
ATATATATATATATATATATATATATATATATATATTTAACAACTTGTTGCTACTATACATGCACTTATACTTTTCAAAGCTGTCTTATTAATTAAGTAATATTCTAAAAGGTTTGAGAGTTACAGCTTCCCCACGCCTTTCACTTATTAATATATTATATTATTATAATTATTATATTATATTATATTATAGAACTGTTTTTTTTAATTTTTTTTCGTTTTTTTCATGGATTTTTTTTGTTTGATTTAGTTTGTTAATGTTAAATTTTTTATATATAGTTATCAAATATTCATGATAAGGATTCCGGGTTTGATGGGTTGACCTGATTTGACGAGATAACCTGAATTTTTTTAATTAATTTTTTTAATTTAGTTTAGTTTGTTAATGTTAAATTTCTTTCTATTTAATTATCAGACTTTCATGACACGTATCCTAGGCTTAACGGGTTAACTTGGTTTGATAAGTTAACCCAGTTAATTCTGGGTAAACCCGTCATTTTGTTTTCTATTTAGTTATCAAACTTTCATGACGTGAATCCCAGGTTTTACAGGATAACCTTGTTTAAAAGGTTAACCCAATTAATTCAATTTCCTTTTCTTTTTCTTTATTAGTTTTTTTTCTTCCTGTTGGTTTTTTTCTTTGTTTTTTCTTTTTAATTAATCTATTTAATTATCACACTTTTATGACACGGCCTTATAGCCAGACCCACATCCAATATTCTTGGCCCAGTGTTGCAGACAGGCTCATTTAAACTTGGGTCATGCAAGTTTAATGTTATTATTAATATTATAAATATTACTTTTAGATCAGGCGTTGCAACCAAACCCAAAACTCTTGGGTATAGCTTTGCAGAAAAACCCAAAACTTTTAAATCTTAGTTTTTTTATATTTTTTATATAAAAAAATAACCCGCGGCATCGCGCAGGTCATGTAACTAGTAATACTCTAAAAGGCATGGGGAAAGCACTGTAGCTTCCCATGCCTTTCACTTATTAATATATTATATTATTATAATTATTATATTATATTATATTATATTATTATTAATATTACTATCCCTTCACTTATTAATATATTATATTATATTATAATTATTATTATATTATATTATATTATAGAACTGTCTTTATTTTATTTTTTTTTAATTTTTTTTGTTTTTTTATTGAATTTTTTTGTTTGATTTAATTTGTTAATGTTAACTTTTTTTATTTAGTTATCAGATTTTCATGATACAGATCCCGAGTTTGATGGGTTAACTTGATTTAACGAGTTAACCCGGATTTTTTTTCTTTTTAATTAATTTTTTTCGTTTTGTTTAGTTTGTTGATGTTAAATTTCTTTCTATTTAATTATTAGACTTTCATGACACGTATCCTAGGCTTGACGGGTTAACTTGGTTTGATGGGTTAACCCAGTTAAATTTGGATAAACCCGTCAATTTTTTTTTCTATTTAGTTATCAAATTTTCATGACGCGAATTTCAGGTTTTACAGGTTAACCGAGTTTGAAAGGTTGATCCAATTAATTCAGATTTTTTTCTTTTTCTTCATTAGTTTTTTTCTTCCAGTTGGTTTTTTTCTTTGTTTTTTTCTTTTTAATTAATCTATTTAATTATCACACTTTTATGACACGACTTTATAGCCAGATCCACATCCAATATTCTTGGGTCCGGTGTTGCAGCCAGACTCACTTAAACTTGGATGATACAAGTTTAATGTTATTATTAATATTATAAATATTACTTTTAGGTCAGGCGTTGCAGCCAAACCTAAGACTTTTGGGTATAGCTTTACCGAAAAACCCAAAGCTTTTCAATCTTAGTTTTTTATATATATTTTTTATGAAAAAAAATGACTTGCGACATCGCACGAGTCATGTAACTAGTAATACTCTAAAAGGTGTGGGAAAGCACTATAGCTTCCCCACACCTTTCACTTATTAATATATTATATTATATTATATTATTATTATTATTATTATTATTATTATTATTATTATTATTATATTATTATAGAACTGTTTTTTTTGTTTTGGTTTTTTTTAATGAAATTTTTTTTGTTTGATTTAGTTTGTTAATATTAATTTTTTTTATTTAGTTATCAAATTTTCATGATACGGATCTCGGATTTGATGGGTTAACCTGATTTGACGAGTTAACCCGAATTATTTTTCTTTTTAATTAATATTTTTTGTTTTGTTTAGTTTGTTAATGTTAAATTTCTTTCTATTTAATTATCAGACTTTCATGACACGTATCCTAGGCTTGACGGGTTAACTTGGTTTGATGGGTTAACCCAATTAATTCTGGGTAAACCTGTCAATTGTGTTTTATATTTAGTTATCAAACTTTCATGACGCGAATCCCAGGTTTTACGGGTTAACCTGGTTTGAAGGGTTAACCCAATTAATTCTGATTTTTTTTTCTTTTTCTTCATTAATTTTTTTCTTCCCGTTGGTTTTTTTATTTGTTTTTTCTTTTTAATTAATCTATTTAATTATCATATTTTTATGACACGACCTTATAGCCAAACCCACGTCCAATATTCCTGGGTCCGGTGTTGCAGCCAGGCTCACTTAAACTTGGGTCATGCAAGTTTAATGTTATTATTAATATTATAAATATTACCCTTAGGTCAGGCGTTGCAGTCAAACTCAAGACTCTTGAGTATAATTTTGTAGAAAAACCCAAAATTTTTAAATTTTAATTTTTTTATATTTTTTATGTAAAAAAATAACCTGTAATATCGCGTGGGTTATGTAACTAGTTGATTAATACAAAGGAATGGACACGGTGATCAATTAATAATCTCGTCTTGTAATGGGTTTTAAGAGTCGAATTTGCTTTGCAATATGTGATAATATATGGTAAGGTCCACACCTTCTACTTCTGGCTTAACAAAGGTTCAATGTTCGATGGATCCTTCCCCTTCTTTAATGAGGAATTCACTCGGAGCCAACGCAGTCAGGAAGGAGCCAACGAGTGTCCGAAGAAAGTATGTCTTAAAATAAACCATTTCAGACCAACTTGTCCTGTTTCAAGTCAAAAATGGTCCAGAAGAGCAATGCCAAGACTTTAAATACAAGACAGAATTGTATTGTTGGCTGTCGGCTGGAGGCGCCCCGGTTTTCAAGTCAAGGATGAGGGGCTACACTGGCTCCTTTCGTTAGGAGGCTTTTTTTATCTATTTATTTATTTATTTTATTAGCTCAAATACTTCTAGGAGGATTTGAACCCGTTTTGCAGGTGCAAGGAACTTATTACCAAAAAGGCCCATTGTTTTCTTTTTAGTTACTTAGGCTTACTAGTTTAAATACTTCTAGGAGGATTTGAACCTGTTTTGCAGGTGCAAGGAACTTATTACCACTAAGGCCCATTGGTTTTATAAACTATTAATTAACTTGTTTTGTTTTTAGTTACTTAGTCTTACTAGTTTAAATACGACTTTTTTTTTCCGGAAGTTTAGTAGTTTTATAATGATTTTCACCAAGAAAATTCCCTTTTTTATTTACAGAAAAAACATGTTTTATTTCCTATTCTTGATTTCTTTTAATAATTTGTTTTGAGGAGAAATGCATCTTTTATTTTCAAAAAAATAAAAAAATAAAGAAAACCTAATTTATGTGAAAAAAATCTCAGTTGGCAAAGGAAGCTTTTAAGAAATTCCATTGGTGAATTATACTTCAGGAAAACCCCTCTGATCATTTCTAAACTGTGACCACAATTTTGTCTTCCCCTAGATGTTTTTATAAATTTCAGTAAAACATTTAGCAGCGCAGCCCTAGTAATCCATTGGAAATAAATAAAAAAATTAATGGGCCAGTTGATTTGACACTCCTGCTTTTTTTCAGGAACCGAGCAAGTTGCAAGAACCGAGCAAGTTGCAAGAACACTGTTGTCTTGCAGAATAATGGGCCAAAAAAGGAAAGCTGACAGGAATCTTACTGTTTGCAATTAGTGATTTTATAATTACTGCAAAAATTTGAGTCGCACAATCAAGCTGTCTATAAATAGTACTAATCACAATTTTGATTTCCGTCTCACCCGAGTGCTATTGCACCTTAATTTCATTCAGCGTCCACTGTTTTGAATCCTGAAAGAGAAAATGGGATGTTTGCTACGGTTCACTCAGTCTGTGTCTTTAATTTTGTTTCTCTTGCATTTTAATCCAACAGTTTCCTCATCCTTGTCTTCAAATTTCTCCTCTTCAGCTCAATTATGTGCCCGTGACCAAAGTATTCATCTGCTCCAATTCAAAGAATCTTTTCTCATTGATCTTTCTGCTTCTTTTGAGTATTGTGCAAATCCCAAGACAGAGTCATGGAAAGAGGGCACAGATTGCTGCTTGTGGGATGGGGTGACTTGCGACATCAAGAGTGGGCAAGTCATTGGGCTTGACCTTGCCTGCAGCATGCTTTATGGCGCTCTCCATTCCAATAGCACTCTCTTCTCCCTTCATCATCTTCAAAAGCTCGACCTCTCTTACAATGATTTCAAGCTCTCTCATATTTCATCTCAGTTTGGCCACTTTTCCAATTTGACACATCTTAACCTAAACTATTCGGGTTTTACTGGCCTAGTCCCATCACAAATCTCTCATCTGTCCAAACTGGTTTCACTTGATCTCTCTTATAATGACAAACTGGCACTAGAACCAATTCCTTTTAACAAGCTTGTTCAAAACCTAACCAAGCTAAGAGAACTTCATTTGAGCGAGGTAGACATGTCAATGGTTGTACCCAGTTTCTTGATGAATCTTTCTTCTCCTTTGTCATCACTCCAACTCGTTAGATGTGGATTGCAAGGGAAATTACCAAGTAACGCTCATGGGCTATCAAAGTTGCAGCTGCTTGATTTATCGGAGAACATAGACCTTACTGGCTCTTTTCCACCATTCAATGTGAGTAATGCTCTTTCATACTTGGATCTATCAATGACGGGGATTTCAATCCATCTAGAACATGATCCAGTTAATAATTTGAAGTCGGTGAAGCAATTGTATCTTAGACAATGCAATTTTACTGGCTCAAATCTACCACGGCTTGGCAACCTCACACAACTCACTGTGTTGGACATTTCATATAACAACTTGAGTGGTCACATCCCTTTCTCTATAGGAAAACTTAAGCACCTCCAGACCTTGAATCTCGGATTCAACAATTTTACAGGTCCGGTTCCATCTGATTTTGAGCAGCTCACTGAGTTGGATTCACTTGATCTCTCTGGGAACTCTTACCTGACACTAGATTCGTCTTCTCTTAACAAGCTTGTTCAAAACCGAACCAAGTTAAGAAAACTCCTTTTGCGGTGGGTAAATATGTCTTTGGTTGTACCCAATTCCTTGAAGAATTTGTCGTCTTCTTTGTCAATTCTTTCTTTCGGGAATTGTGGGCTGCGAGGGGAATTCCCAGCTAACATCTTTCTCCTACCTAACCTTGAATTTCTCAATTTGGGGGGTAACGTAGGCCTCACAGGTTCTTTTCCTTCCTCCAATGTGAGCAGTTCCCTCGAGGACTTGGCTCTTTTTGATACGAAAATCTCAATTTCTATCGACAATGACTTTATCAATAATCTAAAGTCGTTGAAAAATCTGTATCTCAGTAACTGTAACATTAGCAAAAGATCAAATCTAGCCCTACTTGGTAACCTCACACAGCTTATTGCATTAGATCTCTCATTTAATAATTTGAGTGGCCGCATCCCGTCATCTCTTGCAAACCTTGTGAATCTCAATTTGTTGGATCTTAGTTCCAATAATTTCAAGGGTCAGATTCCAGATTTTTTGGGTAGCCTGACACAACTTCAACGTTTATTTTTATCAGATAATCAATTGCTAGGCCCTATCTCTCCTCAAATAAGTAGCCTTTCAAATCTAATAGCTCTCATGTTATCTGATAACTTGTTCACAGGCACAATACCGTCCTTTTTGTTTTCTCGTCCCTCTCTGCAGTATTTGGACCTCCGTAGTAACTTATTCACTGGGAATTTAAGTGAATTCCAGTACAATTCATTAATATTGCTTGATTTGAGCAATAACCACTTGCATGGCCCAATTCCAAGTTCAGTTTTCAATCAAGAGAACTTGATGGTCCTTAAACTTGCATCCAACAACAAGTTCACAGGAGAGATTTCTTCTTCTGCTTGTAAGCTGACAGCCCTACAAGTCCTTGACTTGTCCAACAACAGCTTGAGTGGTTTTATACCACAATGTCTGGGGAACTTTAGCGACAGTCTCTCAGTGTTGCATCTTGGCATGAATGATCTCCAAGGCACAATCCTTTCAAGGTTTTTGGTGGGGAATAACTTGAGATATCTCAATCTCAATGGCAACGAATTGGAAGGGGAAATACCACCATCTATGATCAACTGTACACAATTGGAGGTTCTTGATCTTGGCTTCAATAAGATAAAAGGCAAGTTCCCCTACTTTCTGGATACGCTTCAAGAGCTACAGGTTCTTGTTCTAAAATCCAACGAACTCCATGGGTTTGTGAAAGGTCCGACGACCAACTACGCCTTTTCAAAACTAAGGATTTTTGACATCTCCAGCAATAATTTTAGTGGACCATTGCCAACTGGGTATTTCAATGGTCTGGAAGCAATGAAGACCTTGGATCAAGATATGATTTACATGAAGGTTAGAAACATCAGTTATGATTATTCTGTAAAACTGACGTGGAAAGGGCTGGAAATTGAGTTTGTGAAAATTAGAAGTACCCTCGCATTCATTGATTTGTCGCACAACAGTTTTATTGGAGAGATACCAGAGTCGATTGGAAAGCTTAATGCACTTCAACAGCTAAACTTCTCTCACAACTCCCTTACAGGATATATTCAACCTTCATTGGGGAATTTGGCCAATCTGGAATCGTTAGATCTCTCTTCAAATTTGCTTACGGGAAGGATACCGATGCAGTTGGCAGATCTTACATTTCTTAGTGTCCTAAACCTTTCACATAACCAGCTAGAGGGACCCATACCTAAAGGAAAGCAGTTCAACACGTTCAATAAGGGCTCATTCGAAGGAAACTCGGGCTTGTGTGGATTTCAAATCTCAAAGGAATGCAATAGTGGTGAGACACAACAACCACCACCATCAAACTCCGAAGAAGGAGATGATTCATCACTGTTTGGAGATGGATTTGGATGGAAAGCAGTTGTGATGGGGTATGGATGTGGATTTGTGCTTGGAGCTACAGTGGGATACATAGTGTTTAGAACAAGAAAACCGGCATGGTTTGTGAGGATGGTCGAAGTTCAATGGAATCTGAAAACAAAAGGAAGAAAGAAGAAAGCTCACAGAAACGGTGCAAGAAGAAACTAACCGTTGAAGCAGGTATTTTCAGGTAATTTATTCAAGCGTCTGATGTATTTTCAAGATGTCAGATATATATATAGTGAAGTTTCTATAATGTTTTTTTTCTCTTGCATTGAACTTTTTTTTTTAACAGCAGAACAGGCTAGTCATTCAACCACTAGGGAAATCTTTTACAAGAATACAACGAAGTTCATCTGGGTGGTTGTAAACCCAGTCAAGTAGACATTTGAAACATATAGTCGCTCTGGCTTTCCACTCTGCGGCAACATTTGCACTTCTACCCACCCGAGCTACTGTCACAAATTGATAGCGTGGAGCACTTGTTTCTCATCATCAGTTTATACAATCACTTGGCAAGTTGAAGACTGACTACCCAACGCAAAATTCTACCTTATGTGATGCATCGCCAATAATTATAGCTGTGATTTTCTACCATGCGAATAACATTAGAATGGAAGATTCAAAGTGTTGGACCCATCTTCCACTCTACATCTGTTTTAGTCTTCTGGTGTTAGGTTTTTTCTTTCTTTCCCTCCTTTTTCAATGGTTTTCCTGCAATGATGAATGTTGATAATGTGAAAAAAGAGTCAATGTATGCTTAAAACCGTTCTGTAATATATAGTTAATTTCAAGCAGCCTGAATTTGGCATGGTGCGAGATTTATATTATTGACAAAACATCCGATGTTCGACAGCTGAAAAATGATTCATTCTATTCAATATTGGCTAATAAAGTTTGTAGCTTTCGATAGAATGAAGTTTTAAGAATACAATTTTCTTTACAAAATAACGTTATAAACTGGATATTCTGTACAGAATATATACACGCGTAGAAATCCTTCTTTTACCAGTGCTCAATTGAAGCATACGAAGTGTTAAGAGCAACTAATTTTTCATGTAATAGAGTGAACAACTCAGTGATTGTTCCACGCACCTGTTTATAGTGGGATTAAATGACAGTAAATAAATAAATTAATATGGATGCATGGGGCAAGTTACATATAGCCTCTCCAATGCTGAGAAATGATCTTGAAGCAATTTTTTATGCATCTTGATCTACCGGCCTTGTACTGGACTGCTCAAATATTCAAGGCCAAAAGAAAGGCTTAATCCAGAGATCATGGTGAAGAGTGCAATTAATAATCTGCTCCTAGTCGCCTAACTGGACACTGAATTGTACGCTATGATCCATATAATTTGACATTCGCTCGGCCTCTCGCCATCATTATTTATATTCGGCTTATTTAGCAGATTCAATGGTCTGGGTCATGAATATGTAGATTTTATGATTAAACTTCCTACTCCGATCAACAAGTTCTTCATGAGCATATAGGAGAAACCTCATCCCATTAGCATCTCTCAGTCTTCATTCATGATATCAGTTTGCAGTTCAAAACTTACGCACCTTTTGTCTGCAGGTGTATAAATTATATTATTCGTTATTTGATGAAATTATTATTGAGAATTTGTTCTGTTCATAATAGTTCTCTTAGATTTTCAGCAGTCTTTGTTGTAGTGTAGGAATGGTACTTCCAGCAATTTTTCCTGGCTAATCTCTCAATCAAGATGCTGTTGTTCCATGATGTTCAAACAAGAAACTACTACTGCCATCCAGGATATTATCACAACAATGCTGGATGGTAGTGGTCGTTTCTTGTCTGAACATCATGACTCGTTAGGATCACACCTCTCGTGAAAAGTAAAAATTAAAAGACAATCAAGGTTTGGCTTATATTTTCATGTTCCTGGATTCTTTATAGCGTGAAGATTACTTGTTACTGCGGCGAACGTATCTGTTAACATCGTCCTGCGTCCTCGTTTATGTTACAAAGTAATGTCAAATGAGAATTTTTTAAAATACGAAGCTCCATTTTTTTACTCCTCCTTGGCATTTCTTTCAATCTAGTGACTTGCTGTGCTTGCCAATTCTGTTTTCTCTTAGCCTTGAAGATGTTGCCTATGATAGTTCAGTTCATGTGCGCCAGGTACCCCTTCTTCTGATGGTTCGATTGACGTTCTGCAAGTGACAAAAATAGAATCAGTACAAGCCATTTTAAGTAACAGATGAATGGCTTGTTTTCTGGGTCTTTCATTCTTCATGCATCCTTCAATTCTCATTCCATGCATGTACTTTGATAATTAATTACTGAAACGTGAAGGCTCCCTGATTGTATTATCTTATAGCATTGCTCTTTCCCTCCAGGAAGCTTTAAAGGCCTTGTGGAACATTGCTTTCCTGGAGAAGGAGCCTCAATTTTATTTTGTTTTAGTTCAAAGACTGTCGATTATGCATATTTACCTTGTTATCTACTTCGAAATTTCAAGCATTACCGATTCACATTCTCAACTTTCTATCCAAATATTATAATTTATATTTGGCCAAACTTGCATTTATTTTTTATTGCAAATATGGACATGATCATGAACATTTACGTTGTTATATATTATTCATGATATGAAATGTAGAAAATTTAATTTTTATAAGATTTTAAATTGATATGAAGGAAGAATATAATTGTATGATATTTTAATTTTCAAGTATTACGATAAATATATGCACTCCAGGATAAATATATGCACTTTGCGTCAAGTTGCCTGCAGTGCCCGTACTGGATATCTGCATAAAACTCTTGTTTCTTCTTCTTTATAATAATCGTTATTAGTAGCTGGATACATGGACTAAAGTCCCCTATTGGAGGTAATGCTTGAAGAATTAGCTTTGTTCTTTTACAGTTGTTCAGGTAATGCTTGGATATTGTTCAGGTATTGATTAATATTGTAATAACATTTATTTTTGCTTATAAATGCATTAAAAAATATTTTTTTTATTTTTTAAAATTTATTTTTAACTTAAACACATAAAAAAATCCAAAAATATCTAAAAAATAATTACCCCTTTGTATAAAAAAAAAACCAACAACCATCTTAGTTAATTATTTGTTTTATATATATAAAAAGAGGGTGCAGACAACTACTCCCTTTTTCTTGATATTTTTTATTTAAATTCCTGGATTTTCTTGGTTTCATCTTCTTAATCAAGTTGTATCCAAATAAATAACCATCTCTGTACTGAGTATTCACCAAAATTAAATTTTTTGAGCCTTTTTTATTTATAAGGGATGGGGAGGGAGTCGGGTGTAGCCAAATTAAATTTTGCATAAAATCCCCTAAGACCTCGTTGCATGCATGAGGACAGCATATTCTTCAAACAATGGAGATCCAGTCGCCGAGTCGATCTTCTCATCGCATGACCCGGGCGTCATCCAAACTAGAGGTCAAAACAGTTTCCTAACTGTTGATCCCCTTTATGAGCTTGTAGCTTTTGGTTTTTCCCAACAGTACTGCAAACGGGAAAAAGATGCGAGTCCTGGGTGAATATCATTATTGAGATTTCTATCAGATATGTGCCCTGCCATGCAAATATTCTGCTACGCTAGTTAAGTACCCTCTGCTGTAGTTTATCTTACGCGGGACATCTAATCCGTCTGTGCTAGTTATGCTATGCAGAAAGTAAAACTGGCTTATAGGTTTATGCATGCATTTTAAAGGCACACAAGCTTGCTCCATCGTCTGAATATAACGTCTATTTTAGTACAGGTTTAAAAAAAAAGCACTTACCACAGACCAACATTCACTTCTGTTTTGTTAGCAGTTCAATGTCAGCTCCAACTTCAGCAATCTTCGTTTCTTTAGAAGCTTTGGCTGTTTTCGCAACATTCTCAACATCAAAGTCCATTGCAATTCTTTTCACCAGACCATCAAGCATCTGTGCAAGGAAGACATCAAGATGTTCCTGAATAAAACAATCGGTAGGACGAAAGTACTCTGATAGTCTGATATATAAAACAATAGGCATCCCACAAGAAACAATCCAAGTGTACAGCTCTCCCTCTTAAAATTCCATTAACAACTTGTCTTGACTAACCGTGTTCTTTAAAATCTTTATAGATTTCAGTCACTTCTCTTAATATGTTCTTTTACTCAAAATTCAAAAGTTGTGATTCATATTAATTCCCTCCTGGGATGCGTAAGGTAAAATGTAGCAGACAAGCAATAAACATTAACACTAGAAGACCCTAAGCACTATGAAATTCATTTAGTACATATTGAGATCAAAACGTTACCATGGTATACAAGTAAAATTGTATTCCATCATGATATACGAGAAAAAATGAAAGATTTATTTGAAAAATCCCTTCTCAATCAATTTCCTATATATTTGAGAAGGGGAGAAAATGCCCACTAAAAGAAAACCAAAACTGCTAGTTAGAAGAGTAAAATCACTGGGTATATGTAGAGATAGTAAGATATACCAGTGATCCAACAGCAACTAAAGCCCGGAATTTTGAATCAACTTCAATATTTTCCCCTTCTGCAATCTGTAGGGAAAAAAAAAGAGGCACATTTTCAAGATAGGTAACTCTATGTTCATGATTCCCTTCTCTGGAAATCTCAGCGGAATACTATATAGGCATTCATCGTATTGCAGTCTGGAATAAAATCAGGATAGAAGATGCAAAGCACGACCATTTCCAAAAGGTTGCAAGTAAATGAATAAAGCGTACCTCAAGAGCTGCTGTAAGAACTTGAGATTGGCCTTCAAGATCTTTCTTTTCAATCAACAGCACGGCATAACTGTGAAAACAAATCATAGAATTGATGGAGGAAGGGAAAATATGTGTGCATCAATACTAGGAAAATATCATAAATCCAAGCACTGATGTGGTAAGTTAACAAAACTGCAAGAGGGGGGGGGGGAATTGTGCGAATGTATTGAGATGAGAAAATGCTCACTTGAGTATCATGGTAGCATAAGACAACTGCAAGTTCTTATTGGGGGATGAATAACAGCTTGAAAAAACATCAAGAATCTGCATATCAGTTAAAAGCCATTATCACTATACATGCGATTGAAAAACAATCATGAGTGCGGAGTTTGCTAAGTATGCCAAAGCTGTGACAGGATTATGAACATACTCACACCCATACAGCCAATGATCAAAGTCAGATTTGGACAAAGACCACAAAAGCATATATGTTTATAACTCCTAATGAGCCCAGTAGACCACTATAATGCCAGATGAAACATTCAGGCAAAGAACCTCTTAAGAAATAACAATTCAGCATCTTTAATGACAAGGATTATATCCCCTGGATAACAAAGTCAGGGTGACTTGTCACTGGTTATTCATATGCAACTTTGATCTGAGAAAACATAGTGAAAGTTACCTCACTCTGGTGCTTTTGAAGCCAGGTATGGTAGGGTAAATTCTTGAATAGATTAGTCACAGCACGGATGCCCGTTAAAAGGTTTGGCGGAAGTGGAGGATTTGTTGTAACTCTCTTGATCATTTCCATCAGGATATCTGATAGCAAATCAGGTCTACACTAAACATCAAATTTACACATAAAATTCTATAATAATCATAACTAAAACTTGTTCTGCAGTAAAAAACTAGCATGTTAGCCGAGAAATTTCTGGTCAGGACACCCTACACCTGAATCCCTCGTCATCTGGTCTCATCAACCACTCCATTCTATGTTTAGTGAAAAAAAGTGAGATAATTTGAAAAGGAACATGCAGAGATAATAGATAATATTTTTTGTAATCAAGTCTCTCAACTAGAACTAAAACATAGTTGCATCTCAAGGTACCATTTTCATCTTCAACATGCTTGAGAAGTACAGTCGCCCCATCTGGGTGTAGAACAAGCATCCTCAGAATATCAATAACTGAAACAAAACAGCGCACCAAGTGAGCAAAGATTATGTACTCATGTATATGAAGGGGGAAAACTGCACTGATGAATTTGCATTAAGTGAGAACCAGAGTCATGCATAGCATTTTACACGTGTGGGATGCGTGTATTACCGCAGGTTTTGAACAATTTTCAGACAGGTAACAGTATCTTTAAGTTTAGGTAATTTGAATTGGTAGTCCATGGTTCATCAAATGGAAGAGGGTCCCTCTACATTGTACAGACTAGAGAGGCATCAGCTATGTGCAATGGAAGCATTCAAGTTAAAAATAAGGCCAGTTCACTTCAATGTGGTTATTCCTATCCACAGAGAAATCCTGGCCGCTGAAATATCAGGGGATTCAAGAAAAGGTCCAGTGGGCAAAAAAGCAACCTGTTTGATATCATCAATTTGAAAACCCTGAAAAAACCAATGTGTTTGGGATCATCAATTAAAATTCTGATAGTAAATAAAATTAGGACTTCTTGTAGGCTAATATTTCTCAAAGCTAGCTTTGGGCTTTCCAGTGAAATGCAGTCCGTTACCCAGAAAAATAGAACTGAAATAGGTAATCTTTGAACAAACCCAAAGCATCAGTGATATCAGCTTAGTTCATTCTTTACTGAACTTCAAGCTGATAAAATAAATATCTCAAATAGTGCTCAAAGTTAAAAGTGTTTGGGCGGGTTCTCAATGACTCTGCGAAAGCATTATCCAAATGGCAGCAGTTGCTATATATAGAGAAAATCACAAAATATTAAGGATGAACATGCAGAGAGGTTCACAATCAACGGCATGTATACTGTAAAATACTGACCTGGAAATATCATTGCCAGTGGCCAAGATTTTAGCAATTTCAGCAGCAAAGCAATGTCAGCATCTGCAAATCTACTTGTATGGTAATGTGATGTGTCCTTTAAAATTTTAATAACTGCACCCAATCTTGATATCTCAAGCTCTGACAAAGACAGGTCCTTTTTGACCTTTGCAAAATTGACAATATATATTCAAGAAATAAATATAAGAAACTTAAAACCACAATGATGAAACAGAAAACTAATAATTGTAAAACAACCTACAGGATCAGATAAAAGAGAATTGTGGAACTCTGTGATCTTTTTCAGGATCCCATCAAACTGAGCCACGTCAAAAACAAGCATTCCTTTCTGGAAATGAAATGGAAAAGGATATTAAAGATTAAAAAGACCACTAGGAGAATTTGAGTTCATCAATCTTAGCATCAAAAAAAACTCAAGACCATCAATACAAAAACATATAAAGAGTATTTTATCAAAAGAGAGTTGAACAGTAATGTGCTAAAAACAGTTTAATATAGCATCATCATATTTAGTAGGAAGATCAATTTAACTATTTTGCACCATGTCAAGTTCATATCTGGCTGGCCTAGTTCTGCCTATTCATTTCTAAAAGGACCCAAAATGATAACTTTCAACTTATGAAAATAAAATATAGCTCATTTATCATCAAGAAGTAAACTACCAAAGGCTTCCTAAGTTCTAACCCAACTATACGGAGCTACAAACTATTTGGGTGAGTAATTCAAGAAACACTACTATCAGGATAAAAATGTAAGTCTAGCATCGTGCCAAAGTTCGCATAGCTGAAAAGGAGTTCTAGATGCATTATAAACCTTTCAAACAAGAGCTTTAAGAGCATACCTTGGGAATATGTTTGAAAGTAGGTTTCGCTGAAACAACTGTTGTATAAAAAAGAAGACAAACATCTTAGATTCATGCCATGATTTATGAAATTGGCTAAATCCCAAGGCAGAAGCTAAGATAAATATAAAGTTCTTTTTTCTGGTCAATGGATACATACCAGACATGCTAGAAGATCCTCCGGGTATATAAGCATTTGCTGATTTATTGAAAAAAAAAATTACATCACAAGAAAACAGGAATGACTACACATCTTACCGGTTAAAGATAGCTTCGTGTACCATACCAAAATGAAATTATACTTACCGCCAGTGAACGGGTCACGGAATGATGAATCAAGTGCAACTCCCCCCTGTCCAGAATTTTGGAGTATAAACTCTACAATCTGTTGACGATAGGCAAGAGGAAGATTCTCCTTGAGAAGCCACTTGTCAGCAGTGTCATACGGATTATCTGGAAATATACAAGTCATTATAAATATTTGCATGCCAACACATTTTATGTAAGAAACTAATGAAGTCCACATTCTACATTATTCTTTGAAAAGCGACAGAAATACACTTCGAATTTGAAGTCAGAAACCACTGAATCAAACAGTTGAATTATTATTTTTGAGGCAAAAGGAAAGGGGAAACTCAAGCTCCATATGGTGTTGGACAAAAGAAGAAAACTGTTGAGAGCATTTTGAGTCACTTCCTTAATTAAGCATTTTTTTCCAGTTATTCCCTCCAAGAACCAGGAGCAAGGAATACAAAAACTCTAAAAGAACACATGGCCATGAACACCATCATAAACATTCAAAAGGTAGGAGAAGAAATTCACCTGATCGATTGTATGGCAACTTGCGAATCGGCTCACCATCACCAATATCAACATCAAATACTGATAAAAGGATTAGAAGACCATCAATATAAACTGTAGGGTGAATGAGGTTCAAGGAATAAGAAAACACGACAAAGCCAAGGCAAATGAGGTCAAAGTAGCCAATATATAGACACTGACCATAATCATATTCAAATCCATCAAGAACGGGACGCTTCATGCCATCTTCTGGTCCATCAACAACTTCTCCAATCTGAAAATGGAAGAGAAATAACAAAACAAGAGCAATCAAACAATAAAAAGAAATAAGTTTCCAGAAGTAACAAGAGAACAGAATCACAATCTGTCAACCATGGCATCGCCTAATTTGTACTTCCTTTTCATCACAATAACATCAAATCCACAAACTTCACTTGTGTGCATATGTAATTGGAGAAACTAAAGCGACCAATTATTCTAATTCTCTTTGGAGATAACACATGAGTATGATCATATGCGGTTGCTTAAAACCCACAGTACTTAACAACTCAATTGTATATAGAAACTTCATTTCAGAAGACGACAACACCTAGAAGCACTAATGTCATTTAGTCCTTCATCACATAATGAAAGGCATTGTTCAATTTGTCAGTCAATGACCACCATATGAATTGCACACGTCTAACTCAGTGTCCTGAAAATAAGAATACATGGATATATCTTGTGAAAACAAATGAGATAAGCAAAGGGGTTGAGCACATAACATGAAACAAAAGATATTTATGATTCAAATAATTTTTTTTCTTGTATAGTAGGAGGAAAACACAACAAAAAAAGAAAATTCATCAGAGTATGAATAAGCATGTATTCATTTTTAAATCAAGAATATATGGCACCAACTCAAACCTTTTTTTCCTTTGAGGTTCAAGTAAACTATTGAAAACCCATCTTTCACCTTTTACAAGCCAAAGGGATGATGGATAATTATCAGACAGAGAAAAGGCAGCAAATACTATGCGACAAGTCAATTTAGCGATTACTTTGGGCAGCATGTAGAGGGACAATGCTCTCTGTGCAAAAAAGAACGCATTGCAATGAACTACATGCATAGACTCGTGAGTAAGCCTTAAAGAACAAAATGAACATGAAGAAAATTGCTGAGAAATATGGTTAAGATGAAACTAAATGTTACTTTATCCCACTTCTGTTCTCTCAAATTCCAAGCATATGCTACACCATTGTCCCCTTCTCTGATGACTTTGGTCTGGCCATCAGTGGTTCCTGATCATAAAATAATTATAATGCGTTACTTGGCTAGCAATCTACAATAGAAATCAGGCAACATTTCCACCATCACCTCCACAAGAAACACTGAATATAATACACCTATGTAAAAACACAGTCAACATCTAGAAGAATTTCGTTTCCTCCTCACTGATACAATTACCCAGGCGATGCTATTGAATTATGCATTTATTTTATACTAGTAAAGGTCATTGCTCTACAGCTTTACGGCAGAATTGTCTGCTTCTCACAATTGACTTTCAAGACAACTAGCAATAGCTTAATCTAAAAGTAGGATTTCCAAGGTAATTAAGGATATATCTGGAACCACACCTGGAATCTGCAAAGCCTCAAGGCCTGGTAAATCTTCCAATTTCAATCCCCCAACCCTCTTCCTGACAGAAATAATTCACATCAAGCATCAGCACTGACAAGCACTATAAAGAAACCAACATTATAATGATCCAGCAGGGGAATGAACTTCCACACATCATAAAACTCAGAAAAGAAGTGTAGAAATACAGATACTTCAAAATTAATGAACTTGGAATTGCAATAAATCAAGAAATGAACTGAGATTTGCTAGGATTAGATACATTTCTCAGTTTGGGTACTTCACAATCAGCAAATTCAAATTCATCTATAAGTGGATACCTTTTTTCTTAATATTTTTGGAGCTTCACAGTTAACAAATTCAAACTAAGGGTATATGTGAGTAGATATTTTATTGTAGTTCACAGTTCACAATTACCCACAAGTAACTAACATATCATACAGAAAACAGTGAAAGCTCTCTTAACATTTTAACAATAAAAGGTGCAGAGGTATGCATCATATGCTGGCAAGTAATGCGTGATTGTACCTGCTTAACTTGTATTGAGAAAGTTGGGAGACATAAGAGTCGAGGTCTGCTGGTTCTGCAATTCTCTCCTGATATGAAGTCCAAATACGTACTGCTCCATCTGAGCATGCTGTCACAATATCACCATTTTCCAAGAATTTGACATCCCACACACAACCAGGATGCTCTATACTCTGAACACAGGCTCCATCTGAAACACAACAGTGATTTCACAAGAAAATAAAATTTCAAATACATGATCAATTCTGTTGCAATGCCCAAATATCAAGCCCTTGAGGTTACATCTAAGAAGACAGACAAATAATAGAAGCAATCACCTTTCCAAATCTTTGCTGAACAATCTTCACTACCACTAACAATAAGTCCAGATACATGCGAATCAACTGAATAGACAATTGAAGCATGACCAACCATCTCCATTAATACTTCGCCAGTTAAAGCCCATAATCTGATGGAGCTGTTACCACAAAAGAACGATAACAACAGTTAATACCCATTTATGCAAGACAATAAGGGTATGTCTTTAAAAATGAAGTTAAGGGAATTATATTTATAAACTGCAATAACTTTGGCACCATTCATCGTCTACTAAAGCAAACACAAAATAGAATCATCCACATAATAAACCAGAAAATAAACGAAACGGACAACTCACCCATCATGCGATGCAGAAAGAATTCCCAATCCATGCATCTCTGCTAAGCCTCGAACCGTATCTACAAAGTTTACCAGTAAAAGAAAAGGATTAAACCTAAATGAGAATATTAGCACATAATCCATCCCATTTCTTGTAGTAGGAACAGAATTAAACAAAGTAGAGCTGCAAATTTCTCTGAGACCATTTAATTATTTAAAGGAAAACTTAAATGTACATCAGATGAGCAACAAGACATGTAGGCAAGAAAAAAAAGGGGGGTAACCAACCTGAATGCCCTGCAAAAGTGTGTAAACAGGTCGTCCCTTTCCAAAGTTTTAAAGTTGTGTCAGTTGAACCTACATTGTGATGGAAAGCAAAGATAAAACTGTTGGTTTGTTGGTTGGCACACATAACTATTAAATCTATGTAATTGAACATGAAAAAGACAACAATGAAGTGTTCCAATTGATTATGTAAAGTTTAAGAAAAAAACCTTCCAGTACATAGATACAGGTTAGCACAGATCAGACAACTAAAATTTTATTCCTGGAAGGATAAGTGAGGGAACCCGAGTATATGCATCTTCAAACCAGCAGTTCAGTGGAACATACAATTAAAAGTTCCATTCAATTTTCCAAATGCGAGCCTCAATTTTTTTACTTGATGAGAATGGAGATTCATAGGACTAATCCAACAACAAATTATCATAAACAGGAAGGTAATGAAACTAAGATTCGACAAAAGTTAAGCAAAAAATATACCTGTAACAAGCTCGCCCGATGGCAGCTTAATAATTGCTTGAATTGCAGACTTATGAGCCTCCCAATTCTCAACAAGTTGACCCTTCCTCCACCTCCTCAAGGTACTACAACAAACAAGTCCAATAACAATCACAATATATATATATAAGAAAAAAATCCAAATAACATTCATCTCAGTGAAAACACCGCAGATAATGAGCCTACCAGTCAACGGAGCAAGAAACAATATCTTCGCCATCCAAAACAACACCGGTGACTTGCAAATGATGACCTTTCAAGCTCTGAACTTTCTCTCCGTTACTCAAATTCCAAACAAGCACCATCGTGTCCATTCCACCAGACACGATCGCGCCTTCTACAAAGTCCTGGTTCGGCGGAATCCATGCCAATGGTCCCACAAAACTCGAATGCCCTAACAGAATTTTCGATGATTCGTACTTGCGTTTGTCGGTCGGGTCTGGTACCCAATACCTCACCGTTTTATCCCTCGACGACGTCGCTATTCCCGCATTTCCGCAAACACAAATACCGCGAACCTGAGAAATTGGTGAATTAAATTAAACGGGTTAGGTTTAATTGAAGATAAAAAAAATTGAGAGGGAAAGAGAAAGGTTGTTACGTCGTCTTCGTGGCCGCGGAGTTCTTGGCTTAGTTGATAATTTTTGAAGTCGACTTCCATGTCCATGATTTTGAGAGACCTTTGAGTGAGAGGGGAGAGTGATTGTTTTTAGTTTACAAGTAAAGGTAGAAGCAATTTGCTGTGTTTGGCAGTGAAGGGATCATAAGTGAATTTTGGTTTAGGAATGTGTTCTTTTGATTATTTTTAAAGTCCTTGGGGTTTTGATATCTTTTTGCTTTAGTTACTAAACTTCGTTTATTTTTTGCTTTCGAGTGCAAGGAAACCACGCCACCAATCAAGTTTTAATGCAGCTTGAAGCCATCAATATTCTATAACGTGGGTTACTGGGTTAATACTGTTCGGCTGATAGTTCGGCTGAAATTTTAATGCACGCAAGCCTCGGTTGCCTGACGTGTTAGGGCTTGAAAAGAATCTCGGTTTATACGACTAGGCCATTTTTTTCTTTCTAT
>Ga0325400_1001339_pt1 | contig 20164 bp, 19 predicted proteins | sample PopdelMetagenome_2_FD_205662 | JGI IMG/M metagenome (GOLD analysis project Ga0325400, IMG submission 205662) | Populus deltoides microbial communities from Bellville, Georgia, United States - Xylem-PdKOR-R1 | ecosystem: Host-associated > Plants > Phyllosphere > Stem > Wood/Secondary xylem...
TTACAATATTATTCATTATTCAGTAACTGATACCATTTATGTGTGTCTCGTAAATACGGGTTTCGGGGTTCCTTTCATCAATGGATTGGATTTACGGTTCATGAATGATTCCCCGTATAGAAGTATGGATAGATCGTTGAGTCCTGTGGTGCAAGCTGACCTTGGCGGCCATCAAACCCAAAACTCCATCATCATCAGGTGAATTGTCCCTATTATCATTTTTAACTAAATCATGTGCAACATCATGCATCAGATATGATAAAAATTCTCATCATAGGTACCGTTTAAAAAAGCTTGAGAATTTAGTGAGCGTTTTTACAGTAATTTTTTTTTAAAATATAAGGAGGACGTATATGTAAAATATACAATCTTTTGGATAAATATCTATAATTTCGCTATATACCTGAGGGATATTGTATTTTTTTATGGTTTTTAGAATGATTATCATTTGTAGTCTTTGAAAGATCGATGTTTTGTTTTTGTTTTTCTTGTTTCTCTTCCACTTCTTAAGGATGCATACAGTATTTTTAAATTATATACTTTACGTTGATAGATTGTTGATCATTAAATCTTTATTGGTTGTTTTTTCTTCTCGTATGTAAATAGTTTTTTTAATAATGCTTAGAATCAATGAACATCAAGAAATAGGAAATCTGGAGTGAGAATATCACAACTTTAGTTAATACTTGTGTTATTGTTTCTCACATGGATTCAGGTACAAAGATGACGTGTTCGATCGCATCTGGTGGCTTTACAACCTCACCGATTCAGTTTCAATTGGCACCGAAACAAATATTGATATCCAGGGCAGTGATGATCCCTACCGTCTACCAGTCGAAGTCTTGAGAACGGCGGTTCAGCCTCAAAATGGCCTTAATTCATTGAGCTACAACTATACATCACCGTATAAAGAGAATTTCACACCTGAGTTTCGTGTCTACTTTCACTTTGCTGAAATACTCGAGCAGACTGCACCAGGCAAATTACGAGAATTCACCATTACTTTGAATAGCTTAAACTATGGGCCCTTTACCCTTGAATACTTGAAGCCATTGACCATACGTTCAAATATAACACAAGTTCAAGAAGGTCAAGTTAGGTTTTCTATTGATGCAACGTTGCGGTCTGACCTTCCACCTATCCTAAATGCCTTTGAGATCTTCGTACTATGGCCACTCCCTGATTCACCGACAAACCAAACAGACGGTATGTTTTCTATTTCAATTCTGTTGAATGCTATAATAATCGTCATTAATGAATTGCTAGACTACTGGATTGAAGGATTTTTACGTTTTGATCCCTCTGATCTCGAGCTAGGGCCTGATTAATGGCAAATTACTTGGTGAATATTGTCTTACTAGTACAACGAGGGCTGGCCTTGTCTTTTCCTTTCTTTGTTTTTTTTTTTTAAAGAGGTTTCCTCCACTGTGATTTGGTGTTGTAGTTGTTTTAGCGATTATAGTCTGAAAAAGTAGGTTTAAGAAAAGTTATGATCTGTAGTTTTTTCTTAACTTAGTGATGCAGACGGAAATTAAAAAGAATAATTAAACAAAAATACAAAATTTATTTAAGAAAGGGACTTACGAATACAAATATAAACCTCAAATTCACAAGTTTATTAACTAAAAATAATAATAATAATAATGTCTGTCTTTTTAGAAGTTTTAAAAGTCTTAAATAGGTCTGAAATCTTATCCTATCTAGGAAACAAAAATAAAAATTTGAAATTACGAAGGAATGAAGCATCAAATTCAAAAATAGCTTGAAATCCAAAACTAATAAGAAAAATCACAAAAACTAGTAAAACTAGGGTCCATATAGCAACATAGAGACAACTTCAAAAGAAAACAACTTTCAAAATCTCCTGTAAAAATTTGACCGCGATCCAATAATCGGATTAAAAATATAGTCCTTTTGAACTATATTTTTTTTTGTTTTATAATTTTTTGCAACGTTTTGAAAAAAACAGGTATTTTAATACTGGATTTGTATCTTTATGTTATAAATATACAAACCAATATTAATCAAAATGGCATAAAAAAATAAGCAAGAAAACCACCAATTTGGAGAAGATTATTTTTTTTTTTGTAATTTTTTTAAATTATATTATATAATATAATAAAAAAATAATTGGGTTTGGGCTGGCTCTATCCTGTTGGTTGAGCCCACCTTTGATGGGCCCAAAGTTTAGCCTAAATGAATCTGGGTTAAGACTGGCCCATAAAGGAGCTTGGCTGAGTCTTGACTCGTGAGAAAATGGGTCAAAATCAGCCCCAACTAGAATCTCGGCCGCGACCAAGCCCGAAAAAAAATTGGGTCAAGGCTGGCCTCAAAAGAAACTAGGCCGCGACCGAACCCAAGAAAAACTAGGTCTAGACCGCCCCAAAACAAAAAGGCGGCTGGAAAAGGCTGGACCCATGACAAAATGGGTCCAGACCGCACCTATGACAAGTTGGGTCGGGACCAAACCCAGAAAAAAGACTGGGTGGAGCCTGGACCCATCATAGCTGGTTAAAGATAGGCCCCCAAAGGAAACCTGGCCAACACCGGACCCATAAGAAACTGGGCCGCAACTCGGCCCACAACAAAACCGGGGCCGAAACTCGACCCATAGAGAAATGGATCCAAACCGGCCCTGAAGGAAACTGGGTCGAGGATGGACCCAAAGAAATTGGGCCGCAACTCGGCCAGCAAAAAAATCCGGGCCGAGACTTGACCCATAGAGAAAGGGGTCTAGACTGGCCCTGAAGGAAACTGGGCCGAGGCCAAAACCATAGAAATTGGGCCGCGACTCGACCCATAACAAAACTTGGGTCGAGACTCAACTTATAAGGATATGGGCCCAGACTAGCCCAAAACAAGAACTGGGCCGAGACTCGACCCAAAAACAACTGGGCTGAGTCTAGCCCTAATTATTGATGCTGCATGTAGAACGAATTATCGTTATGCATGCAACAACCCCGCTGCAAGCGAGGAAAACGAAGAGTGGTGGGGAAGAGAAGGTTACCTGTGAGGGGGTATGGCCGTGAAGAGGGAGTCCAGGAGATGGCTCACAGGACGTCGCTGGAAAGGATGGCGACCGATGATTATAAACACAGAGATCGTTGTTGGTTGTTCCTCCTCGTTTGTTCTTCCTTTTTCTTTCTTATTGTTTCAATCTCTCTCCTCCTTTTCTCTCTAGTGTGTGGAAAGCTTGGCTGTGACAATGAGGTTTGGCCGGTGGTTCAGGAGGCTTCAGTGGAGGGAATGATGGCCGGTGTCAGTGGATGATGAAGGAAGAAGAAAAGTTAGAGAGGGGAGAGAGAGTGGGGCTCGGCGGCGCACTCACTACCTGAGGTGGTCGGGCTACTGCTTTGTGATAGGGATGGTGGTGGTCATGCCGGTGGTGGATGTGTCGGTGGTTGAACACCATAGTGGAGAAAGAGATAAAGGAGAGGAAAGTTCGGTTGACATCAGAAATAAAAAGGAGAGGCTGTTTTTTTTGTGATTTTGGCCCTTGTTTTTTACTCCTTTTCAGTCATAAAGAACAAATTTATTTATAAAGGGCGGAAGAGGGACACTTTGTCTCTTCTCATGCCAAATCTTGGCCCTTGGTTAGACTTGAAAGCACCACAGCGGTTCAAAGTAGCAATGATGAACTGTTAGTTTTCTGCAGGAAAATGACTGGTCGGGCTAGCCAATCTAAGGGAGTGCCATCGCCACTACAGCCTCGATCAAGTCGAATGATTTACATTGGCATGTAGTCAGGCGTCAGGTGACCACTTGTGTGTAAGCTTCATCCAATTTATGGGAGAAACGAGATGTCAAACACCTTGGGAAGGGGGCCCCTCGGGCAACCCGTCTGAAGAAGAAGATGAATAGTCATCTTCCCAACGACGCCATTTTGGTCACTTACGCTTTAGTCCTTCGATTTGTGATTTATTTCTAATTGCACTTCTTATTGGTTTTAAACTTTCAATTTTGTTCAATATCACCCCTGAAGAACTTCAATTCAAGCCCCAAATTTCAACGTATTTTTCCTTGTGGTTATTGGTTTTAGATTTATGTAATTTGACCCTTAATTAATCAATAAACTTTAAATTTTTTCAATTTAGCCCCTGATTCGATCAATTTCAGTTCCTCTGTTTATGCGCCTTTTCATGTTTGGTTATTCGTTTCAAATTTCTTCAATCAAGTCCCTAATTAGCCATCAAACTTCAATATTTATGTAATTAAACCCCTGATTTGGCCAAATCAACTCCTAAAAATTATAATTTGACCCTTAAGCCTTAACTTCTTCCAATTAAAACCCAAATTAACTAAGAAATCAATTTTTCTCGCAATACAACCCTCCATAAATTCAATTAAACCTTTAATAAGATTTAGTTGTGTCCATAAACATTTGATTTTGGACTTTTCTTCTTCAAATTGAATTTTCTTTGTCAATAGGGTTCCTATCAATCAATGATATGCTGTCAAATTTCAATCTTTGTATTTTTAAACTTTCTCAACCAATTTTTAGCCTTTTTCTCCCTGACATCCTTTTCTTACTGCTTCATATATTTTTGTTTTCTTTCAAATATTTATTATTATTATTATTATTATTATTATTATTTTACGGAACCTAAATATTCATATATTGCTCGTTGTTTAGTGACACCTGCACATAGGAATCTCCTTTGAATAGAGTTTAAAATATTGTAAACCCCTTTTGGCATCAAGATTATAGACATGAAATAATTTGGTAAGGAATTAAGCATATTTTTAATCAAACAGATTCTCCTATCAAAACTAAGTGACTTTCTTTTCCATGATATTCTAGGTAGATATTCTATTAGGATTAGCCCCCAACAACATGCAAAGGTAAACAAAAGGTAAAGATTCTTGTCAACAAAAAGCAGCATTTGCCAGAGTTAAACAATAGCTATCAACACGATTAATTCCAACAACTGAATCTTATGGAAATTAATTTTGAGACCAGAACATAATTCATACCATCAGAGGATTTACTTTACCGTGAATAAAGATTGCAAACTGGCCGATAAGAACACCAAGGTGTCATCGCATATTGCAAGTGAGTAAAAAACTCTTCACGTCTCAATTGTAGCCCTTTGAATAAACCAACCTCTGATGCACTGTGAAACAAGATTGCTAATCCTTTTACTGAAATGTTTAACAAGAATGGAGATAACGAATCACCTTGACGAATTCCACGCCTGACCTTGAACTCTCTAGCAGGAGACCCGTTAATAAGAACTCATAATTGAGAAGTAGAGAGACATGCATATATTAAACTTCTCCATTTAGCCCCCAAACCCATATATCCCATAATCTCATCAAGATAATTCCACGATACAGAATGAAAAGCTTTATGGAAATCCACTTTGAAGATCATACCTTGCCCCCTCGAGCTTGGCAAATCGTGAACCATTTTATTAGCCATCATAAAACCATCAACAATCTAACGTTCAATGATAAAGGCAGTTTGATTCTCACTAATAAGATCCTGGCTAACATGTTTGAGTCTATTAGAAAGAATCTTTGCAAGAACTTTATAAAGACTATGTATCAAACCAATTGGCCTATAATCTGAAAATTCAATTGGAATCTTATAAAATCATACAAATGATAATTGTTTGATAGCCACCATACAAACGGTAAAGCCTAATGGCTAACTGAGATAGTTTTTTTTTTATATTCATCATAAAAAAATTATTCTCTTGTCACAAAAATGCAGGCTCGATATTTTTTTTGATATAGGCCATTACCCAGTATATAGCGGTTCTCTCTTATAAATCTAAAGCTATGCATTTCTCACCCTTTTTAACCTAAATTATCATAGTTGATGCAATCATGGCCATCAAGGAAGCATACAAAATAGATAGAGTTGACTGGCAAGGAGATCCATGTTTGCCACTTATTACGTGGACTGGTTTGCAGTGTAACAATGACAATCCTTCAAGGATCATCTCTCTGTGAGTTTCCTATTAAATTTTGTATGATTGTTGGAATATTTTCTGGAAGTTATTTTTGAAGAACATCCACTTAGATATGGCATTCATTATCTCAATGTCTCACTCATTTACAATTAACTGTGAGCAGGAATCTAAGTTCAAGTCAATTATCAGGGAATATAGCTGTTTCACTCTTGAACCTCAGAGCAATCCAATCCCTGTAAGTGTTAATAACCAAGTTGTAACAAGTTCTAATACTAATAAACTACCCTGGCAATGGCTACTAGATATCTAGCACTGGAATGACAGTCATTGCTAGAATTTCTTACCGACTTCAGACATTCATCATTCTATTTGAAGAGAACTATTGTTTATTGGTTCGAGACCCTTGAAATTAGAGGGCACCTCAGTCCTATGATGAGACATTGTCTTATGGAAGTCTGAAGGTGATGTTACGAATATTCCATATGGAAATTGGCTAGAGGTGTATGGAGGGCTCATGCATCTTGTAAGCTTGAGGCATAACCTCTCTCCCTATATGCATCTTTTCTGGACAAAATCCTACAAGCCAACGATAGGGATTCTGGCTCCACAAAGGTTGAAAATATGGGTGTCCATACTTTAGATCAGTGGAGGAACAACCTCTATTTTTTCCCAACTATTGCGTACTCTTGTCATCTATTTCTTTACAAAATGTGATTGTTCGTTGTTTTTTTCACATTTTCTTTCAGGGATTTATCAAACAATGAATTGACAGGAACAGTGCCAGAAGCTTTTGCGCAGCTGCCAGATCTTACTATCCTGTAAGTTGACATGCTCTAATATTTACCACGAGAAGTTTTTACAAAGATTACCATGGTGAATGGTGACTTTGTTTTTCCTATTTGCAGATATTTGAGCGGGAACAAACTCACAGGTACAGTTCCCCATAGTCTCAAGGAAAAGTCTAACAGTGGACAGTTGCAACTGAGGTTTGGTTATCATCTTCAACGATTACAACTTATCTGCATGTTAATTAAACAATCATTCCACTCCTTTGGTTCTTCTCTAACTTCTTTTCTTACATATGAAGTGAACACTGTTTTAATTTTTCATAAATTGAAATTAAACATTAAGGAACAAAGAGGAGTCAGAAGATAGATTATACAAATCCATTTTCTTTGCAAGTTAGTACGAGTTTAAGGAATTAAGTAACTGATACAATTCTTCGGTATATTTCACAGTGATCTTGCTAACTTTCTAAAGCTAACCATGATCACTCTTATTGGGTTATTTGTTACTGGTATATAATCGTTGATTCTCAGTTACATCTGACACAATTTTACTCAATGCAAGTTTGGATGGAAATCTGGATTTATGCAAGCTGGATACATGTGAAAAGAAGCACCGAAGTTTTCCCGTTCCAGTTATTGCATCTGTCATATCAGTTTCGGTGCTCCTCCTTCTTAGCATTATAATTATCTTCTGGAGGTTGAAAAGAGGTGAATTTTGGCTTAGAGGATGCTTTGTGTTTTCTGTGAAATCATTGATGATCTATACATCCGATGGCTTACATATATGATCATACACTGTCTTCAACTCAAAAGCCTTGTAGAATTTTATTCTATGAGTCTATCTTATATGTAAGCACTTAAGTTTTTTCATTCATATTCAATATATATATATATATCATCCATATGATGTGCACCCAACAACTTTTATATTACCTATCATATGATAGTTCTAATCTGGATACCACCCCCAATACCTCATTTCCTTCCTGCAACTTAGCAGATGAGAATACGATTCAGCATGAGATCAGTAAGCAATAACATAGTTTTGACATGTAAATATAATGACATATATAGTTTCATACTTTAGTATCTCTGTTAAAATATTGGAATATTTATCGCTTTATCAAATAAAAAATGAAATTTTCCTTTGCAGGGAGATTGAATGTGTCATTATCTTCCTCAGTGGGCTTATCCAGAAAAGAATTGTCACTGAAATCAAAGAATCAACCATTTACATACACTGAAATAGTTAGCATTACCAATAATTTCCAAACCATTATTGGAGAAGGAGGATTTGGAAAAGTATATCTTGGAAACCTGAATGATGGTTGTCAAGTTGCTGTCAAGTTGTTATCTCAATCCTCAAGGCAAGGTTATAAAGAATTTCTAGCGGAGGTAACAAATTAGTTAGCTTTCTCCTTTCCTGTAGAGAACAAGAGAGGTGCACCAAATATTTTTCTTTCACCTATGACAGAATAGTGTTTCCAAATGCAGGTCCAACTATTGATGATTGTTCATCACAGAAACTTGGTATCCCTCGTTGGTTACTGTAATGAGCATGAAAATATGGCACTTGTTTATGAATACATGGCAAATGGGAACTTGAAGGAGCAATTGTTAGGTATTTATAGAATTACTCTCAGAAATATAGAATTCTTTAATTTTTTTAGGACACAAACTAGTTTACAGATAGAATTCTCACTCAAATTTGTACTAATTTATCATTATTAGAGTATAATATAAATCATATCTTGAGATCTTACTTAGTAGTTTGAGCTTTTAGGTTGAAATGGTTCTTTGACATGGTATTAGAGTCTTGATAACCAAGCGGTTACGAGTTCAAATCTCACCACCCCTATTCTATTTGAAAAAAATTAAGAACAAGATAATATGAATCTGTGCAAGTTTCAAGTCCAAAGAACTTTCACTTAAGAGAGTGTGTTAAAGAATAATTTAAATCATATCTTGGTACCTTACCCAATAGTTTAAGCTTTTAGGTTAAGATGGTTCTTTGACAATCATTTAGTACTCATCTAGTATTGATGAACTTCTATGTGTAATGAAACATAATTCCTGTTGTATTTATCACATTGCAAAGTTTATTGTTTAATTTATGATATTAATGTGTTTTTGTGGCTGCAGAAAATAGCACAAATATGTTGAATTGGAGGGAAAGGCTGCAAATTGCAGTAGATGCAGCACAAGGTCTGACTCTAGTGCCTGAGTCATTTTTTCTTCATTTTTGTTCTGCAAATTTTGTTGGATTAACTGGCATTATCGAAGTCGCAGGTTTGGAATATCTGCATAATGGTTGCAGGCCGCCAATAGTCCATAGAGATTTGAAATCATCCAACATCTTATTAACTGAAAACCTCCATGCCAAGATTGCTGATTTCGGGCTGTCAAAAGCCTTCGCAACCGATGGAGACTCGCATGTCATAACTGTACCTGCAGGCACGCCCGGATACATTGATCCTGAGTACGTATTCACACTTAATGTTAATCTTCTCTCACAGTGTTTGTTCTCCTAGAATAATTATCATTATATTCTGTATGCAGATTTCGAGCATCAGGGAACTTAAATAAGAAAAGTGATGTTTACAGCTTCGGTATTCTTCTGTGTGAGCTAATAACTGGTCAACCGCCTATAATAAGGGGCCATCAGGGCCACACTCACATACTTCAATGGGTGAGTCCTCTAATTGAAAGAGGGGATATCCAGAGCATTATCGATCCAAGGCTGCAAGGTGAATTCAGCACTAATTGTGCTTGGAAAGCTCTGGAGATAGCACTGTCCTGCGTGCCCCCGACTTCAATACAAAGGCCGGACATGAGTGATATTTTGGGAGAGCTAAAGCAATGTCTGGCCATGGAGATGTCATCTAAAATGAGCATGCGCAATTCCATTGAAATGAGCTTGGTGCTTGGCACAGATATGGCTCCAATTCTGAGGTAGTTAATAAACAATGATGGTTTGTTTGTTGTTAAAACCTCTACGGCTTGAACTGAATTTATATATACATAAAACATTATTATAGTATAAATTTACCCTCGACATCCTTCCTTAAACCTATCTTTAGGTAAGTCCTAGCAAAGCTCTTAATTTGCAAAAATCTTCTCATTTCAAAACCTTTCTTAAGTGTCGCACGTGTGCAGCGTCGCGACGATCGCCCACCACCTATCATCATCAGGTGTGGTAATGTCTATCTATTCCGGCAAATATGAGGAGACAAGGAATTCTTGTCTCTTATTAGTGGAAAAATGGAATGGGAGTCGCCACCTAGTATTCTGGTCACTAAGAACTCTAACTGGTCTCAGAGATCGGGTACGGAGACTGATTGCGTAAAGGGAAGGTATTAGCATCCCAAATACGCCCTACCTAGGGTAAGCTGCATTGTTTTATTGTCTGATAAAGATCTAAGGTCTCAACATGTTGGTCATTCTATGGTTCAAGAAAAGCCCTCCTCAATAAGAAGGTTCTTATCTTATGGGGTAAAACCTAACCGTTCTAATGTCTATAAAAGAACTATTGTTTTAATATCAGGAATACGTTTTACGTGTAAATTCGTACCCCGGATACTAAAAGACAAACAAAATAAAATTTTTGTTGTTTTTTTGAAATTTTGGCCAATGTTCTCTTGGCTTTAATAAAATAAACTGGTTATTAAAGCCAGAATGCATGCTAAAACATTGTTTTTTTTTTGTATATATATAAAAAAAACCATGATTTTTTAGCTTTGAGACACTTGGCCGTATGCACAAATTTTTTTTTAATTTTTTTGTATTTTTGAAAGTTTCGATGAAAACCAGGTATTTGAATATCGGATATTGTATTTTTAGCGACCAAAAAAAATAATACTTGATATTAATCAAAATGACAAAAAATACGCGGGAAACTTGTAAAATTCCAAACAAATATTTTTTTTGAATTTTTCCTTTTTCTTTTTCTAAAAAAAATAATAATAATAAATTGGGCCGAACCCGGCCCAACCATCCTGGGCTGGCCCTGACCCGGCTCATATATTGTGGGCTGGACTCAGCCCAGCCGCGTGGGCTAGGCTGATGTTCCATCCCATAACTAATACAAGGGGCTGGTTATTGTGCTGCACACAGTAACCAGCCGAATATAATTAGCTAGTTATTGTGCACAGCACAGCAACTAGCTAATTAATCTTCATTTTGCTGCAGAACGTAAACGTTCTGCATGCAAATGAAGATGAAGCTAAAAGAACGACATGGGGGTTGTAGATGCTTTAGGGAGGGTATTTAGCATAGCTTTTTAGACATGGTCTGGTGGCCGGCCTGGTTCAAGACTTGAATTCTGGGTTTTGATTGGATCATTGAGTCGTTCGGATTAATTTTTTTTAAAAATCAAAATTGTTGTAAACTTAAGATGAATATTATGGAATAACCAGTAAATATATGTTTACTAGAATAGTAAATGCTTGAAGAAACTTCTTGTATTGAAACAGAATTACTCTGGCCAATAAATAGCCTTACAAAAAGAAACTAAAATTGAAATGTGCAACCCACGCTTTGTAATCCTAGAAACGTGGTATATGAATAAGTCAAATCTTATAAAATGACTTATTCCTAAAGAATAGGTCTTATTAACAATAATGGAAACAATCCTGCAATCAAGGATAACCAACACTTACAGCTAGGAAATCTTAACAGAAAATCTTAACATTCTCCCTTAAACTGAATGCTTTCATCAATCAGTTTATATCCATGAGCGGATAAACACCCAATAGTTCCCTCAAGTTCTGAAACACGTCCAGCTTCAAAGGCTTTGTCATGATGTCTACCACCTGTTCCTGTGAAGAACACTGAATGAATTCCACGACTTCATCGTGGGTGAGCTCTCAAAGAAAATGGAACCGAACATCTATATATTTGCTACGCCCATGCAACACTGGATTCTTTGAAAGTTTAATAGTAGAACTATTATCACAATAAATTGTTGTAGACTTCTGTGGTTCATGATTAAGCTACTGCAAGATCCTCCTTAACCAAACTACTTGACATGCACTGGATGCAGCAGCTATAAACTCAGCTTCAGTGGTAGATAAAGTGACCACAAGTTGTTTCTTCGAGGACCATGAAACTGCCCCTGAACTTAACATAAAAACATACCCAAAAGTACTCTTTTTATCATCCTGATCGCCAGCATAATCACTGTTAGTGTACCCAATTAGTTCTTGTTTTTCTCCCTTCCTATAGAACAACCCAAAACTCATGGTGCCCTTCAAGTATCACAACACTCTTTTGGCAGCGTTAAGATGCAACTCAGTAGGTCGTTCCATGAACCTACTAATTAAACTGATAACATACATCATGTCTGGTCGCGTTACTGTTAAGTACATAAGGTTGCCCACAATTCGTTTGAATATGGTGCTGTCAACTTTGACTCTCCCTTCATCCTTCATGATTTTGAAACCAGGATCAACAAGATTATGAACTGCATTACATTGACTCATATTAAACCTTGCCAACACTTCTTGAGCATGTTTCTGTTGACTAATAGAGATGCCATCCGATGTTTGAAGCACTTCTAAGCCAAGAAAATAACTCATTCTCCCAAGATCAGTCATATCAAACTCAGTCATCATAGAATGCTTGAATGTACTGAACATATATGCATCATTTCCCGTGAATATAAGGTCATCTACATAAAGACAAACAATTAACATTTTACCTCCATCCATTTGTCTGACAAATAAGGTGTGTTCATGTGGATGTTTTTCGAAGCCTTCCTTCAAGAAATAAAACTCAATACGGCTGTTCCAGGCTCGAGGAGCCTGTTTAAGACCGTATAGAGCCTTTTTAAGCTTATATACCTGGTGCTCATACCCCTTTTGTTCATAGCCTGGAGGCTGTGCAACGAACACATCTTCATTTAATTCACTGCGGAGAAAAGCTGATTTTACATCAAGCTGAAAAACAGTCCAACCATGCTGAGCTGGAATTGAAAGAATGATACGAATTGTATCCAAATGAGCCACAAGTGCAAACACTTCTGCATAATCGATCCCATGTTGCTGGCTATACCCTTTGGCAACCAAACGAGCCTTGTACTTATCCACTTCACCTTTTTCGTTGAGTTTGGTTTTGTAAATCCATTTAACCCCAATCACTTTTCCTCTTGCTGGCACTTCTGTCAACTCCCATGTGTTATTCCTTTCTATCGCTGCAATTTTTGCATCCATTGCTTTCTTCCATTTGTCACTTTGCACAGCCTGTGCATAAGTAGTGGGATCAAGCTCAGCAAATAAGACTAAATGCGCCTGACCTTCCTCCTTAGAGAAATTAATGTGACTCACATAGTCATTCATCCAACTGGGTTGTCGTCGAACACGTCCTACAATGGCAGTCGTGTGAGTCTGATCATTAGGAACAGATTCCTCATGTTCTTGAGATTGCTCATTAGTTGCAGACTCTGCTACATTATTATCATCAGGTGCCGCGCTTTCTAAAGACTGCTCATAAGGTGCAGATTCTGCTACATTGCTATTATTTCGTGGAACTGTATCTCTAGTGATGTCCCATTCAAGATCAGCCATGAGTGGTTCTTGGTGATTTTCATTCCAGTCCCAAGCTTTATCTTCTTTAAAAATAACGTCCCGCCTTACCACTATCATCTTAGAAGCTGGATTGAAAAGACGATAGGCCTTGGATTCCTCGCTGACTCCCAGTAGAATGCACTTCATACTTCTGTCATCAAGTTTAATCCTCTTACTATCAGGAATATGGACGTGTGCTAAACACCCAAAAACCCTGAAGTGCTCAACTGATGGTCTAGAGCCGCTCCATGCTTCTTCTGGCGTCATATTTCTTACTGCAAAAGTTGGACTTCTATTTAGAACATGAATGGTCCAGTTGACAGCTTCTGGCCAAAATGTTCTTGGAATTTCTTTCTCTATAAGCATGCTGCGAACCATGTTCATAATAGTTCGATTCTTCCTCTCCGCAACACCATTCTGTTGTGGAGTGTATGAAGCTGTTAACTGTCTTTGAATGCCATTTGTTGTGCAAAAATCTGTGAATTCTAATGACGTGAATTCACCCCCACGGTCTGTACGCAGACCCCGTATGCATAAACCGATTTCCTTTTCAACCTATGTGTCGCACGTGTGCGGCGTCGCGGCGATCGTCCTCCACACTCAATGTGTGCATATTTGGAAAATATGGGAATACAAGGAATTCCTATTTTTTATCAGTGAAAAAATAGAATGGAGTCGCCACCTAGTATTATGGTCACTAGGAACCCTAATTGGTATCAGAGATCGGATACGGAGACTGGTTGCGTAAAGAGAAGGTATTAACACCCCAAATACGCCTTACCTAAGGTAAGTTGCATTGTTTTATTTGTGTGATCAAAATCTAAGGTTTGGTCGTGTTTTCTAATTGTTGGTCCTATCTATCTAGGATTCAAGAAAAGCCTTCCTCAATAAGGAGGTTCTTATCTTAATGGGGTAAAACCTAACCGTTCTAACGTTTAAAAAAGATTTAATATTTGGAATACGTATTACGTGTAATATCGTACCCCGGATACTAAAAGACAAACAAAATAAAATTTTTGTTGTTTTTGAAATTTTAGCCAATGTTCTCTTGACTTTAATAAACTGGTTATTAAAACCAAAATGCATGCTAAAACATTGTTTTTTGGTGTATAAAAAACACAATATGATTTTTTAGCTTTGAGACACTTGGCCGTATGCACAAAAACATTTTTTTTTCTTTTTTTCAAAGTTTTTTGTATTTTGAACAAAAACCGGGTATTTTAATATCAGATTTTATATTTTTAGCAACATAAAAATATTGCTTAATATTAATCAAAATGACATAAAAAATACATGGGAAAATTGTAAAATTTCAAAAAAATATTTTTTGAATTTTTCTTTTAACAAAAAAAATTGGGAAAAAAAACTGGGCCGGACCTGGCCCACCGTCCTGGGCTGGGCCGGACCCGGCCCATATACTGTTGGCTGGACTCAGCCCAGCCGCGTGGGCTGGGCTGATGTTCCAGCCCATAACCAATAAAAGGGCACAGTAACCAGCCAAAAATAATTGGCTAGTTACTGTGCACAGCACAGTAACTAGGTAATTAATCTTCATTTGCTGCAGAACGTGAATTGCTCACGTTCTGCATGCATATGAAGATGAACAACTAAAAAAAATGGCAGGGGAGGGGACTAAGTTACCTGAAGCGGGGAAGCACAGTTGTAGTTGTCAATGGTGGTTGAAGGTGGCGGTGGCAGCGACTGGGAAGCCCGGTGACAGCGGCTGTGCTTCTTCTCCGCGGTGCAGCGACACCAACGTCTGTTGTCTTCTTTTCCTCTCGTCGGTTTGCTCTTCCTATTTTCCCTTCCCTGCGCCTATCTCCCCTTCTGGTCTCTGTTTTCCCCGTCAACTTTCTGCTCCTTTTTCTCCTTCCTTTCCTCTCTCTGTTCTCCCCTGCTTCCTTTTCGTTTTTTGCTGTTTAAGTTTCCTGGTGGTGCTGTTTGTTTCTCCCTAAACCTTTCTTCCCTGTCAATATCTCCCCCGCTTTTTTCTTCCCTCTAGTTTCTACTTTTAGTCCCTTTCTCTTCACTCTTTTTTTCGAAAAACCCTGCTGCTTCTCTCTTTCGGTCTCACCTCTTTTTCTCTCCAAAAAAACTGTCGGTCTCTCTCTCTCGATCTCCCTCACTTTCTCTTTCAAAAAATCCTTCCAGCTCTCTCCCCCCCTTTTTTTTTCCTCCCTCTGTATTTATAGGCAGAGGGAGAGAGGACCACCCTGCCCTGTCCTCTCATGGTGCAGGGCATGGTGGCATGCAAGGGGGCGGCCTGCCTCTGCAGGGCATGGCTCTTTTGGTGTGAGGGTGTGGTGGTGTCAGTGAAGGGACAAGTCGGGCTGTTGGTTTTTTGGGTTTTGGGAGAGAGAGAATAAAAAAAAGGGGGGGGGGAAATGCTTCTTCTTCCCCTGTTCTCTGCGCCTCCAGGGGAAGAAGAAGGCCTATGGTGCTGTTCAAAACGGCACCGTTTGCTCTTCTTCTTTTTTTTTTCTAGTAAAACGCATAAAATGGTGTTGTTTTGACCAAAACACGCCGTTTCATTTAAACAAAAACTGGCGTCAAAATGGGTCCAATTTCAGATCAGCCCTTCAATTTGCGTGCTTTTTCACTATGGTTCTTGGTTTTGGATTTCTTCAATCGAGTCTCTAATTGGCCATCAAACTTCAATATTTGTGCAATTGAGCTCCTAATTTGACCAAATTAACTGTAAAAATTATAATTTGACCCAAGCACTTTAATTTCTTCCAATTAAAGCCCAAATTGACTTCAGAATCAATTTTTCTTGTAATCAAACCTTCCATAAATTCAATTAGACCTTCAATAAATTCCATTGAGTTCATAAACATCTGATTTTGGACTTTTCTTTCTCAAATTGAATTTTCTTCATCAACAGGACTCTCACCAGTCAACGATCTGCTGTCAAATTCTTATCTTTGTATTTTTGAACCTCCTCAACCAATTTTTGACCATTTTCTAGGCGCTCCGACATCTTCTTTTCACTGCTATTATTTTTTGATAATATTTTGATTTTTTTTGTATTTTATGCGAGGATTCAAAAATGAGTTACAACAGTTGCCCCCTCTTCAACGATTACAACTTCTCTGCATGTTAATTAAACAATCATTCTCGTTTGGTTCTTCTCTAACTTCTTTTCTTACATATGAAGTGAACACTGTTTCATTTTTCTATAAATTGAAATTAAACGTTAAGGAACAAAGAGGAGTCAGAAAATAGATTATACAAATCCATTTCCTTTGCATGTTAGTACGAGTTTAAGGAATTACGTAACTGATACAATTCTTCGGTATATTTCACAGTGATCTTGCTAACTTTCTAAAGCTAACCATGATCACTCTGATTGGGTTATTTGTTACTGGTATATAATCATTGATTCTTAGTTACATCTGACAATATTTTACTTAATGCAAGTTTGGATGGAAATCTGGATTTATGCAATATGGATACATGTGAAAAGAAGTAGTGACGTTTTCATTGTTCCAGTTATTGCATCTGTCATATCAGTTTCGGTGCTCCTCCTCCTTAGCATTATAACCATCTTCTGGAGGTTGAAAAGAGGTGAATTCTTTCTCTTTCACTTATCTTTGTTGTATTCTTTCCTCTCTTTTGAGTGGTGTTAACTAAATCCTAGAATAACATAGAGTAATTTTGGCTTAGAAGATGCTTTGTGTTTTATGTGAAATCATCCGATGGCTTATATATATGATCATACTCTGTCTTCAACTTAAAAGCCTAATAGAATATTATTCTATGAGTCTATCTTATATGTAAGCACTTCAGTTTTTTCATTCATTATATATATATATATCATTCATATTATGTGCTCCCAACAACTTTTATATTACCTATCATATGATAATTCTAATCTGGATGCCATCCCCAATACCTCATTTCCTTCCTGCAAATTAGCAGATGAGAATACGATTCAACATGTGATCAGTAAGCAATAACATAGTTTTAACATGTAAATATGATGACATATATAGTTTCATACTTTAGTATCTCTGTTAAAATATTGGAATATTTATCGTTTTATCAAAAAAAAAAATGAAATTTTTCTTTGCCGGGAGATTGAATGTGTCATCATCTTCCTCAGTGGGCTTATCCAGAAAAGAATTGTCACTGAATCAAAGAATCAACCATTTACATACACTAAAATAGTTAGCATTACCAATAATTTCCAAACCATTATTGGAGAAGGAGGATTCAGAAAATTATATCTTGGCAACCTGAAAGATGGTCATCAAGTTGCTGTCAAGTTGTTATCTCAATCCTCAAGGCAAGGTTATAAAGAATTTCTAGCGGAGGTAAAAAATTAGTTAGCTTTCTCCTTTCCTGTAGAGGACATGAGAGGTGCACCAAATATTTTTCTTTCTGCTATGACAGAGTAGTGTTTCCAAATGCAGGTCGAACTATTATGATTGTTCATCACAGAAACTTGGTGTCCCTTGTTGGTTACTGTAATGAGCATGAAAATATGGCACTTGTTTATGAATACATGGCAAATGGGAACCTGAAGGAGCAATTGTTAGGTATTTATAGAATTACTCACAGAAACATAGAATTCTTCCTTTTTTTTGGGACACAAACTAGTTTACAGATAGAACTCTCACTCAGATTTGTACGAATTTATCATTGTTAGAGTATAATATAAATCATATCTTGGGATCTTAACTAGTAGCTTAAGCTTTTAGATTGGAATTATTATTTGAAATGGTATCAAAGCCTTGATAACCAAACGGTTATGAGTTCAAATCTCACCACTCTTAATCTATTCGATAAAAATTAAGCACAAGGTAGCATGAGTCTGTGTAAGTTTGAAGCTTAAAGGGCTTTCACTTGAGAGGGTGTGTTAGAGAATAATATAAATTATATCTTGGGATCTCACTTAATGACTTAAACTTTTAGGTTGAGATGATTATTTAACAATCATCCGATGAACTTCTAAGTGTAATGAAATATAATTCCTGTTGTATTCATCACATTGCAAAGTTTATTGTTTAATTTATGATATTAGTGTGTTTTTGTGGCTGCAGAAAATAGCACAAATATGTTGAATTGGAGGGAAAGGCTGCAAATTGCAGTAGACGCAGCACAAGGTTTGACTCTAGTGCCTGAATCATTTTTTCTTCATTTTTGTTCTGCAAACTTTGTTGGATTAACTGGCCTTATCAAACTTGCAGGTTTGGAATATCTGCATAATGGTTGCAGGCCGCCAATAGTCCATAGAGATTTGAAATCATCCAACATCTTATTAACTGAAAACCTTCAAGCCAAGATTGCTGATTTCGGGCTGTCCAAAGCCTTCGCAACCGAAGGAGACTCTCATGTCATAACTGATCCTGCAGGCACACCCAGATACATTGATCCTAAGTACGTATTCAAACTTAATGTTAATCTTTTCTCACAGTGTTTGTTCTCCGAGAATAATTATCATTATTTTCTGTATGCAGATTTCGAGCATCAGGAAACTTAAATAAGAAAAGGGATGTTTATAGCTTCGGTATTCTTCTGTGTGAGCTAATAAGTTGTCAACCGCCTTTAATAAGGGGCCATAAGGGCCGCACTCACATACTTCAATGGGTGAGTCCTCTAGTTGAAAGAGGTGATATCCAGAGCATTATCGATGCAAGGCTGCAAGGTGAATTCAGCACTAATTTTGCTTGGAAAGCTCTGGAGATAGCACTGTCCTGCGTGCCCCCGACTTCAAGACAAAGGCCGGACATGAGTGATAATTTGGGAGAGTTGAAGGAATGTCTGGCCATGGAGATGTCATCTAAAATGAGCATGTGCGATTCCGTTGAAATGAACTTGGTGCTTGGCACAGATATGGCTCCAAATCTTAGGTAGTTAATAAACAATAACGGTTAACAATAACGGTTTGTTTGTTGTTAAAACCGCTACAGCTTGAACTGAATTATATATATATACATAAAACATTATTATAGTATAAATTTACCCTCGACATCCTTCCTTAAACCTATCTCTAGATATGTCCTAGCAAAGCTCTTAATTTGCAAAATCTTCACATTTCAAACCTTTAATTGTAAGAATATATGCAACTTAATTAATGAACTTCACATAACTCAGCCACACCTCTTTTTTTCTTATGCGCTCTCTAATGGAGGGATATCCGATGTTTGCATGCTCATTTCTCTTATAAAAAAGTGACTTTTTTTTTCCAAAATAATTGTAGACTTATTATCAACAAAAATCTCTATGCATTATCTCTAAAATTCTCTTTAACTACACACAACTATAAAAATTCGTTGCCACGTAGTCTGCCTCACAGTAGCAAAAAGAGTCCAGAAAACAACGTCACATAACCATCAAACTACTCCTAGCTGACAAATCAACCACAACAACCCATACCAACCCATTGATGATCAGCCTTTTCTTCCCTCTAAATCCACCATTAGTGATCATCATCAGATCCGATCCACTCTGAAACAAACCACCATCACAGTATCACAATCATAACCTTCTCTGCTCACAAATTTGATCCACACTTAAATAAACCCAATGGATTGATATGCTTTCGCTTCTTCCTTGTTTAGCCTCCAAACACTAACTTCACAACATGACGTTCTAATAAAATTAAGTACATATACGAGAGAGAGAATTAAGAAGTTGCAGAAAACAACGTCACATAACCATCAAACTACTCCTAGCTGACAAATCAACCACCACAACCCATACCAACCCATTGATGATCAGCCTTTTCTTCCCTCTAAATCCACCATTAGTGATCATCATCAGACCCGATCCACTCTGAAACAAACCACCATCACAGTATCACAATCATAACCTTCTCTGCTCACAAATTTGATCCACACTTAAATAAACCCAATGGATTGATATGCTTTCGCTTCTTCCTTGTTTAGCC
>Ga0325400_1001341_pt1 | contig 20158 bp, 9 predicted proteins | sample PopdelMetagenome_2_FD_205662 | JGI IMG/M metagenome (GOLD analysis project Ga0325400, IMG submission 205662) | Populus deltoides microbial communities from Bellville, Georgia, United States - Xylem-PdKOR-R1 | ecosystem: Host-associated > Plants > Phyllosphere > Stem > Wood/Secondary xylem...
TCTCATACTTAATCGAATTTGATAATTGGATGATAAATGATTAGTTACTAAATGGATATAAATAAATTGACATCTTACAAAAAAAGAAATTAATTAAACTTAGGGTGTAAATAAAATGCAATCTAACTCTTATACTACAATGCACTTTTAGAAAACTTAAAGTACCTAGAAATGATTAACCTAGTATTTGATTAGTTTTCCTTGTCTTTCGATATGATATACTTAATAAAAAAAATCAATGTGAATCCTATTTTGAAGCTTATAACATTTTAATAGAAAACTAATTTTGATATCATGTGGATAAGAACAAAATATACAACATAAAACACAAGCACACATGTAGAGAATATGGCATTGCTTGTTATTTGATCTTCTTGACCATTAGGTATCACAACTCTTCAGTTGAAGGCAGTCATATATGTATGAACATGCATTTTGTTTCTTTTGTGATTGGATGTTCTTATGATGTGATGATGATATACTTGCATATATATGGAGTTCGGGGTTTACATTATATATTTCAAGTTTATCCTTTTTCCTTTTTAAGTCTATATAGTTAGACCAAGCCAATCAAGATAGGTTTTTTAAGAAACCTGTATATCACCAAAGTCTAGTCATGTAAAAACTCTTTTATCTAAAGAATCATTGCATATGGCTGAGACCCATGCTTCAAACTCTATCTTGCATTATTAACGTGATCTTTTACATTTAGATACTATTATAACCTCCTGTTCTAGTTTTAAACATGAAATTATCAAAACATCAATAATTATTAGTTATTTTTTATTGGTTTTCAACTAAAATGAATCAAAACCATTCACCCATGCATCATTGGTTCTTGGAACAAGTTGGCAATTCCCGTTGAGTTTCAACCCACATTAAAAGCCTAATGGGCTGACATTCAAAATCTTCAAAACAACCTATATTTGTTTTCAAAAATCATGTCCAAAGTGTTTTACTATTCACTTTTGGTAATTAAGGTGAATGGACTTAATAGATGCCCTTGGATATTAAGAGGACTAACCTATTATTTTTATTTTAAATAAAAAATAATAAGTCTTAGAAATGCCTTTGTCAAATATTCACTAAACAATTAGGAGTATTGGCCTTTTAAAAAAATTATCACATATACAAGATAATAAGAATTCAAAAGGTTTTTCACTTGTTGTAAATGTATATATACGAGTCATACCACTAATGTGTTCAAACACTAATAAGGGGCTACGAAGAAAAGTTGGAGTCATAATAAGATGATTGTTAAATAACACACCTTAAATACAAGTTAACCTTAAAATGGTTATTTGTTAAAACCTAGTTCGTAAGGGATCTTCATGTCACTAGATCATATTCCAAGTTGATGAACCTATGATGGTCATTACTTGGATAGGACTCAGACATACAATCTTCATTCATTCAGTGAATATTACAAGTGAATCATAGGTATTATATGATATATAAATCTTAACATGGCATTATCCATGGACTATTCCTAGGATTTAGGGTTGGGTTCAATAAGCCCACTAGTTATTCATTGGAATGACTTGATGGATTATTGACCACAAGTCATTATTAGAAGTTACTAGTTGTAGACATGTCAAATCACTGAGCATTATTAAAAGATAATAATTTGAAGCGACAAAGATAAACAAGACCTTAGAATAGTTAGGCTTAAACCAACCACCCAGGGTTTAACTCATTACAGTAAACCCACTATCGCCCATATAAATAGACTATTGGTAGATTAGACATAATAAAATATTAGGAATAAAAGTTAAGTACCAATTAGGGGTGAGCAAAAAAATCGATTAAATCGAGATAACAAAAAAAAAACAACCAAAAAAACCGAATTAACTAATTAAAAAAAACACAAAAAATTTCCAGTTCGGTTCAGTTTCAGTTTCCAAAGTCTGAAACCGATTGAACTGAACCGAACCGGTTCAACCAGGTCAGCACTTAAAAAAAAAAGCAAGTATAAATGAGATGTTTTCTAACCTTAAACCTAAAGTAACATTCAGCTGCCCCCTTTTCCTTTACTCTCTGCATCTCTCCCCTCCCTTTACTCTCTGCATCTCTCCTCTTTGATTTTTCTCCCATCCCTTTACTCTATGTAAACCTAAAGTTACAGGCTTTATAAGGTCTCATTTGATATCAGTGCTCTTGTAGTTTAGTGAAATAAGATCTGCATTTTTTTGGCCCAAATGTTGTGGTTTTGTGGTGCTCGACAGTTTTAGTAAGTTCATATATTAGCCAAAATCTGCTTACGCTTCTGTTTAATTCTTTCCCTGCGGCGATGTTGGTAATTGCTTTTGGAAATGCTTCTGGTTGAATCTAATAGTCATGCACTCGATCAGATCTTTGGTAACCTCAATAGGATGAGATTTGGATGCATGCATAATCATGATGTGGGTAAGTGGTGGATTTTTTTCCCTTTCATTCCCTCTTTTTTTCCCCGGTTTTGTTTATTATCTTTTGCTGGCTTATGTGGCTGAGGGTTTAGACATATTTGTTCATACAAGTTTCAGCTATCCATTATATATATATTGTTGAAACTGACATGACATCTTTATTGTGCGTAGCAGAAGCTTTAGAGGCTCTTGTTTTAATTGTGGGCGGTCAGGGCACAGAGCATCAGAATGCCTAAATAAGGAAGATTTTTAGTTGTCTTCTTCGACGTAGGGATTTTTTTAGGACTGTTAACAAGTTGGAGGCGTTGCACTTGGGAATTGCTTTCTATTTGTTTGCAACTAGTAGACCTTGTAACATTCTCTGAAGAAGGAGTGGATTGAATCTGAAATTAGCTCTCTCATGTATGATGCTTGTAGTTCATTTTTTCCTTCCTTGTCAAATTCTCATTAGCCTCCGGATGCTGTTTCATTCAATCTTTGTTTTTCTGTTGATGTATTTATATTATTGCTCTTTTCGGCTACTGTGAAAAATATGGTCAGTAAAAAGCCTAGAAAAAACTCACCGGAATAATTTTAGTTTGAACCGGTTTGGAAGGGAAAAAAATCGAACTGAACCAAAATTAATCTGTTTAAACCAATTTTTGGTTTAGTTTGGTTCAAAAACTTAAATTTTTTTTGATTTGGTTGTTTATTTTGGTCCAAAACTAGAACGAATCGAAAATGATCAGCCCTAGTACCAATATAGCTTACCTCAGATGGGATGCTTTAAGGTGATAATATCTTTTCTTTGGCATAATTAGTTTTTTTAATCTTAAAACTATAAAGACCAATTACGGTTTTCTAGTGACTATAATACTAAGTAATGACTCATTTCCAATATAAAACATTTTCCTCTCTCTAAACAATTATTTTTCCCTCTTCTTAAAAAAAAGTGTGTGGTCTCCATGATATCAGGTGCAACAATATCATTAGGTAAGACTCAAGATTATTGTTTGTCATTAATTAAGCAAAAAAAAAATGTTAATTTATGGTTCTCAGATTGACATATTTCATTTTATATAGATAACATAAATTAATAAGTACTCCCTTCATTAGTTCTTTTGCATGAAACAAAAAATTTAAAGAAAACACCAGACTTTAGTACATTATAATTTATTTAACCATATATTGTATAAAATCTTATGCATTCTTGAATTGTAAATTTAAAAGGTACAAAATGACACAATAAAAAAAATTATTATTTGTAAACTTTGACTTTCAAAATGACTCAATGAAATTGGACAACTAAAATTTCTAAAAGACCAATAAAAAAAATGGAACGGGGAGAGAAATAGATATAATGTCATGTTTTTATTATATGATTATCAAACTTTTTAGGAGATATTTTCTTTTTTATGCAAAAAAATTATTTTTCTTTTTATTTATAATGATGTCCCAAAAAAATCCAAGTAGTTTAAGAACAAGGCTTATGCTATAGATAAATGGTTAATCTTTTGATCCTACTAATTTGATCAATTTTTCTTAGCCAAGGTGATTGGTGCCTGGTAAGTCAAGGTGACTAGTATCTGAAAAAGTTCTCTTTGATAGATTGGAGGACTCTTCAATGTTTAAATAAATATCTTTTTCAGAGAAAAGACAATAATATTTTAGAAAGAAACTCTTAAAATAGATATGCAATAGAAAATGAAGATTGTGAATTCAGTGACTTTGTAGGATTCATAGGGTTTTTATAGCCCGTGAATCTTGTTCTTTTGTGTAGAGAAGGGGTTGTAGTGTTATCTTGCCCTGATAACTTTAAAGAGAGATAAATATCATTTACACATCATTAAGGAGAGGAAAATATATCTTACACATCATTAACGAGGAGAAAATATCTTATGGATCAACGTGTTTTTATATACGTTATTTTCTTTGTTTAAAATCCATGTTTAAAAAGGACTAAAGGCATGGTGAAAACCCATCATCTCTATGCTTAACTACGTGTAAAGCCTAAGTACATATGAGTCTGGCAAGCTACTAGATCCAACATCTTTAAGCTCAACTATGTGCTGAGTCCAAGTACATGTGGGTCTGACAATTTGCTAGACCTAACATCCATGGGCTCAGCATCTCGCCGAGCCTAAATACATGTAGAACTAACGATCTTTCTTGGCCCTATTTTGAGCCACAAGACTTTTTTTTTATTTTTTATCATGTCCTTTAACATAAAATGTTAAGGTCAAAAGATACTCATCTCTCTACACCATTGGGTATATAAAAGTCCTTAGAATGACCTATAGTTTATTCCTCATTAATGATGTGTAAAAGATATTTGTTTCCCATTAATGATGTGTAACTGATATTTATCTCTCTATAAAGCTATCAAAGAAAGATGACACTTCAACCCCTTCTCTCCATAAAAAAACAAGATTCATAGGCAATAAAGACCCTATAAATCCTTCAAAGTCACTAGATACACATTCTCTATTATTTACTGCAAATTTATTTTAGATTCTCTTTTTAACGTATCATTGTCTTTTTTTTTAAAAAGATATTTACTTAAGCATCGAAGAGTCTTCAAATTCACCAAAGAGAACCTTTTGCAGGTACCGATTACTGACTATCTTAGCTAGAAAAAATGAATCAAATTATTAGAACTAAGAAATTAACTAATTACATAAAAATATTGTTCTTAAACTACTTGATTTTTTTGGTACATCATAATATTGTTTGCAATGCTCTCAAGGGAAAAAATGCAATCGAGAAGAATATCCAAAGTTTTTGAGATTTGTATACTACCTTTATATCTGAAGGAATTAGTGGTTATCAATAAATATAATACTATTTGCACAATTATCTATGAAATGAACAAACACTTTATTTTACTTTTTCCAAAGTATTTTACTCTTCTCTGTTACTGTTTATTGAAGGTAAAAGTATCTTTAGAGTTTTACAATGCATTTATTGTTCTATTTTACTAATTTTAGTTCAGTTGCCACAACAAATATTCAAAGGGTAACGATCTCCCTCTATATCAAAGCATAATATAGTTCTATCTTTTTATGTATTCATTATTATTTTAAAATACAAATGTTATATTTATAAATAACCCAAAAATTAAATGAGGGGGAACTCATTGTTCCCTTTCTTAAAAAGCATTGTTTATTTAAATAATATTTCTCTTTTTTGTTGTTTTTTTAATTTATTATTCAATAGGTTTGCTTATCTCAGTTTCATAATCCGAGTTGCCAGTTTAGCCGGTTAACTTAGATTTTTTTATCTTTTTTAGTTGAGCCCCCCCTCTAATTTTATCCTTCAATATTTGGTTGATTTGAAATAAGACTTCATAATTATTTTTGTTTGATTTTTATGAGGTTATTTTGGTCTCATTACTTGGGTCATGAGTTTGACAAGTTAATCCGGGTTGAATCAGTTATTTTTTTCTTTTTTTAATAGATTTTTTTTAAGTGATTGTGTCCTATTTATTTAGGTTATTTAGTTGGTAGTTGTTTAGTAATAGGTAAAAATACTATTTTTACTTTTTAATTTTTTTTATTGATTAGATGTTAAAAAAAAAGCATTTTTTTATTTTAAACTTAGTTTTTTTTTTAATTTTATTCTCCAATATTGGCTTTACTGGATATTAAACTTCATAATTTGTTTTGATTTGCTTTTTATAGAGTTTTCCAGTATTATGATCCGTGTCACGAGTTTTGTAGGTTAACCGTGTTGACTCGGGTCATTCTTTTGTTTTTTTAATTAATTTTTTTCTCAACTTTATCTTTCAACATTGAGTTGATTGAGAATTAAACTTTATAATTATTTTTTTACTGTAGTAATGAACAATGAAAAGCCAAATCTTTTTCACTTTGGTCCTCACATTTGTGAGGTTTTTTTTTTATTATTATTACAAACTTAGTTTCTTTTTTCAACTTCATCCTTCGACATTGGGTTTATCAGGTATACGTAATACCAGGTCACTAGTTTTGCAGGGTTAGCCGTGTTGACTCATGTCATTTTTTTGTCATCTTTATAATTAACTTTTTTTTTATCAACTTCATTATTCAATATTGAGTTGATTGAGATATGAGCTTCATAATTTTTTTTTCTTATTTGCTTTCTATGGGGTTATCATAGTCTTCTGACCCGGCTCGCGAGTTTACGGGTTAGCCATGTTGACTCGGGTAATTTTTGTCATTTTTTAATTGATTTTTTTTCAATTTAATCCTTCAATATTGGGTTGATTGAGAATTGAACTTTATATTTTTTTTATTTGATTTCTATGGAGTTAATCTCGATCTCTTGACCCGGGTTTGACAGTTTAACCCGAGTTGACCTAGGTCATTTTTTTAATTTTTTTTTATTATTTTCTTAATTTAATCATTTAACATTGAGTTAATTGGGAATTGAATTTTATATATTTTTAATTTTCTTATGAGGTTATCACGATCTTATAACCTGAGTCATGGGATAGGTCGGTTGACTCAGTTTTTTTGTTCTTTTTTTAGTTGATTTTTTTTTTCATTTTCATCTTTCAATATTAAGTTGATTGAGAGTTAGGCTTCATAAATTTATTTTTATTTGTGTTTTATGAGGTTATCTTGGTCTTATAACCGAGTTCATGGGTTTGTCTGTTGACTTGGGTGGTTTTTTGTGCTCTTTTTTTAATTGAGTTTTTTTTTTTAATTTTATACTTCAACATTAGGTTGATTGGAAATTGATCTTTATAATTTTTTTTATTTATTTTCTATGGGGTTATCCCAATCTCATAACTCATGTTTGGCAAGTTAACCCGAGTTGACTCAATTTATTTTTTTAGTTGAATTTTATTTCAATTATATCCTTCAACATTGGGTTGATTGAGAATTGAGTTTAATGATTTTTTTTATTTGCTTTGTATTAGGTTATCAGGGTATCATGACTTGGACATCAAATTTAATAGATTAACCCGAGTTGATTCGAGTCACTCTAATATGTAGTCGTTTCAATATTTTTTAAAAAAATATGTTGTCTTAATTTTTTTAAGTCAAACTATATTTTATCTTTTAAAATAATTACTCCATATGCTACTTACTCCTTTTGTCCCAAAGTTTAATTCTCATTTGATTTTTCATATAGATTAAAAAAGTGCAATTAATTACATGCCATATCATTTATTTTTAAAATAAATTGTTTTTCAATCCTACACTTTGTTTTAGAATGCAATACACGTCAAATTAATGGATTAGGTCAGTGGTGAGAAGTTTATTTACCAATAAATAAAAAAGGTTCCAAATCCTAGAGCATGCATTTTTTTTTTCATTTTCTCAAAGAAAACCTCAAATATATCCCCAAATTATTTTTTATATCAAATTTACCTCTAAACTAGTTTTATTTCTCAATTAAGGACTTTTGTTAAAATCACTTAATGAAAAATGTTATGTTTCCTACAAAATTACGTCATTCCTTAAAAAAAGTACAATTTTGGATGAAAAGCCGTACAAATGGATTGAAATCTTTAATAAAAAACTTCTACACATTTGATGATAAAATCAATGCAAAGATCACCAGAGACAATTTTAAGGTTTGTCCTAATTTTTTATTCATACTCTGCTAAGGTGAGGAAAATAATAAAAGGGGCTGTTATTTTGTACATGACTTGAAAAGAAGAGTGACAAATTTGATGTAAATAAGGTTATTTCCTTTTTTCTTGTTGATGAAAAATAAGTGTTATAAAGTCTAAATATAAATGATTTCATTATTTAATTATTAATTTTTTTACTTTTATTTCTTTTTTTGGTTTTTTTATTTAAACAAATCATGAAGTATCTAAGATAAATGAACGAGAAAGTGGTTGGATTAGAAGAATTAGAGTCATAATCATGGATATAATAGAAAAAATAGTAATGAACATTTTAATTTTTTTTAAAATAGTAATAATTTTAGAGCATTTCAAAATAGAAAATAAACTATTATTTAAGAAAATAAAAAATAATTATGAAAATTGGCAATATTAAGTCAAATAATCACTCAACCCAGCTTAAAATATTAAACTATTAACTATTAAATAAATTCTAAAGACATTGATTTTATAATTATCTTATTTACTATGACAGTGTTTGTTTGTGCGGTTGGACCATGCTTTTTAAATTTTTTGATTTTGTTAGCTTCAAATTATTTTTTTTTCTATATGTTTTTAGATCATTTTGATTTGCTCATATAAAAAATATAATATAATTTCAACATATTTCTAAGCAAAAAACACCTTGAAAAGAAATATCTACTACATTTTCAAAGACACTTTATATCTTTAAGCATAACCAGGTTGGTAAATTAAGTATAAAGCTAAAACATGTGAGGGTTTTTACTGTAGCTAAAATAACTGTTCATCCTCTCAAAAATCATTGTGGATTAAAGCAATGATATTTTTTTAAAATTCCTAATTTGATCCTCAAACTTTTTCTTTACACAAATAAACCCATTTTAGTCTAAATTAGCATATTTTTTTAATAGATGATTGGAATGAAACTCAAAGGACTAAAGTGAATAATATGGGTAAAATAAGTGGTGCCTTTCAAATTTGTTTGAAAAGTACATTTGAGTCCCCTATCTTTTTAGCTATTAAATGACCAGTCCCTCTTATTATAAAAACATTAATTTTGGTGCAAAACTTCATTTTCTTCATTTTTCATCCTATTTGGGTGAGAAGAGAGAGAAGGGATCGCTGAATTCTGGTCTAGAGAAAGAAAGTTATCGTTGCAACGATTTCGATCACTAAAACGATAGATTTTTTATTCAGGTGGTTCCATATGATAAAAAGAGTTTAAATTAGGTGTTTTGCTTACCTTATAAGTGAATAAAAAAAATAGATTTGAGCTCATGAAGATTTTTAGTTTCGAGTTTATTTTGAGTTTTAAAGCGGTTTTTTGTGCTTTTGAAGGTTATGAATTGGTTTAACAACGTTTTTAGAGTGTTTTCTAGATGTTTTGAGTTGAAAATAGGTTTTCAAAAGAAAAAAAAAAGCAAGCCTAATTTTCCGACAACCATAATGGTAGAAATTTGGGGATCTGAGACGATGCATAGTCTGTTAAAGCTGAATTGGGGCGTACGACATGTCTTCCGCCCCATTAACTTACAAAAAACAAATATAGGCCCTCATGCAAGCCTTTATTCATCGGCCAAACATTATATATATAATTTTGGTTTTTTTAATTAAAACATATTTTATATGTTTTTCTATAAATAATTTTTAAGTTTGTATTTTACTTTTCTGTAATTTTATTCTTTCTTATTTAGACTTTCTTAAATAATAATTATTTTTTAATTATATTGGATTTGTTTAATTTTTGAAGAGGTTAGAATGATTCCTCTATAATTTGTTTAATATTTTATATATATATATATTAAATTTATTTTTAGAAATAAAAAATATTTATTTTTTATAATATTTTTAATATGTGCAACCTTGCATGATATTTTTTCTCCTTTTATTGTATTCAATAAATTTTATATGTGTGTCGATTTCTGTTACAAAATGATTTTAATAAATAAATTCATTAAATACAACTAGATAAATAACCAATATTGCGATAAATATCTTAATCTATATTTGTCTCTCAGTCTTTTCAATTTTGTTTTTATTTCTTTACATGATAGTTCTTGATTTATTTAATTATATGCATGCATAAGTTTTTCAATTTACATTTAAGATTATTTTAATGTAAAAAACACATTAAAAAATTCTACATGTTCATTTTTTATTATTATGTATTGATGTTTTCAACTTGATTCTTATTCATTATATTTTCTTTTTATTTTTTTCCTTTACCCTTTTATAAAAGTTTTATTGTTTTTAATTTTACCCTTTAATCCAAGTTTGTAGTGTGTTGCTTTTTTTCCCCATTTTGGACCTTATCCTTTTAACTAATTTTCTGTTTGTTAATGTTTTTATTCTTTTCAATTTAACTCTCAAATTAAAAATTTGTTGTTGCCCTTTAATTTATTTTTTTATTTTAATTTTAACCCTCATTCTTTTCATTGTTTTTTTTTGTGTAATTTTCTTTTTTGGATTTAAACATTCAACATTTGATTTCTTAGCAATTGAGCTTCATGATTTTTTTTCATGTATAATACTTAAAGTCTGATGACTTGGGACACATGTTTTAATGGTTAACAGATGTTGATATTTTTTTTGTCTTATTTTCTTTTCCGTAGCTTTGCCCAGAGCATTATTTTTGAAAAAATTCTTTTTGTTGTTGCTGCCTCATGTTTTTATCATATTATTAAATTAATTAAGATTTAACCTAATTATCAAGTTTCTCTCACTTCTTTAAAAACATAATTGTATCCTGAACTTTTTTCTTCAGGTGAAAAAAAACTTGGTGCGACCTACGGGGCCACCAAACTAGAAGGTGTGAGAAATTATTATTCACTCACACCCGTTGCATTGTGGATTACAATAGTAATCCACATTGGTTTGCTTTTTTTTGTTTTGCTTTTTTTTTATTGAATTTTTGTTATGATTTTTTTTAAATTTGTTTTTGTCAGTTTCATCTTTTAATATTAAGATAGTTGAGAATTTGACTTCATAATTTTTTTTGCCTTTTATTTTGCCTTTATATAGGGATAACGTGGCTTGCGGGTTTGCTAAGGTAATCTAAGTTGCCACAGTTTATGAGTTTGGTAGGGTATTTTTTTTTAATTGAACTTGATTTTTTTATCGTCTATTTTTTTTCTTATGTAGTAAAAAATTAGTTCAAGAGAGAAGTCATGTTATTAAACTTTATAAAGTCTATGGACATGTTCAGTGGTTTGGCTGGTTGAGCTGGTTCGCAGGTCTGACGAGTTTATCTATTTTTATTTTTTTATTATTTTTTTCAACATCTTGGTATTGGGTTGGTGTTTGATTTTGCAATTTTCTATTTTTGTTATCATATAGTTATAAAAAAATATTTTTGAAAAAAAAATTATAATCTTTGGATTTTTTTTATTTTACCCTTCAATATTAGATTAGTTAGGAAATAAATTGCATGATTTATTTTTATTTTCTTTCTATATGGTTATCATTATCTCAAATAAGTGTTATTTTTAGGTTGGCGCGCAATTTTGTGAGCATATATTTTTATCAAATAATTAAATAAAAGAATTTTATTTAAAAAAATTATAAAATTTGATAGAGTGCATGACACTGGTTTGTGGAAGATATGGTTGTTTATAGCTGTACCCATGCTCAATCATAACTCACAATAGTGGAATATTAAGGAAACGGGACAAATAAAAGAAAATGAGAAAGGAAATGGGTATTAGAAGAAACTATTAAGCTTATTGAATTGTACTATTAAGAATCAACACCTGTCAAAAATTGTTTTTTTGGCAAACTAGCACAATCCAAAAATTAGTTGGAAAAACAAAACAACTTTTGAATTGCATTGTTAGGAACATCGTAACCCCTTGGATCATGTTGTTTTCAACAATGCAACTAATAGATTGCGTTGTTCCTAATAGTGTAATCCATGTGGTTTGCACAATTCGGAATAACAAAAATCATATAATTATAATGTTCGCTATGTCTTTTTTCTTCTTCTCATTTTTCTTTTACTTCACCTTTCTTCATTTTGAGTCTTTTGTTCTTATTTCCTTGCCTCATTTGTTATTTCTTCCTTCTAAATTCATTGCTCCATCTCCTTCACCCTCCACCATGTCGATGCGCTACCACTACCACTATCACCTTAGCAAATCAAGGTAAGCACTCTATCTCTCTTAATTTTATGAATTTAGTTGTTATATATATACATATATTATGATTATTGTTCAGATTTATTTTGTTATGTTAGGGTTTAATTGAATGTAGATAATTTTGGTATGGATTAATGCTATAAATTATATATAAAAATAAATTAGATCAATTATGGTTTTATGTTAAGTTTTGAGACCAATAAGGATAATTAGAGAATTTTATCTAATTGAAGCAATTGATGCTATAAATTATATCAATCAGGTTTAAATTAAAGCAATTAGGGTTTTGCTTTGAATTTTAGGACAAATTAGGATAATTAAAGAATTTTATCCAATTAAAGAAATAAGGTATCAATTGAAGTAGTTCATGCTATAAATTACATTAATTAGGTTTAAATTAGATCAATTAGGATATTATGTTGAATTTTAAGACAAAATGGGATAATTGGAGAATTTTATCCAATTAAATAAATTAAGTATCAATTGAAGAAATTAATGCTATACATTAGATCAATTAGGTTTAAATTAGATCGATTAGGGTTTTAGTTTTAGTTTTGAGACTATTAGGATGATTGTAGAATTTTATCTAATTGAAATAATTAGGTATCTATTAAAGCAATTGATGTTGTAAATTACTTTAATTAGGGTTTTATGGTGAATTTTGGGATAATTTAGGATAATTAGAAAATCTTATCCAATTGAAGCAATTATGTATGAATTGAAACAATTGATGCTATAAATTTTGATTGAATTTGTGAGAGTTTGCAAGAATTAATCAAAATGAGTTTTTTTTATTAGAATATAACTTCTAATATGGTATTGTTAAGTTATTATGGTGGTATTATTGTTAATGATATGAATAATAGTATCACTTGTAATGGAGGCAACAATGTGATTCTGAGTACTATTTTAGTTATGTCACTAATTGGACTTAAATAAGTAATATGTGGAGGAATAAAAGTGGAGAATTATAATGATATTGAGGTTGTTATTACTTAGTGGATGCTTGATAGGGAACATTTAATTCATTATGTTGTCCTGTCAATTTCTTGTGATGTGGGTTTGAAGTAAGGTTGGGTTATATGTCTAATATTGATTGAGATATATTAAGTTGTACTTGAAAGGTTGATATAAATGAATGCATTCATTTATTATAGAGTATACTCAGGTATTAAATTATGCTCAAATAGGTACACAAGCATCACCGTTTATTGGTTTGTATAAGATAGTTAGTGGTGCAATTAAATTAACATTGATACCCAAAATTGTAAATAAAAGGATCTAATAATATATAATTACGTATACACCAATAATAATTCTGAATCTAGTGACGTCGAAGATAAAGGTAATGTTATTTTAAGTTTGGTTGACATAATAGATAAAGATGGGTTAATGGCACCTCTCGTTCCAGAATTTAAAGATAATAGTAAAGCTTATGAAGTGGTATGCAATGATTAGGCTCCGGGTTAGTAATTCAAGCATAAATGTTTAGGTGGAGTTTGGACAAAATTTCATAACAAAATCTTATTTAATTGATGTAGAGTGGTGGCACATTACAAACTTATTAGGATATAAAGTTCAACGCTCAACCATAACTTATATACAATTACAATGTATGAATGCAATATAATGTAAAGGGTGCTTATGTATGGGTACCATAAAACTTAGATTCATTTGAGATCTCAAATTTAACATAAAAGGTTCTCGAATGACTTTTCAATTCACATAAAAAGTCATTTAAAATTCTACCTATATTGTTGTTGGCTCTTTAAGAATCAAGTCATAGTATAGTTGTATAGTGGAATCACAATAGATATTTTAAGGATATTACAAAAATACTTAGAATTTTTCTAGGCATGTGGAGCTGTAATTGAGGGTTTGAGGTATTGTAGATCATTGATAAGTGTTGGTAGCACCTATATATATGAGCAGTTTATTAGAAAGTTTTTTATTACAATTGATTTTGACACAAACAATGTGATATTTCCTTTGAGTTTTGCTCTATTAAAGAAAGAAACTAATTATAAATGAACATGGTTCTTACATTGCATTTGGAAATATATCATAGGTGGTTGTACTGGTATATGTAAATTATCATATAGACATATGGTAATGAAAAAGAATGCTATAGTAGAGATATGGCCTGAGTTTGTTAGGATTCACCAGTATTGTTCGCATCACTTTGTCAAAAACTTTGGTATCAGGTTCAAAGATCTAATTTTGAAAAACATTTTGGATGTGATATGTGATGAAACATCAAAGTGAAAAACTAATACATGGCTTGGTCAAATAATTGGGAAGGACCCGTGAATCAAAAAATGGCAAGAACTTAAGCCAAAGGAAACAAAATAAGCACTTTGTTAGATGGGGCCATTGTTATGACAATATGACAATGAATATATCAAAAGTATTTAATAATTTCTTGAAAGGTGGTTGTGCATTGCTTGTTAATAATCTAGTCCAGTTAACTTTTTATAGGACAAATAAGCATTTTGTCCATTAACAATCTTATGCATAAGATTTCATTTCTCGTGGTATATTAAGCTTTCATAAGTGTTTTGTGAAATCATAACAGATCCAAGTAAATCAAGAGACCATACAACAACTCTCTTCAACACTGAAACAAAATTTTTTTAGGTCAACACCTTTTAAACCTGGTGTTTAAAGAGAGATTTGATGAACTATTAACATGTAAAAAGGAAGTTACAATGCGGTGAATGGTGAATGTTCCATCAATCATGTTCACATATCCTTGCATGTTGTATAACATATCAAGTTGACTATGCCTAATTTGTTAACCTGTTTGACAATGTTAACATGTACAAAAACTTATATGCTCCTTTACTTCATCCCTTAGTCAATGAACCACTATGAAATGAATATATTAGACCTTAGATATAATTAGTCGACATTAAGGGACATCTACTTTGTTGCATAATCAAATGGATGCAAAAGAGGGGCATATTTAAAAAAATATAGCATGCATAGTGAGAAAGGACAAAATAAAAAAAATATAAAAACTTGTCAAATTGGACCATATGCATGAACATTGTTATTGGTGTACATTGATGTTATGTGTTATTGTTTTACATTAATGTTATTTTTTTATATTTTTTATTTTATTGTTTAAATATTAACAATTAAGTGGGATAAACATACATTTTACAGGCTCGCATTGAGACGATGCCACATACAAGAGGTGGTGCTTCAGGTTTCTAGGGAATCCATCGATATGGTGGATACCATACTCGAAACACTAAGGGGAGCAATTTTGTATTTGGTCTAATATATAGTTTGGTTATATGCTTGCAAAACTATCATAAATTAGAAGATGTACGGGTGAGACATATAAGTATACTTTTTTATTATTATTTAAATATATTAATTTTCAACCATGTTTACAATACCATAATTGTACTACTATTATGTTATTTGATTGATTTTTACTGTTAGCATCATAGATTAATGTCAGCATACATCATATAGGCAGGTTTCTATAGTATCATGTGCCTTCAACACATAAGGCTAAATCATGGATTTATTGATATGTTGATTGAGAGATGGAGTTATGAGACCTAAAATGTTTTATCTTCGTGTAGATGAGATAACAATTACACTACAAGATATTATTATTTTACTTCGGATGCCTATTAATGGATAACCTATGATCGATAGGGGATTGATATACATAGAGGATCTATGTTGATGCTTATTAGGATATGTACCCCCATAGATGTTATGAAGAGGTATGCCATCAAGCTAAAATGGATTGAGTAGACTTGTTTTAGCCTACTACCTGATGATATGACTAAGAAGATTTTGTATGGGTATCTTAGAACATACATCATGCACGTGTTTGGCAATAGTTTATTCACAAGTCTGGCTAACAATACAACATTAGTTACATATCTATTATTATTGAAAGAGTTTGATCATATTCGAGTATTTAACTAAGGGTCTGCAATTAGTGCTAATATATACTTCTAGCTATGTCATGGAAGCATGATAGACTCAAAGGGGATTTATTACTACTTTTATAAATATAATAATTAAAACAAAGTGTTTTGATTTATCATATTTTATTTATATGATAGTAATATATATGAGCAATTTATAATAGTTTGGATATTACTATATACAATTATGGTCCTGAGAACATTTGTACGTTTGGCATCCTTAGCTGATAGGAAAATGAATGATTGATAAAAATTTGAGTCTACCAATCATATTAGAAGATAGATAGTATATATTCTAAAATAGTTTTTTTATTCGCATATAAATTAGAATAGTTGGAAAATCATAATAACTTTGTGGTTGTGTGGGATTATGATGTTTAAAGGTAATCTAACCCACATCTTGTGATTTTAACATAATGAGTTGAATGAACAGTATCCTCATCACGTTTAATTTAAAAAATAATATTTCAAATCTTTTTTTATATTATTTTTTACATCAAATTGTTTATAACAAAGTACCTTAATTCAATGTTTTAATAGGTTGAATGGAAACCTTACACTAAAAATGAGCTTTTAGCTATTCTTTATGTTTGTAGAATGTTTAGGAATATATGGACATTAATGGATCAACTTATATTTTTTAAAGTGGTTGAGTTGCATTGCCATTATAATGTCATGTGATAGTTTTGGATGTAATAACATATTCTATTTGATATTGACACTAATGATGAACTGGATTTGATAAGTCATCGTGGGAAAAACAAAGATAATTGGTCATTATATATGGAGGGGTGCATCCTATTATTTTAGTTGATATGTACATGAAAATTATATGATGTTTTAACACACCACTATATGACCATATTCCTAGGCGCAAGCATATGATATAAGCCCGCCCCATACACTGTGCCATAATAAAATTGGTACATATTTATTCATTATTTATTAACATATGATAAATAATAAGCTTTATATATTATAGATTGATATATGTAATTATTAATATGTTAGGTGGAGATTTTATTATGGAAGGGTTGATGAGCCATTGTTGTGACTCATAAGGCAACTAATGATGCGAGGTATGTCCTAACCACCTAGCCACCAATTGGTTCAGCACTTGTCATTCTAGACTTACATGGTTAGGAAGGCTTCACTTTTAGATGATGTCATAGATGGGAATGGGGTGGCTTAAGGACGAGGACCTATGCAAGTCCAAAACATTATCCTTATAAAGCTTACATATTAACAAGAAATAGACGAAGAAGTACTAGTGATAAAGTTAGTTATATATAGCTATTATATGGTGTTTTTTTTTTGTTTTTTTAATGATTAGTTTGTATTTGATTTTACTTTTATAATTATTTTAGGCTTCCTAAAAAGATATCACTATTATTAAGTATACTTTGAATTTTCATAACTACGTTGTTTAGAATTTCAAACCAAACATTTCTAAACAAATGAAGTTAACACAATTAAGCGAAGCAATCAGAGTAAAAGAAATAGTTAAACCAATTATTGTTCTATAGGTTAGGTTGTATTATTACAATAATCAAATAAACAGTGCATTAATGGTGATAAAACTTGAATAATAGAATATCTTAAAACTTGTACAATCATATGATGGCCTAGTTAGAATAAACAAATTGATACTAATGCTACCAATATATATGTTTACGATCTATAAGGGGTTTAGGGTTATGGTTCATGATTTATGAGGGTTTAAGGCTAATGTTTTATATTATAATTTAGGATTTAGAATTTAGGTTTAGAATTTATATTAGGGTTTATGATTTAAAAAGGTTTGGAATTTAATTTTGGAGTTTAGTGTTTTATATTATTGTTGAGGTTGTGGTTTATGGTTTGAGTTAGGGCTTGAGGTTTAGGCTTTAGTTTTAATGGTTAGGGTTTGGTGTTTGGTTTTAGGGTATAGGTTTAGATTTGATTTAGGGTTAAGGTTTGGTGTTAGGGTTAATAATTTAGGTTAGAGTTTAAATTTTGGGTTTAGGTTTGGTTTTTAGGTTTAGATTGGATAATGTTGTTCACAACACAACACAAGGAACTATTTTAATTTCCAAAATATATTTTTAGGTTATGCTAGTTTGTCAAATATGTTTTTTAAGCATATGTTTATTTTTTTTATTAAAAAAGAAACCCTCCATATATAGCCAGGTGTCAAATATTATGATAAAATATAATCGAGTTTTACCTAATAAATAACTAACTTCACATGTATATGAATAATCACCTAGTATATAAATGAAAATCTAGTTGTTGATTTGAATTCAATCATAAGAATTTCATGAATATGAATATAATTTTTTTAATATTATAATTTATTTTTATCTTTTTAAAGATATATAATTTTTTATGAGTACCAATATAATGACTCCATTTAATGCTCAAACTTTTAGTACGATTAACATTTCAATTTAAGTAAAAGGCTAGAAGAATTATTATTTCTATATCTATTAAAATTTTGATAGAGTCTCCCCTAAAAATATTAATATCAAGTTATAGACAACACAAAAACAGTTCTTTACAATCATTTTTTTCAAAGAGTCCAATTATCCTAAACTTAATCATTTCATCATATCACTAGATTAGAACACATCTAATTCCAATTTCAATCACTTCATATCTTATAAAATAATTTTCATGAATAATAACGAAATGAAATAAAATACACGAACTCATAGAAAAATATTTTAAAATAAATTCATGCATTTTCAATTCTAATATGCTAAAGTGGATTGATAATATTATAAAAAGTTTAATAAGATATTCTATCAATTATATTGCAAATGTCATAAATTTTAGCATTAATTACACACCAAAATTACGTTGCAAAATAATTTCTAAATATCTATTACTCTATACGAGGTTGCAATATACCTGAAATTGATTTAACATGTATTGTAAATAAAATCACATAATAAAACATACAAAATAATAAGTCAACTTCAATAATATATCACGATCTTAATTCATCTTTTCAAGTGATTCTATAATCCTATTGAACGATCTTGTCAAGTTGTATATTCTGGTCATCAAACGAACTAATGCCACTAGTCCATTACCAAACACTAGTCCTATTACCAGGTAATTAGTTTTGGAGCCCATTACTGGGTACTAATTCTATTATCAGATAACTAGTTTTTCCGCCCATTATCGGGCACTATCTTCATTACTAGACAATTAGTTCATCCGTTCATTACCAGACATTGGCCTCACCTACCCATTATCGGACACTAGCTCTACTTCTGGGTAACTAGTTTCACCTGCCTATTACCGAGCACTAGCCGTAGTACCAGGTAACTAGTTCCACTTGCCAATTACTAGGCATTAACCCTATTACCAGGTAACTAATTCTACACATATTACAATTGAAATAGAAATATACCACATTAAAAGAATTTGTAGCTACTTGACTTAATAAATTATTAAATAAAAATGTCAAGGTATCAAGCACCTACCTGATATCTGAGCTCTAAATGCACTACCCTATATCTGTACCACTCATGCACCCTCTCTTGTGTTAACATGAATTTTAAATTTTATACTCTTATCCATTCATCACTAGAACTTCTTTTCAAATTCAAGTTTTGAACCAATAAAATCATCCAAGTTTTATGCATATTCATTTCCATTCATAATTTCACTATACTTTATGCTTAAATACAATTCTCATAAGCATTTAACTCAACTATTGAGTTTTCTTCAATTTTTCAAAATCAATTCTTTACTACACAAGTTTCATATAAAGAAACAAAATTTATGAAATAACACATTTTTCAATATATATTTCCCTCTAATCATATATTTAGCTAAAGTTTCACAGGAATTAAACCAACCATTTCCCATTCATTAAACCCTTTTTTAAACACAATCTAGCATAGTTTAAGGCTAAATAAATTATTGTATTCAAGTCCTTCCATTTTCTAATATGGTAAAAAGAAAACCCATCCGAATTTTTTTCCAATTTTCTTTCAATTGGCACTTTTCCCATACTTTAACCCTTACTTCTAATATAATTAAGTATAATCTAACTCTCAATCCAATAAAAAAAAATCCTATTTTCTTAAATTAAATGCTAGGCCGAATTTT
>Ga0325400_1001342_pt1 | contig 20157 bp, 14 predicted proteins | sample PopdelMetagenome_2_FD_205662 | JGI IMG/M metagenome (GOLD analysis project Ga0325400, IMG submission 205662) | Populus deltoides microbial communities from Bellville, Georgia, United States - Xylem-PdKOR-R1 | ecosystem: Host-associated > Plants > Phyllosphere > Stem > Wood/Secondary xylem...
GGAGGTCTGGGGACAAAATTGCATTTCAATTCCAATCAATCATTCCACGTGTTATTTCCACTTGGCAATGGTTGTCAATCAATTTGCCCGAATTACCTGTATATGCAATCAAAATCAGAGTTTTGTTTTTTTTGGGAGACCGAGGAGGCTGCCTGATTGGTGGAAATGATCCCAGTACAATTAGCTTCACATCAATAACTAAATATCTGCTCAAATTATATGAAGAAGTACAAAATATACTAAAAGACAAGTTTTTTTCACGGTAATCCATAGTGCATTTTTTTCTTTTCTTTCTTGTTTGATCATTGCTTTTTCTTTTTTTATTACCTTCAATTACATAAATCATTTTATGGATAAGTCTAGAAATGATAATTTAATATCGATATAAATGAGTGAATTTTTTTAAATATAATTACAAATAAAATATAAATATTGTTAAACTCAACTAAAACCTAACCCAAACCCCCTCTCTCTCTCTCTTTTTATATATATATATATATATATATATATATATATATATTACTTTATGTTGAATAATAAATAATAGTCAGATGATAGATATTTATATAGATATCTGAAACTCGATATATAAGATATAAATATCAGAATTTTATACTCGATAGGTAATGAGTAAGGTATAAATATAAAGAAACCGAGTCCATGGATGCCCATTGCACTCCCTAACCAAATCAATTACCAATTTCTTATAATTTGTTTTGTTAAGATAAATTAAAAAAAAAAGACCAAAGTGTTGAACATGATAAACATGCATGGTCACTCAAAACTACAAATTAAAGAGTTCATTTCAATCTCTCTATTATCCTTTGACTGCCTTTTAGTTCCTTTTATTTTAAATTTTTTATTTTTGGTTTATAACTTTATTATATTCATTTTTTGGTCTCTAATTTGATATAAAAAAAAAATTGCTAGAAAACAGGTACAAAAAGAAAACATTGCCTAATAGGCTTGTTTTTGGAGACAAACAAACATTGATGGTGGAGTCAATAGGTTTTATTCAATAAAAAAAGTTTAATTGAGAAGTTATTTGGCACTCATCTTCCTAGAAAAACTAAACCAGAGTTGAGAAAGATATTTTTTTCTCGTTTGATTTTGTGTTTTTTTGATCGATTTAGAAGCCTTTTAACTTGATAAATTACATATAGGTGTTAAGAATGTTTTTTAGGTATTTTTAAATCGAAACAACATGAACAATAGATTTTTAAGCCAAAAAATTGAAGCCCGATTTTCAGCCACCTTTTTTATATTGAAATCTAAGCAAGCAGACGATGCATCATTTGACATTTATTTTTATTATTTTTAAAAAAAGAGGGGGGAAACGGCATGAAAGGAAAAAAAAGAGCTGGCCTCGTGGGGCCATGCGTGTGTGGCTCTTATTCTGTTGGGATAGTTGTTTGGGCCAAGCTTTTTTTATTTTTTTTTTTATTGGATTTAGATTTAAATGTAATGAAAAAACTTGACATGATATTTTTTTTTTCATGGTTCTTTAATAAATTTTTAGGTTTTTATAAGGATGTTAACATTTATTTTTCCATTATTATGTGCCTAATATGAAAAAAATAATTTTATAGATATTAAATTTATGTCTTATTATTTAGGAATAATTACAAAAAAACCTTTTATAGTTTGATCGTATTTTCATTGTCTCGATGTTTCTTAAGAAATTGCATTGCACATCTTTAACCTCGTGCACCAAAAAAATAAAAGAAATGTTTAAATATTTATATATTTGTCATTATATTCATTTTAATAAATAAAGAGAGTTGGAATTATTAATCTTTTTATAAGCAATTTTATTATTGTATTATTAAATGGAAAAAAAATTCAAAGAGCTTCCCACACAATGCGATTATATATCTTAATATGCTTCTTTACGTTAATTTATCTACTTGGTCCGTAGCTAGAGTTAAAGTTTTTTAGTATTTATTAACATATTTGATTTTTTTAGTTTATTTTTTTGAATTTCTTCATTGAAAACTGGTTGTTAAGAACAGGTTTTTTTATTATTTTTTTAGCATTGTAAAAAATATTTTGATCCATTACACGACAAAGCTCAAGCACTCAACTAGCATTCTCCTATTTTTAATTTGAACTACTCATGTGAATTGAGTTTTTTTTCCTGCGTTAACATAATTGAAAAAATAATTCTCATTCTAGTAAACAAATAATAATTATGCATGTAGCAGGTCGTGGCCTAACAGGAGAAGGGACTTGTTCCTTTATTCTGCATTCGGGTTCGATTTTCTCTGTGCATGGATGTTACCCTTGCGGTGTCTTACCTGTTTACTGGGCTTGCAGGTGTTCAGTAGATCCGAAGATTAATCGTCGTGCGCGTAAACTAACCCGGACACAACGGGTTATAAAAAAAAAAATTGTGCATGTAGTATATACACTACCAATGATCATATACAACTTATGTGTTATAGGAAGAATTATTTTAAAAACTGTGCGAGTTTAAAAAATAAATTTTTCTAATGTGCTGACGTGGAAAAAAAGAGTCACGAATGGGCGTCTGATCCCTTTTGCTCTCCCCAGCCTTTTGTTTTTGAGACTTGACAGCAGCCCGCTCGCTCCAAGCTTTAATTCGAGAGAGACAGCCTCCACCTTTCTTTCATCGGCAGGCTCTGAAACGAAGGTTGATTTACAAGCTTTCGATTGTTGATTCTCAAGGCATCTATCTGGGTAACTACGCCATAGGAGACTGACATTAAGTTGCTAAAGTTACGAGCATCTGATACCCACATCATCATGTAGAGAGAGAATCAGGTCTCAGTTGGTACAAGATTATTCAAAAATGCGATGCTCCATGCAATTTCAGGGGGTGTCATCCCCCCACTACAAAAAAAGTCTAACTAAAGTAAACAAGTAGACATTAGTTTATATTTTTAAAATAATTAAAATGACCCAAAAACATATGATAAAAAATAATTTAAAGTGAGAAAAAAAATTTAAAAATATTTTTGACAGCAAAAACAAATATTCTTAAGTCATAAAGCACTAATTAGAATATCACTCGTTACAAAGACTATGAATGAGTGGTGTAAGAAACAAGCTAAACTAGGATTTGTTTTATCAAATAAAATAATAATGTAAATTATATCTTGGATTTTACTTAAGTTTTAAATTATTGAATTAAAATGGTTTTTTGACATGGTATTAGAGTTTTAATTACAAAGCGGTCACGAGTTCGAATTTCAATATCCTCATTTACTTAATAAAAATTAATCAGAAAATAATATGAGTTTGTGTAAATTTCAAATTTAAAAAGTTTTTAATTTAAAAAACATATTAAAAAATAATATAAATTCTATTAAAAATTTAAATTATTAGATTAAATGTGGAAAAATACAGTAGAAGAAAAAAGATACAAATCCTTTAATTTTTATGTGAAAATACTTCGTCTCGCTGTCTAAAGGAAGCGCATTTCATCAAAAAGCGAGGCATCCTTCGTAAGAGAGAACATATATTGCACTAGCGTAATTTCCAGTAATATAATAGGACAGGTAGTGGTAGTGATTTCTGAGCTAATCACTACTGTCCGCCCCAATTATCTCGTGGTTATTATCAGCATGATTCATCGTTCGTGCTGCCCTCTTTCCTGGTGTTATCTGTCACCATGCCTCAGCTCCATCACCATTCTGCAGTTTCCCAGTGAGGTTCTATTGGCTTTTGCATCACACAAGATCCCCTGCCCTCTTTCATTTCATAAAACCCGTACCCATTTCAGGAAGCAAGTTCAAATTAGTTACCTGAAATTCTCAAATTAATTTTACTATGTTGCCTACGTTCCCTTAATTATTATTCGATTTTTGGACAAAATTAAGGCATTGCTTAAGTTTAATATATGATTTATATTATTTTCTAATGTATCCCTTAAGTGAAAACCTTTTGAATTTAAAACTTGCATGAGACATTACCTGTGCTTGATTTTTATTAAATAAATAGAGATGATAAGATTTGAAATCGTAACTGTTTAGTTATTAAGGCTCTGATATCATGTCAAATAATTAATTCAACCCAAAAGTTTAAACTATTAGGTAAGACTTCAAGATATGATTTATATTATTTTCCAATAAGGATTATGTTCGCGATAGAATTTTAGTAAATTTTGAAAAAAAAAATATGTTTCTGAATAGTTTTAAAGTGTTAATGTCAAAAATAAATTTTAAAAATTAAAATATATATATATATATATATATATATATTATTTTAATATATTTTTAAATAAAAATTACTTTAAAAAACAATTTCAAGCTAAGAAGCAAGCAGATTAAGATGTTTTTCTTATCAGCATTTTGACACATTCCATATCCATTGGAGCACATATGTTATGTTATGTGAAGCTTCGTGTTCGTTACCAAAGTCAAAGTAGGTCAAGGTAAAATTTTATTTATCAATTATCAAAAAAACAATTTTACTCTGCTGCGAAAAGTTTTCGACTGCATTGGACATATATGCTTTTAGATGAAGACAACCGGTCCATGGTTGGCTGCTTGGAGAGCCATGCGTCTCGTTTTTTTATACTCCAGTGGTGACATAATGAATTTGAAATTAAGCAAAACCTGGTCAGAGTAACCAATCGGTTCTAGAGAAGGAAAAGGAAGAATTTCGTCTTTGTTGCTGTTTATATATAATCATGATCGGACCATATATATATATATATGCACGGATACTGGACTAGAACATGGCGTTCTCACCAGTCTGAGCTTCCTTAATTTGATCATCTGCCATTCATATTACAAGCTACTGCTGCTTGAAAGGAAGATAAAAAGGGAAGTCTGCATAATATATATATAAAACAAGAAAAAAAGTACACTAAAATCCGCATAAAGAAGGAAAAAAAACACAGAAGAAATTAGCTTGCGAGCTCATGATGGCCTTGTAAGGTTTCATACCTTCATGATTAACTTCATATATCGACTTTACACTTTGGAGACCCAAGCAAAGGCACCTGCCCTACAAGGCCCTTCTTCAAACCTACCCAGACATCACACTTCACATAAACTCCATATCTCAGAGTCTTTATAGCCCCAGCCTTCCACCTAAACCTCCCCAACAACACCACACTCAGCGCCACAACCCCATATGCCTCATCCATCACCAACCCGTTTGAAACTTCCACTGAAACCGGCACCCCTGCCCCACCAAGCACCGGAGACAGGGCCACCGTGCTCTTTGTCGCGTGATAAAGTGGTGGCAATGCCAGTGAAGGAGTTATAGCTTGGTTCCTGTATGATACATAGGCAGTGAGTTTATCATACATGATCGAGACCCTCCTGTTGGGGTTTCTAGTGACAAGAGAGAACTGCATGGAGGTCGAAATGAAAGGTGGGCATGTGTTGTTAAGGTCATATATAGCTGCCCCAACTACAGTGAACTGGGGCTTGTGCGGTCTGTAAATTAACCAGACTATTAGAGCTGCAAGACCTGCTAAGAGAAGGAAGATGGTGATCAATGTGCAGAGAGCACGGAGTGTGTTTCTTGGTGGTGATGCCATGTGTTCTCTAGGAAGATGATGACCAGCTGCGGGTTGATTTCTATTGGTTGGTGCTCTTCTGCCATGAGAAATATGATTATATTATTGGGTGTTTATATATATGCGAACCAGGGGGGGGGGGGGTGTGGGAGGCTGAAGATGCCGAGTGAATATAAGAGAAAACAAGCTGAGGAAGGAGAAAATCCATGGGACAAGTGTATCGAAAAAGGAAGAGGAAGAAGGGAGAGTTTATTGGGTAACTTTGAACTAAAGTTATCTTTGAAAAGAAAATTATTTGTGGATTAATAGGTGCTCTTCTCTTTTTTTTTCTTTTCTCTTTTCAAATTTCCTTTTCTTTCTTTTTTTTCATAACAAAAAGTAAAAATTAATAATAATGAAAGTTCTATAGAACAAAACAATTGAGGGTAGTGGTTCACAAGAAAATATTTCGATAATGAATACAGTAGGATGTTCGGTCAATACCGGTATGAGCTAAGCTATTAGTTAGATAAAAAAAAATCAAAGTAAGAAAAAAATATTTAGGTGATATAGAGTTATTTGTTATTATTATTAAATCTGTTTGGAAAATCTATCTTAAAACTTTATAATTTGATTTTTTATTTATCTCCAGTTTAAAATTAAATAATAAAAAAATTGGATATGAGTGACTTAATCAACTTATCTAGTATAAAAACAACTCAATTGACCTGTAATAAAATTTTAATAAGGAAATTGAGAAAAAAAATACTAAAATTAACATAAAAAATTTCTTAACAAAACTTTTTTCTTAACTCGGGTTTAAAATTAAACTATGTGGAAGTTGTCCCAACGTAACTCAATTAACTTGGCTAGTTTAAAGGCAACCAAACTAACCGGTAAAAAACATATAAGGATGAAATTGAGAAAAAAACAAAATAATAAAGTTGACTTAAAAAAACCTCTTTATTGGATTTTTTTGTCTAACTTGAGTTTAAAATTAAATTATGTTAAAGTTGTCTCGACATGACCCAATTGATTTGACCGGTCCAAAAGTTTCTGGCTGGCCGGTTCGAAAGTAACCTGGCTGGCTAGTAAAAAGATTTTGAGGATGAAAATAAAAAAAATAATAATGAAATTAACATGAAAAAAACTCTCGATCCAAATCTTTATATAGCTTAGATTTAAAATTAAATTATGTGAGATATGGTTATTCAATTTGATTACTTTAAAAATATCTTAAACCATAAAAAATAAGAAATAAAGGGAAAGAAGTGGAAAAGGAAGGCTAAATTAAAAAAATAAAAAGAGAAACTTTACTGTTATTATAAAAAATTAAACTACACTAAGCATTCCAACTCTTTTAGTTTAATAAGGTAATATGAATTACCGTCAACCCCACACACACACACACACACACACACACACACACACACACACACAGAGTGCGCGCGCATGTGCCAAGTACTTGTGCAATAACGCATGATGATCAGCAAGCTCCCCTTCTAATGGTTGACATTTTAACCCAAACATGATGGGTTTTTGTCTGGTTTGTTTGAATGCATGAAATCTTTTTCATATAGTTCGCTTCGAGCCAAATATAAAAATCCAAAATTTATATTTACTGAAAAAGATAAGAGTATTATTAAATTCAAAACTTTATCTAAATACGATAATATATATATATATATATATTATAATTTCATGCTCTCACATGATCAATAACTATATAGGAATAATAATTTTTTAAATCAGCACGAGTAAGTTATTTTGGAAATCCAAAAATTAATACTTATTACCACCTCTAATAATCATTATATACTAGCTTTTTTATGTTTTATTGTAAAATTATGTTGTGTATTGATTAAATAAATATTTTTAAATTTATAATTAGAATAAAACATATATATCCCGCCATTTCTAATACTTATTTTGGTATTAAAAACATTATTCTCGGAATGATGTTATTAATAAGCAAAAATTTTTTTTTTTTGATTCGAGGAAGCCTTACCCCCCGAAAGCGTACTTTGTGGGCCCATGTGAGGGAGTAAAACCCCGGCTATTTCAGACTCTTACAAGAGATGCACGCCCTGACTCGAACTCGAGACCTGCTGTGCAGATCTCAAACCCTTTATCATTACGCTACACTCCTTGGGAACAAAGTCTTAACAGGTGACATATAATTTAACAAAATCGAATAAAAGGGTAGAAACTTCAACGGAATATATTAATAAAGGAGTAAAAATCATTAAAAAATTATATATAGACAAGAATTATAAAAAAAAAAAAAGAAAAGTATAAGAGTACAAGAGCAAAAAGAGACATTAACCAATAAATATTTATTGGGTATTTATTGTTTCATATTAGAAATAAATATCTAAAGTATTTATTTAATAAATAATAAATAAAATATAAATATTTCTAAACTTCATCAGTGAAATTTAATCCAAACCCGATCTAAAATATATGCATTAGTATTATATTTTTTCTGCATGAGTAAAATTGGTGGCTGATTTCTGCCTTTTCTACATGCCTTTTTTTCCATAGCTAATGCCTCGTCAGATCCAACATTTAAAAGGTTCAAGATTAAAGTATCTACCCCCTCTTATTTGCTTACGAGTCGTTATTCGTATGCATTTTTGTATTTATCTACCCCACTTTGTATTAATTTGATGTTTTTTAAATGAAATATGTTGGTATAGTTTATAAATAAATATAAAAATAAAAATGTTTATAGTAAAATTACATATTTAACCTTTAACTTTTCAAGTTTTAAGAATAATTTCGGAGGGTATTTTTGTCTTTGTTCTATTATTGTTTTGTAACAATGATATGCCATTGGATTCTTTTTTGTAATTTTTCTTATTAAAATATTAATAAATTAGTAAAATATGATGATGCGTGCTACATATGTATCACCACGTCAGTGTCCTCCGCGTTATTCCAAAGGTGCGTGAGGACATCGGTAGCAAAAAAAACCCGATTGTTGTCTCAGCCAATGTACAAGGTTATGGCCCAGCTGTTGGGGCAAAGCGTTTGGCAAGGCGGGCGGCAATGGATTTTTGTCTCTTGCCCTTCATTTTTCTCTCCTAGGCCTTGGTGTTCGTGCCTTTAAAAATTTAGTTGTGTCCTCTACTTTATATTTGTTTTGGATTTGATCCTTATACTTTTGATTTCTATTTGATTTGATTTTAATGCTTCTTGAAATTTATTTCTTTTAATTTCATCCCTCTGTATTTAATTTAATTTATTTTTTGTATTCAATTTGGTTCTTATTATTTTGGTTGCTATTTGTTTTATCCTTAGCATTTATTTTATTTATTTTATTTTGTCCTTTAGAATTTTCATTCATTTTTTTTTAAATTTTGGTCCTCATTTTTTTCATTACTCTTTTTCTATAATTTTTTTTCATTTATTTTGTTCTCAATTTAATCATTGATTAGTTTCTTTCAATTATTTTTTGTGCAAGATTTAGTCCTCATTGTTTATTTTTTTATTTTTAATTTTTTATAATTGAGAATTTGGCTTGTAATTTTTTCATATCTACTTTTTATAGGGTAGCCCTAGTCTCCTGACCCAATCCATCAATTTCAATGATTTACCTGGTTTGAGTTCAATAATTTGTTTTCTAAATCCTTTTTGGATTTTTTTTTTCATTTGACATTGACTTATTAGACCTTGAGCTTTGTGATTTGTTGAGCTTTTTTTTTTTGTGAAGTTATCCTCATCTCATATCTCGGGTCGCAAGTTAGTCGAGTTAATATGGGTTGACTAGTTTTTTAAAAAAATTAATTTTTTATTCGGTTTTATCCTTTGTCATTAAATTATTGACCCTTAAGCGTTGTTATTTTTTCCACCTTTCTTTACCCAAGGTTATCCCAGAAGTGAGGAGGTCAAGCATCTCAGCATCTCCTCCACTAATAAGCAGCGCGTCTAGCTCGATAGTAGCCGGAGTGGCGCATGTAGCCTTTTGTTTTTTTACTTTTCCTTATCTCTTACTTGATTTTCGTGTTGGCTTTGAAAAAAAGCAAATCAACCCCAAAGATTTATTATATTTAAGATTTCATTCTTATTCTTTTCATTATAATTTTTTAAATTTAAAATAATTTATGAAAGGGGTTTTTTCAATTTCATCATTGTTCTCTTTATTGCAATTTTTTATTAAGAATAATTTATTAAATTAAGATTTTTTTTTCAATTTCACCCTCAATAGATATTTTAACCTATCAGATTTAGTTACTATTCTTTTTATTGCTGTATTTTAGATGATTTTTACAATTGTTTTTTGTTTTTGGCAATTTCACTATTTTTTTATTTTTTTCCTGTCAAATCTAATCTCTTTTATTATTGTTTTTTTTACCTTGCAAGAAGTTTTTAGATTGATTTTTTTTCTTATTTCATTCTCTAACATTTAATTGGACGGATGTTTAGCTTTTTAGTTGAGTCCGAGTCTAAAATTTGATGATTTATTGGTTTAAGAGATTAATTCTGATTTACGAAGTTAACACGAGTTTCCGTTGTTTTTTTTCTTTTTGTAAATCTTTTTTTTTCATCATTTACCATTCTTTTATTTTTTTTGATTCATTTTCTATGAGATTTTTAGTGAACTTTAAAATAACACAAGTCACCTTGCTTCTAATTTTTTTTAGTCTGTGTTAAATTTAGTTTTTTTAATGAAATTTTGTTTTAAGATTGAATTGAATTAATTAATTTATCTTCCAACATTTAATTTTTAAGCTCCTAGGTTGAGTCCAGGTCAAGAATTTAATGGATTGCTGGTTGAAAATTTAACTTAAATTTACAAAATTTGTATTGTCTTGATATTTTTTCTACGATAAAAAAAAATGTGATTGGGTCTATTTTAATTTTTTATTAAATTAATTTATTAATTGCATCCCTAGAATTTAATTCGAGAAATTCTATTTTTTTAATTATTTTGTTTTTGAAAATTAATTTTCTTTGTTTATTTATCTTTTTCTTATATTGAATTATCCCAAAATCATATTTCAAGTCATAAATTTACATCCATCATATTTGATTCAATCTTTTTTTTATTACTTTTTAATATTTTTAAATCTCAAGTTAATGATCATAATCTTAATTTTTTTTTTAAGAAAAATTTGCATGGTCTCAATTTCTTTTCTACAATAAAAAAAATAGGCGCGCAGTGTAGCTGGAGCGACCTATTACAAGACCTTTTCCAGGACTTTTTATTTATTTATTTATTTATGGGGTTTTCCGGTCCATGAAGTAATGCTTTCATAAAAGGCTTGCCTAATAAATAATCAATCGTAGCGTCCAGAAGTTTTGTTGTCTATTAAGATAATCAAAGGATGGAATGCCTCAATCAGATGAACCGAACCAAACTAAACATAAAGAATACTATAATATCCACTTTCTCCTAATTAATTGATCAACAGAATCTCAGGCAGGCACAAAGTGGAAGCTGCCCAGAATCTCAGGCAGGCACAAAGTGGAAGCTGCCCAGTAATCATATAAAGCCATACTTGTAAAGCTAACAGGAAGAAACAAGCCCACTTTAAACCTATCAACCCAAATTATCTACTTTTAAAGCTTCCTAAAACCTACAAGTCAGTCATCTACTGCGCGAGCAAAGAAATTAACCAGAGTAAAGAGGACTCAGACTTCACCCCATAATTACAAGCCTACCTTTTCTAGTAGACCCAAAGGTAAAGGAGGTTGCAAACACATTCATATATCACCATAGACATGCCATCATTTCCAAATCATCAAGGCGCTCAGCAACAAGCAACAAGCAGGTGTGCGATGATAAACTTCGCGGTCAACCATTAGCAACTGGGCAATCATTTTGCACTTGACGAACAAACTGACCTTTCACCCGAGGACGTTGCTCTGCCAGTCTTTTCCGACTTTGGTATCGAACCTGCAGGTCAAAGGAAGTCTATGTTTAAGAATTGCAGATCATTTCACACATGTCTCGGTATGTGATTTTGCTATCCTCACCACAGGCAATAGCATATCATTCCTAGCAGCTGAATTCTAACTTTTCATGTCTATGTCCATGAGATCAGCACTACAGTTCTGTAGAAACTGAAATTTCCGAGCTAGTTTAGATTACTCATAGCAACATATGAAAATCAGCAACAGGAAGAGTTGACAAAAGGATGACAGTTTAAAGAATATTTGTGATAAGATACGACAGCTATATGACATGGGTTCACAAGCAGCTACAGATGGAGTCATCTCAATGCACATGAGCACATCAGCACAATATCTGCATAGAGCAATAAGTAGTACATACCCTTTTCTCATAGCATCGATCTTTCCGCTTCAAGCGGAACTTTGTTAGAGCAGCTTCTCTTTGGCTGGAGCGATAGGAATCGCTCCCTCCAAAACCATCATGGTTGAAGTTACCCCCATTATTCAAGTTCTCTTGAGCCATGGACTTCTCAGCTGTCCCAACCGAAGAGGCATTTACATCGTTTCTACTGCCAAAGCTTTCATAAGCACTGCTATTATTATTATTGGCAACAAGGTTACATAAACTACTACTAGTACTCTGACCAGCAGCAGGTGAATCATGTCTCATTTCATCCACAGGTTCCCTATTGTTCTGCTGAAGATCATTTTGGTCAACATAACACTTGTGGTTTTGCTTGGAATCAAGAACTTCAGGATTTGAATGAACTGAGGCAGTTGGAGGAAATGGAGACTGTTGCCGCCCCGCCAGATTGGGATTCCATGCTGCATTTGATTGTGTATAACATAGAGGGGAGAAAACATGACCACATCCGGTAGAGATATTGTCAAGCCTTGTACCTAAGACAGGAATCAATCCAAGTTGAGGGCTTGGATGTGCTAATTCCACCTTCCCAGATTGGCCAATGACCGGAGTGGTCATAATTTCTTGATTGCCACTCAAAGAGGCATCATGTATTTGAGAAACAGTACCAACATTTTGAGCAAGTTGATTGGATGACGGATCAGGAGACTTACTGGCTTCTTCCTTGGAATCTGAGCCATTACTGGCAGATGTTGGAAAAAGGGATTGCAGCGTCTTACTATTGTACCTGCAGAGAGAACCTATGCGTTAATCAGAGTAGCATTTCCACATGTGACCTTCTAAATTAAAAGAAATAACTTTCATTAAAATTATGCAATCAGGATGCAGAAACCACTTCTTTTTTTTCTGACAAAGGTGAGGCTTGAACTCATGAATCCATCTCTCTTCCTATACAAGCCCATTAGTTAGGGCAGAAAACACATCATAAAAAGAAAAGACTGTAAAAACACAGCTCCTGTTCTTTAACAAATCAGTTAAAGCAGTGGATAAAATTATGTTATTATGATCCTTGCATTCAACGAATGGGGAACACCCTATCTAATATCAATACTGAATCTCATAGCCACCTATGCCATTAAATCCACCGTCTCAGAACTCCTGCTTCTTCCTTCATCTAAGCCTAATATTTTATTATAATAGAGAAATTATACTGAATAAGCACAAGAAAGATGAACCTTACATGACAGCTAAATAATTATTTGAAAATAAATATAAAAACAAGAGAAAGAAAAGCGAAACTGAAACTGAAACAAAAAAGAAGAAAACTTGAAGGGAGATAGACTCACTTCCATGATGTTAAAATAAAGTTTGAGATGGAAAACAGTATGATGGCCCAGGTTTTATCTAATATTCAGTATTGGGTACAAAAACTTACAATGAGAAGGCTGAGAAATTGGAATGGTTCAATGCATGTCTTTCATCTAGCCCTTGGTTCTTTGAGCTACTGGGATACAATCTTCTGAGAGAGAGTTCAAGTAGTGGAGGGAATTCAAACTTGTTTGTCGCATCATGTAAACTAGAGTATGCATATGTGTGCTTTGGTTGATTATTGAAGGAACCAATCAAGTCAATGGCTCCACTTGAGGTTTCAGCACGTACATCATCGTGGCCAAAGGAGCTATTAGCATGTTCCCTATCATTTTCTGGTCTCGAGTTCTCATCATCAATCGCTGACTCAGCACAAGCATGCTCCTCTACCAGTCTCGAAGCAGTTGGATTATAAGCTCCATGGTACGGTTCTCTGTCAGGTCTCGTCCTGTTTGACCTTTCTGCTACAAATACTGTGTTAGAAGTCCCTTTGTTAGGTATTATTGAACAAAGAAAGCAAAGTTTTCAAGCAGTGGTAATAAATGATAAGTAAAAAGTAGGAATGGAAACGTGAGACATACCTCCGGTCTTGCTCTCAGGATTTACTGGGCTTTTATTTAATTTGGCATAATCTTCATACTTCTCATTATCTGCATCGCTCAAATTTGAAGCACTCCTATACTTCAGATATGAAAGTCCCTGTATATTTTGCATGTGAGCACTCTCAGCTTCCAAGCAAGGGGTCGTACAAGAGCTCTGCATGGGAAGTGGCAAACATGCAGTCTCTATGTGATACTTTATAAAGCCAGCCTAATCTGGAAAGAGAAATTTTCCTCACTCTACAAGTGTCCTCCATGAATTTCATCATGGATCCTGGATATATCTATAGCTTACTGCTTTATAAAGATTGTGCAATTGATGAGCCAAAAGGAGTGGAGGAAGCAAAGAGGAAAATCAATTGATTCTCGGCAGGTTACATGAAAATACTGAATCAACTATTTCTTCCCCTGTCTGCATCGCATTCAGAAGCAGACATTTGGGAATAGGGAGCATCGGTCAGTTCAGTTCGATTTGGACAGAAGGTCCAACTGAACCAATTTTATTTTAAAATTTGAATCGAACTGGAAAACCAGTTCAAACTGAACAATTCAGTTAAGTTCTCGCAAATTAGTCCATGGATCTTTTAATTGGGCTTTTTTGGAGGATTGGGTGAAATGGGCTTGGGCTTTTTAAGGTTTTTTTAGTTTTCCATTGAAAAAAATCAGTTTGGTTTGGATTTTTTTTGTTTCTCGGAACAAAAATGAACCGAACTGATTTTTTTAAATTTTCTAAATAGTTTTTTGAGTTTGATATCTTGGGTCGGCCTTTCCAGTTAATTTTTATGTTGGTTTTTTTGGTTAATTCGGTCTCTCGTTATTTTGCTCACCCTTATTTGGGAAATTGGCAGACATTACATCACAAGAATGGATTCAAAGACAGAGACTACATATTTCTACAATACTGACAATTAAGTGACCTAATACTCACTTGGGCATCACTCCCCTTCTCGCTGCAATCCTTATTTTTCTGCAAAGATGTCGCAAAATCACTCGAAGCTGCGTTGTTTTCAGATGATGCCTCAACTTTATGCGAGTTTCGAGGGATTTTTCCAGCAGTTAGCTGATCAATAATTAAAAAAAAAAATCCATTAGTAGCATGCTCTTGAACCAGAAGAATAGAACGAAAAAATGAACTTGAAAGTTAAACATACATTTTGCCTTCTCCAAACATGCTGCCACAAGTTCCTCAATTCATTCTTCCGAACAGGCTTAACGAGAAAGTCAACTGATCCTTTTAACATGCACTTCAGAACCACACTAATTGAATCGTGTGAAGACATCACTGTATGTTTATGATGCAAAAAATTCCTAACATTGTTTAGCACCACGACAAACAAAATATCAAGATAGTAAAGTTAACAAAAACATGCTTTGACATACTTATGACAGGAATGTTTTTGCAAACATCATGCTCCATGACCAAAGCAAGAAACGCATATCCCGATATTAATGGCAAATCCACTTCAGTTAATATGAGATCTATGCTATGATGTCTCTCCTTCAAAGTCTCCCACGCCATTAATCCATCAGGAACAGCAGAAACTGCTCAGAGAGAAAAGCATACATCTTCAGTCGAAGACCATGATACCGAAAATTGAAAATGGCATGATTTTTTATTTTTATTTTGCAAATTGCGAACTCAAATTGTACTCGAATATTAAATATAATGTTCAATTACATCATATAACAGAGAAAGAGGGAAAGAGGAATCAACATGTTACAGAGCAAGGGTCAGAAGTAAATTCATCCAGGCTACATAGCATGATAAATATTTTTTCATCAAGAACAGCAAAAACAGTAATGCCGCCTTATTCAACCAAGCATGATAAATAGATTTAACACAAATTCCAGTTCCCTCAAAAACAAATCAGAAGTTAAATATCGATTTTTTTAATTAAAAAAAAAGAGGAATCTTTATCAAAATCAGCAAAAACAAGTCAAGATGATAGTGCAGCCACGAGAGAATGACATGTTTATATCACCAAAAAAATTCAAATTGTTGTCTACTTAACAAAGATAAGTTGATCGAGAAGAAAAAAGAAATGAGAATTTAAGTTAAATTAAATTAGACAGAAAAATAAAAATGATGGTAAAGCTAACGAAGAGTGAAAAGCAAGAAATTAAAACCTCTGTAACCGCATTTTCGGAGAAGAGCAACAATAATCTGACGAGTAGAATCATCCGCTTCGACCAAAAGAACCCTGAGCACCATCTTTGGTAGAAACTTTTCCCATTGAACCACCTCCGACGATCCAATATCCTTCTTCTCTGTCTCTAACTCCACCACCATCCCCCCCGCCTCTTCACTACTGCTACTCACCACCACCTTACCCATTCTCAAACACGATGATACTTACACAAAACAAAACAAAAAATTTGAAAATTTGAAAATTAACACAACAAACAAACCCTAATTTCTTCAGAGAAGAAAAATCAAAATGAAAACTGTAGCGGTATCAGAAAGAAAAAACGAGAAGAGAGAGCGGGTTAATGTTAGAGCAAAATTAACCTCGTCCTTAGCAAGACAGTAATCAAAAAGAAATAACTGAAATTAATTTTAGTGAAGAGATGAGTTAGCAAAAACTGCCTCCTTGTTCCAACTTGCACTCACAACCGCAAAACCGCTGAAAATATCTTCTCGTCTGAAGGATTTTTTAAAATTTTTTAAGCTGAGAGAGTTTCGGTTTTTTTATTTGATTAAGGAGATCAGAGGGTGGATCAAAAGGTGGCTCCCCATTGGCAACTGGTTGGTTTAGATGACGTGTCAACACATGGGCCACTGTTTTTTATTTTTCTTGTTAGGAACCGGTACTTCTATCACTATGCTGCGGTTTTAATTGTCTTCTCTGGTGGGGGCATATCTGGACACGTGTTGCGTAGTTTTGGGATTGTTGGGAGAGATATTTTTGAGAAGGGTTGCCACGTTGGCCTTGGAGAGCATAGTTTGAGATCTTATGGTGAAGCGTTTGACACGTGGAACGTTCAAGCTAACCTTTTCTTCTTGTATTAAACTCAAGATAGTGATGAGTCGATGACTTTTAATTTAATTCTAAGTTTTTCTTTAGTAATATTATTCTTCTGGTCTAGTACGTAGTACACTGCATGTCTTATCTGTTTACACTTTACTTAGAATAAACGTGGATCGCGCTATGCCAAGAGTTTGTATTTTTTGTATAAAAAATAATATCAAGGTACCGTAAATATATTTTTAAAAAATTTAAAAAAATAATAACAATTCATATTATACTTCTAACCAGGTTTAATAAGTTAATTTTATTTTGATTAAATAATAAAAATAAACAATGATTGTTAACATAAATTTTTTAAGAAAAAATCACGATAATCTAAAAATTACCTTTAAAAGTATAAAATTAAATAGAAAATAACAAAAAAAAATCGAGTCAACTCGAGATAATGTAATAGACAAGTAACTTAGGTAATAAAAGACGAGTTAATCCAGGGTAACCCGCAAACCCCGTGATCCGGGTCATAAGATCATAATAACTCATATAAAAAAAATTGAATAAAATCACCTTAGTTACTTTTTTTTTATAAAAACTAAATCGAACAAAAAATAATCATCCCTAATGTTAGTCTTGTTTCTTTTTTCTTTTAAAAGGATAGATAACGTGTTTTTTGCTAGCCCAGATTCCAGCCACCTCTGTGATGACTAGAAAATTATAACAGTGAGTTTTTTACTCTAAAAACTCAATTTTTAATCCATTTCACTTAAAAATACATTGTCAATGTTTTAGGCATCTTTAACTGGTCTTTTTTCTTTTTCTTTTATTCATTGTCAATAAATCTAAACAAATTATTCTTTAATTTGACTTCAAAAGTATGCAACCGTCTTAAAAAAATTTGAGAACTGTAATAAAAAAAAAATTGAATAGAGAGTCCAAGTGAAAAAATGTGTGAGAAAAATATCAGACATTTTAGTATTTTCTATAATATCTTTTTTTTTTATCAATTTGAAGTATAGTTCAATTGATAGAATTAACAATCACTTGAAATAAAACTTGTATCACGTGCACTAGTCATAAATGTTTCGGCAAAATAAGTTTTTGCGGTTGTTGGCTGCGTGTAAATTGAGTTAGACTAAAGGTAATTATTTTCGGTTTGGTTTTTATCTAAAAAAGTTATTAAAATAAAATTTTTAAAAATTAAAAAATTCAAACTGGAACTAGTTCAAACCGGCTGGTTTTGGTTCAGTCCGGTTTTTTACCATAAAAACCGGAAAAACCTATATTTTTTATTTGGGCTTTTTTTGGCTTTCTGATGGACTTTCTAATAGGCTTGTAATTGATGTTAATATTATCAAATTTTGTTACAAGATTCTATAATATATTTAACTTTTTTTGTCACAAAATATCCATTTATATTAAATTATTAGTGCTAATATTGTGTTCATATGTTGTAAGTCTTTCTACTATTTGTGTTTTGAACACCTGTATCAGAGTTTAAATAACACACACAAAAGTTAAAATCTAAATTACAAAGCACTGTCTTCAAAAGGGCTTAAAAAAAAACAATATATAACCTTATCATAAAATATAAAACACTTCATGCAAAAAATATAAATGAAAAATATAAAGCACTGCTTAATTATCATCCGTTGCTAGATGTAACTTTCCACCAAATTCTACAAAATAAAAAATTAGACATGTTAGATAATTGCAACCGCTTTAATTAATAAATCACAAAATAAAAGGTGCAAGTTTAAAAAAAAAAAAATTAGCTCACTCAAGGTTTTTATAAGTTTCAAGATCATTTATCAAGTTTCTAAATGATAATTGAATATCAATGCAGTAATTGTGAAAGCATATACTTTTACACCACATTCTAAACACTAGAGAAAATCAAGCAAAAATCACTATGTTTCCAACAACAGCACTGGTCTAATAACATAGTTCAACAACACACTAAGCCATACACATGCCGATGAAAGTAAAACAATCTAGGTAAGAATTAAGGTTTCTTTGGTCTTCATTTTTCATTTGCATATTTGTTTGCATTTGTCACATTATGTCCAGTAATTCATTTCCTTGAAGGAAAAACAGGGAGCTGGAATATACATGTTGGCTGCTGTTTAATGCTTAATTGCTTACTGACAAGGACCTTTAATCAATAATGTTTCTCGACAATAATTTTTCCCACTAAAATGAGCAAAACCCAGATCCAAATTCTCACTTTAGTTAACCACAACAACTCAAATCTAAGTTCTGCTCTCCTATCCATACAGCTAAAAATCAAAACTTCTTTTAAGGACAAGGTTTCTGGGAAACGGAATAACCTTCCAAGGTTTGTTATATACAAAAAACTCAAAAGATCATTAAATACAACAAATCTCAAAAACCCATTTGCAAAATCACAAGAAAAATCTACTAAACATAAATCAAAAGACAGTACACACACATGCACACAGATACATATACAGAAACAGATTTTTCAAATTTTATACAAACAACAACTTCAACACAGTATTTAATGGAAGAAAAAACTAGTGCAAAATATGCTTCCAAAAGGTTAAATCACACAAAATTTAGCAGAATAAAACCTCAAACAAGTACACTCTACTACAAATAATAATAATAAAAGTTATAAAAACAACTTATTAAGAGCTCAAAAAAAGTGAAAACTGGATTGTGAGTCGTTAAGATATGTATACCAGAAGAAGCGAGTCCTGCTGGCCATGGCTGATCTCAGCTTCTTTCACTTTCTGTGCAACAACCTAATCGAATACGAAACAGAGATATAAATTAGTCTCACATTTAAAAACAAACACGATTGTGAATTAGAAAAAGATAATTCTCAAAAATGAAAGGATTGAAACAGAGATTTTAGAATTTTTCGCTCAATTTTGATGAAACTCGGAGCTAAATTTAAGCATATTCCCAGAATACCAAATCAACCAAAATACGACTTTAAGCTCAAACACTGATTTTTTGTAAGGATATACCAACAAATAAAAAGATCATAGAGCATATATTTTAAAAAAAAGAGATTGACAGAAAAAAAAAAATCATACCTGGTGTGAGTTGCGACAAGATTCAAGGTCGGGTGTGAGAGAGGGAGGTGACTGATTTGCTAGATTTGGACTCTGGAGGTTAGGTGTGCCGACGTGGTGTGTGTCATGTTGTTACGGGTGACACAATTAAAGAACCTATTTGTATTGGGTGAGGCAACAGAGGCTTCTGTTTGCAAGGATGAGCTGAGGGATTAACGCAGTCTATTTTACTGCTTAACCATCGATGAGGAGGGTGAGAGTGAAAGGGAAGAGGTGCAAACAGGGTGTTCCTTAATTCCAGGAATTCATTCATTTCTCATTGTATTTTCTGCCCTCTTTCATGCAGACTGTTACACGTTTTTATATTGCCTGGTGTTGGATTCCCCTTCTTGTAACAGAATGAGGATACCTTAATAAAACGGTGCGTATTGAACTCATCTAAACGATG
>Ga0325400_1001345_pt1 | contig 20148 bp, 20 predicted proteins | sample PopdelMetagenome_2_FD_205662 | JGI IMG/M metagenome (GOLD analysis project Ga0325400, IMG submission 205662) | Populus deltoides microbial communities from Bellville, Georgia, United States - Xylem-PdKOR-R1 | ecosystem: Host-associated > Plants > Phyllosphere > Stem > Wood/Secondary xylem...
TTTTCTCTGCTTTCTTTTGATGCCCATCTCTTATATGTTGTGAAAGTTTGCTCATTTTTATCTTGTTTAATGGTGTTTGGCTTCAGTTTTAGTGATTTTAAGCTAAAAAGGTACTGTCTTGATTGGTTAAGAACCCAGAATTTCTTGATTGATTTACTGTGTTCTGTTTGAGAATCATCAATTTCTTTGCTTAATTATTCTTAATTGGAGTATTTAATTTGATCAAAATCTTATATCTTCAATTAGATGGAGATGTAAGAGAGAATTGTCTTTCATTGAGTAGATGATTGTCATCTCTGATTTTTTGGTATGTTTTGGGCTCATGTTCACCTGATCAAAACTCAAACCCTTCGTTTGGTGTCCTAGAAAAATCAAAATCTTGTGAGTTAGAAGTTATGGGGTTTTATTGTTTTTCTCTTTTCATGTATGGATTGTTCAAATTACATTTTCAGCTAGAACTTGCAAAGTTTTATTTAATTTAACAAATCCTGTGATTTGGATTCATTTAGAGGTTCAAGTGACAAGCAAGGCTGCGGTGGAGATGTCTGCTCTCAGTAAAGATCTTGTCTTGTTAATCTCACAGTTCTTAGATGAGGAAGGGTTCAAAGAAACTGCTCGCATGTATGTTACTTTCTCCTTCTCTATCAGGCTCTTTTAGATGAATTATGCGATTTCTTGATGAATCAGTTGATTAATTGTGTGTAATCCGCTTTGCTTTATCATCGATGCCTAGGCTTGAGCGTGAAAGTAGTTATTACTTCAACATGAAGTTTTTTGAGGATATGATATGCAGTGGTGATTGGGATGAGGCTGAGAGATATTTTTCTTGTTTCACAAAATTATCTGACAATAGATTCTCGATGAAGGTCTATTTTGAAATTAGGAAGCAGAAATTTCTCGAGGCATTGGACAAGTAAGACTGCAGCTTTCTTTCTTTCAACAAACTTTTCCATGAAATCATTTTGCAGGCATTATGCATGTCACATCAAATCCTAGTTGAAATTTGTTAATTGATTTTACAGCAAGGACCGTGCCAAGGCTTTAGACATCCTTGTGAAGGATTTGAAAACTTTTGTCCCATATAATGAGGAGCTGTTTAAGGAAATGACATTGCTTTTGACATTGAATGATATAAGGTACAAATCTATGGTATGCATATGTTATTGTTGTTGTTGTTGTTCACATTCCATAGGAGTAGCATGTTAAGCATAATTCTCCTGTTGTTGTACAGGGACCATGAGTCACTCTCCATGTATAGTGATGCAGACTCTGCAAGAAAAGTTATGAGGGTTGAGCTTAAGAAACTTATTGAAGCAAACCCCCTTTTCAGTGACAAATTGGAATTTCCGAATGCTGCAAGTCATAGATTACGACGCCTCATAAACCAAAGGTAATCTAATTCTCAACTTCACATCACAACTCGAATACACCAAGCCACACACCAAACACAGGCACTAGATACAAACATGGAGTATATGCAAGTACTCACACTTTTATATGAACATATACATGTTGGATTCTCTTCAAAATTTCTAGATATGTTTATTTGGCATCGAGAGAAAACTGATTTTGGTATTTAATCTGACAGTCTGAATTGGCAACATGTTCTTTGTGCATATCCACAGCCAAATCCTGATATAAGAACCCTTTTTGTGGATCATGTCTGTGTACCAATTCCATCAGATGATCATTTATTTTCAACATCGAGTGATAGCAATCCAGTGGTATGACTTGAGAAGAATGATGATCATTTTCCTCCTTTTTTCTTTCTTTCCAATAAATGGATTCGAGTATGGTTCCTAACCAAGCCAGCTTGATTCCATTTAACAGTATTCAAACGTAATCCTTCTAATGAGCTTCAATAATTTTGTCTAGCCTTCTCAAACCACATCAATGCTAGTTTCAACTTCCTCAGCCTCAAATTCTACCTCATCTTCTGAGGCTCACTCTTCAATTTCAAGTGAAGCTTTGTCTCTCAGTGATCCTACAAGCATAGGAATTGGTTCGTAATTCTCTCATTAATATTTCTATGACCTTGTATGAAAGCCGTATTATTGTGGTTACAGAAAAAATATTCCTTTCATTGCTAACTATCAATTATATGTTTGCAGCTACTATTACAGATGGTTTGGAGGATATTACTAGTGTACATTACAGTAGTATTCCTGAAAGTGAAATTGCAATCCTAAAAAGGCCTTCTGACAAGGTAAGCTTGATTTTTTTTTGATACATTGGTAAATGATAATGACAATTACAATTTTTTACTGAAGTCACGGTTTCCATGTATGCAGGAAATATCAGCTGACTCTCATCCTGATCAAAGCTCCATCGACATTTCTGATGACTTGCCTAAGAATGTTTTAAGGATATTAAATGAGGGGTCATCTCCAACAAGCATGGATTTTCACCCTGAACATCATACTGTTCTTCTAGGTCTACTCATAAGGATATCTTTTCAATAACTCTCATATTTTAGGCCTTTGGGGATAAACACCTTATTTGAACTGAATGTTTACTCATGGAAACTGATGGTTTGATACTTCAGTTGGAACTTCTGTGGGGGACATAGGATTGTGGGAAGCTAGATCAGGGGAAAGTTTACTTTCAAGGAATTTTAAGGTGTGGGATATTGCAGCATGCTCAAAGATTTTCAAGGTTTGTCCCCTTCTATACAATGCTTCCATTTTAGCAGGAAAATAATCATTGGTCTGAAATATGAAATGATCTTGTGTAAATCCAGGCAACTTTGCTCAAGGATCCTAGTGTTTCTGTGAATCGTGTTGCTTGGAGCCCGGAAGGTTGTTTCTTCGGTAAGTTTAGAGATAATGGAAGACAATAGGAAATCACTTCCTGTCATTTGGACTTTGCTTGTTCATTAATTTAACCTTGTTGCTTTGATTTCGAAAAGGGGTTGCGTATTCAAAACACATAGTGCAAATATATTCTTATAATGATGCCAAAGATGTACAGCAGAAATTGGAGGTAGGTTTCTAATTATACTATTAACTTTACTAATTTTTTTACTTTTCTGTTCATTCATTGGATATTTGTCTTATTGAGCTTATCCACTAACTTATTTCCTATATCTAGATTGATGCTCATGTTGGTGGTGTAAATGACCTAGCATTCTCTGCCCCTGAGAAACAACTGTTGGTCATTACATGCGGTGATGACAAGACAGTTAAGGTTGGCTTTATTTTACATTAGAATTGGATAATAGATTTTTTTTTTGTCTCGGAAAGAGTGTGATCATTATTTTTCTGATGGTCATTTAAGGCATGGGATGTGACCAGTGGTGTCAAAATGTATACTTTTGAAGGCCATGATGCTCCTGTTTATTCTCTCTGTCCTCATAGCAAGGGAAACGTTCATGTAAGGATTACTCTCGATTCTACTCTTACTCGTGGTGGTGATATTGATTCTTCTCCATGCCTTCTCAAACTCATGATGACTCCATCTTTGCTTCTACTTTTTATTTTTTTTAATTCCTCAGTTTCTCTCTGCAACATCAGTGAACAGCAACATAAAAGTGTGCCTATATGATAATCTAGGAGCCAGAGTAGATTATGATGCTCCTGGCCTGGGGTGTACATCAATGGCTTATAGTGGTGATAGAAGGTTTCATTTACTCAGACTGAATTACTTTTGCAATGTTTCACATGCTTGTTATATTTGATGGGTAAATCATGGTGTAATCGAATGCTTTGTAGGCTTTTTTCATGTGGGACCAGTAAATCTGGAGAGTCATTTCTTGCTGAATGGGGTGACTCTGAAGGTTCCATAAAAAGAACCTATCTAGGATTGCAGAAGAGTTCTTCGGGTGTAGTGCAGTTTGATATAATGAAGAACCAGGTTTTAGCTGCTGGTGATGAGCATGTGATCAAAATATGGGATATGGACAAAGTTGAGCTTTTCACAACCATTGATGCTGAGGGAGGCTTACCAGTAAGTTCCTTAGTACTGTTTTGATGCTACAATTTTACCATGGCAATCATTATGCAGGTGAAGGTATAAATTTCTCAATGGTCTATCACGTTTCAGGTGATAGTCTTAATTAAATTTCTACAACAATTTACTAAAGATTGGTTCAAGTGGTAATTTGATTTGAGTTTCAATTAAACATTCCATACATAAAGAAGGGTGTATTGAGTTTCTTATTTAATTCTCTTTTGTTTCTTGATCGGAAGGAAAACCCCCGTGTTCGATTCAACAAGGAAGGCACGCTGTTAGCTGTTTCTGCAAATGACAACAAAATCAAGATCTTGGCAAAAGATAGCGGTCTCCATTCACTGCATACATCACAAAATTGTTCTGATGATGCTTCTAGAGATCTCTGTCATAACTTTAAGAAGGTGGACATTCTTAATACAGTTGTATCTTGTGTTAGAAGATAGATCACTGTCTGATGCTATTCCTTTTTGGCAGCTTGGTATTGAACCGAGTTCAACTGTTGCATGTGCTGGAGCTGCAGATGAAGCTTTCACAAACGTGGGTAGCTCTAGATTTTGTCTGGGATTCACACTATATCTTGTACTTCACATTGTGTTGTTTTTTACTTAATACAATCCTATCTTGAGGTAGGCCTTGTCATGACTTTGGAATTTACTTGGAAGTTTGGAGTACTAAGCAATTTATTTTAATCTTCTGCAGAATGGAAACCCAGAAAACTCGGAGGTAGTAAAATCTAAAATTACTGGAAAATCCACTACATCAAAGAGCGGGAGGCTCATTTTAATAACAAGCCCTTCTCAGTTCCAGATTCTGCGACTTCCTTCTCCCATGAAAGCAAACAAGGTTCAACTGTCCTGTGTTCTAGCAGCTCAATTTTTCTTTTGGTTTATTTTTCATTCCTTCTGCTTCAAGTATTTCAAGTCCTACAAATGTAGACATGTTTTCAGATGTTTTGACCATTTTCATAGATTGTTGTTTTATTCTCCTTTGTGTTTCTAGGTAGTTTAAGTTTCTTGTTGGTTCTTGCTTTGCATATTGTACAATCAACTCGTGTGTTTTGGATATGAAGGATGGGATTTCTCAATACATGTGTACACATTTGAAATTTGGAAGGATCCCTAAAATCATCTGTAAAATGTTCTATATATTCAAAAGCAACACAGATCTTTGCTTTTGGAGATACTGATGCAATTGCTTGAGAATTTGAGACCCTTAAAAATTGCAATATACTGTGAAAGGATGAGAATTTCATAAATAGATTTCTCTCACACAAATGCAGATATCGAGGCTCATTTACAACAATGCGGGTAACTCCATTTTGGCATTAACATCAAATGCCTCCCATTTATGTTGGAAATGGTCACAGAATGACACTCACTCGAGTGACAAGGTGAGCAAGACAAGAGACATGAACAATTCTATCCTTCCATTTGAAATTATTCTTTGAAATTTTGTGTTACTTGTTGTTAATAATGCTATTGTGATGAAATGTTAATGGTAGGCAACTGCAAAAGTTCCCCCTCAACTGTGGCAACCCAGTAGCAGCTCAGGACTGATGACAAATGACCTTACAGGCAGCAGCCCTGAAGAGGCAGTTCCCTGCTTTGCCCTGTCTAAGAATGATTCATATCTCCTGTCAGCATGTGGAGGGAGAATTTCTTTGTATAGCTTGCTGAAATTCAAGGTATCATGAACACCATTTGCAGTCTACAAATTCTTCAAATTTATGAAGTTCTCCATGATCCATGCACATTTTCATTAGCATTATGTGATCTTATTTGTCCTGTATACTTGATATCTCTATATATTCAATTTGACTCCAAATCATCCAATTATTGTCATGATTTCCAAATTGTTCTAAGTTTACTTAGGATGAAAAACTTTCCACTTCTTGTACATTTTAACTTATTTTAACACTTTCATATATGGCTCTAAGTTATTGTTTTTGAAACTTAAAATACCTGTCACAGGTGATTTTCTTGCTTTTTATTGTCATCTTCTGATATAAAAATATTTATCTTTTACACGTAACATGATTTCAAATCTTTTGGATTTGTTCATGTGTTTCGGGTTTGCTTACAAGCACGCAGGAACTTACTGAACATTCTTAAACTTAACAGACAATGCTGCCTATCATGCAACCACCTGCAGCAACATGCATTGCTTTCTACCCTCAAGATAACAACATACTTGCTATAGGGAGAGATGATTCCACGATTCTAATTTATAATGTCCGTTCAGCTAAGGTATGTATTTCTCCTGATATGCACCAATGCTTTACTAGAGCAAAATCAAGCAAAGTTTGTCATTTCCTTAATTCATGCAGGTTGATACCATACTTGAGGGTCATTCTAAAAGAGTCTCTGGTCTTGCATTCTCTAATGATCTGAATGTACTTGTTTCTTCTGGAGCAGATGCTCAGGTTAGTGGTGAAATTATATGGAATAAGTCCAATGCTGACTTTCCTTGATGATGATTTCCAACAGCATTTTCAGGCATTGCTGTTAACTAATGATGCCTTGACTTCATTTATTTGTCTGAAGTGTGCTTATGCAGTCATGTTCTTTTCTCTTCTGCAGATTTTTGTCTGGAAAGTTGAAGGGTGGGGAAAAGAGAGGAGCAGATTCTTGCAGATTCCTGATGACAGAACACTTTCTTCATTATCATTAGATACAGACATCCAGTTTCACCAGAATCAGACAGAATTCCTTGCAGTACATGAGACTTGCCTTTCAATCTATGACGCCAGAAAATTAGAGTGTGTGAAGCAGGTTCTCACTCTCTCTGTCTAAGAAGCTGTGTTTCAGTCATTGGACTGCTCAGTGAGGATATAAATAGAAGCATTTTTTTATTCCTTTATTATGTTTACAGTGGAGTCCAGGCGATTTTGGAGCACCAATCTCCCATGCAACATTCTCGTGTGATGGCCAGATGGTGTATGCTAGCTTTGAAGATGGGCTTGTATCTATATTCGATGCTTCGGATTTTCAGTTATACTGTCGGATTAATCCAACTGCTTACCTTTCTCCCACTTCAAGGTAACCCTCACACTGAAATGAATTACAGCAGAGGAGCTGCCAATCTCATACATTTCTAGTTGTTCTCTCGTTATTCCTGTGTATTTGAAGCCTTGTCAAATATCTGATCTGATAATTGGCTAATGATTTTATCTTGTGGTCTTTTTGTGGCTGTAGTTTGGGAGTGTATCCACTTGTCGTTGCCGCACATCCTCAGGAACCTGACCAGTTTGCAGTGGGACTGAAAGATGGTGCTGTTATTGTCTTTGAGCCTCCAATTTCTGCCGGTAAATGGAGTATGCTGACAGCATATGAAAACGGATCAGCAAGTAAAATACCTGCTGAATCCGAAGCTAATCACAAGCTAATCAGTGAGAATTCAGAGTATGAAAACTATGCTCAAACCTTGGCTGGCCAAGTGAGTGTAAATACAGATGTTTGTCTTTGTAACGAGTAGCTAAGACAGTAATTTATGGTATCATCCAATAAGATATGCCATAGTCTATGAAAATAAAAGGTATTACCATTAGTTTTCCAAGTTTTGTCGTAGACAGTCACGGCTATGCAGTCACTGATCCTAGCTGTCAACGCGAACCATGCACGGTGATTCCCATAAATAATGCACGAGCATGGTTTCTTTCATCACTGTGATCAGTTACTGGCTTACTGCATGCAGCAATAACTGTCCTTGGCAAAATCCTCCTTTCTTTAATTGTTTGTTTTCCTCGTGCAATGTCAACAAATGGTGCTAGGGAAGGAGAACCAAGGTTCTGTAACGTCAACCTAAACTTGATCCAGGATAGGTTTGCTTCTGACTCGTTTAAAAAGTTAATTTGGTTAAATTCCTAAATTCGAGTGACATGATAGGTTGACCTTTAACTTGGCCAAATCTGAGATTTAATTTGGTTAATTTTGATGATTTTTTTTAAAATTGTCTAAAACTATTTAATTTTTTATTTAAAATAATATCATTTTAAGATAAATTTGGATTGATTCGTGAACTAACCCACAGCTAACTATGACTCAACTATGATTATAGAGGGAAAGAAAGTCTCTTTCAATCTTTTGTTTTATTTTTCCAGCTAAATTCTGCAAGCTAAGCTAATCTAAAGCCATGATATGCTTATGAAGTCGAATATAATCCAAAATGAACTAAGACTTGAAAGCCAACAATCCTCGAATCTTTAACCTTCTCACCAAGGAATTTTGGCTTCCGAGAGAACCATATGGAGACTGCTCAACGACCCACCACATCCATATCTGTACTGCTATTCACTGGCCGGGCTTGCCTTCCTTCTTCCAAACTAATTGTATTCTCTGGATTTCCACTGACCTGGCCATTAAAGATGCCAAGAAATCCACCATCTTGCCATTTTGCACTTGACTTCTCTATTGAGAGGGTCATGGAATTACACACCTCTTTTACTCCCCATATCACCACAGCCACCATTTTTTACTTGAATTATCGTACCCTATTTCAGTCAAGAGCTATGTATTGCTAGGCGTTTTCGGTAGACAGACAATAATGGCAGATCAATGCCCAATGTTGCTCAACTACCGTGACCCCTGTTGACATTAAAATTTAGTGATGGAGCCCGGAACAGTAAACAAGGAAAAGGGAATTAGGCTTCGTTGTTATCTTCAGTCTATAAACAAGGAATGCATAGCAAGATGGATCCTTGCAAATGCGTGTTCAATTTAAGTTGCACAAAACATTTAATTCAAATTAGTTTAAATTGTTAATTGCTTCCACACAAGTAAATTTTGAATGCTCAATATCCCAGCTTCAAGCATCGACCTTCGCTGCTGCAGATGCATAGCTGACACTGCTGTCTCTCATTGTTTTGCATTGGCTAGACTGCTCGTACCGGAGGAACTTGATCTTTATCTTTGTCGAGCAATTTCTCAACATCTGTGAGTATCATAGATACTAAACAAAAGGATACAATAGAAACTAAAAAACATGCAATAATATATCCAAAAAATTTTAAACGGTGTTTTAAACCAAAATTTATCACTGGTGTGATATGTGGGAAACCAATTGTCATGAATTACTCAACTAAATAGAAGTAAAACATGGCTGGCAAAAATTGCATATAGAAAATGGAAGAAGAAAGTTGTAAAGGCATCTGCAAACATCTTTTGGGGCTGAAATCAAAAGCCATTTAGGTAACTTCTGAGATTTGGGCACTTACATGCAAGAAAACATTAATAGGATGTCTTCCACAGATAGTGTTGCCATACTCCGACAGATATTTGTTTAAACGCATCTGCATTCCCTGTTTCAATTATGTCCATGCCCATCTTGTCCAATGCCTCAATAGACTTGTGTATGGGGCCAAATTTCTTGTCATAGCGCGTGTAATGGAACCTAATACAAGAAACACAGGTCAAGATATGTTTGAAGACAGTTGAATACATAAGGTGAACTGAATGTGTTTTACAGAACTACAACAATATTGTTCAAGTATGGTTGTGACTAAACAATCAGCACAAACTGCTGGATATCATGCTTTGCAGAACAATAGATACAAAAATGGATAACATAAGATGATTCCCCCAAATACCATGTGACTTTTTTTTTTTCGAATTCAAGAACTGAACAAAAAATAGATCTATTCATTTTAGATTACAGAAGACCCTTGACATAATGCATTATGCAGGCTCAGAGACATCTGACATTCTATCAAGTTCTTCAAAGCAAATTCTCAGACATTCTAGAAGCAAATTGAGCAATAGATCTTGCAAGGCTTTGAGGAAGGGATTGCTAACAGTAGTTTAAAAAAGAAACGACAGCTCTCCAACTTGGTTATGAGGAAAAAGAAAAGGGTTCATTTCAAAGTGGAGTGAGCATCAAATTCAAATCAAAGGAGACAACCCACTTTCGAGTGAGCTCTTGGACTGGCTGAAAGGGACAAGGGAAGTCCCCTCACGGAGTATGTGTGGTAAGGAAGCAAATTAAAGAGTCATCCCAATCCTAGACCTCCTCTATGAATACAAAGACATTTAGAAGGAGAAAAGTACCATGCAAACCAGCATATAATGAAACATACCGAGAACCCCAGTGACAAAAATCTGAAGAGACAGAAAAGAAGTTAGTTGGATCATCAACATATTTTGCCAACAAGCGCCCATACATGGCCTCAATGTCAGCACTCACCGACCAAAATGGGCACAACTTTCACCGGGTGCCTGCGTACATTAGTAAGAATCAGACGTGCACAAACAAATAAAAAAAAAACATGGCAACATAAAGTATCAGCAAAGCTGAGACACAAACAAAACCAACATATGGAAATTCTCTACGTGACAGAAATTACCCTTCAAATATCTTATAGCAAGATATGGCAAGTGCATTTCCATGCTATGTTCGTGCTCATCAACCTGAAGATCCATCAACTCAAATTTTCCCGTGGCTTTAAGTTCCTCAATAACTGAAAAGGATACAAAAATAACATAATTCGTTCAATCACACCAAACCACCACAACATCAAACCAGAAATTAGAGCTCAAAAGGACTAATCCAGATCATTCAACATTAGCATATCAACTCAATAAGAAACCAAACTATGCTTGTATGGTACCTTCCAAATCAATAGGCAAGTCCCCTATCGGCGTTTTGTAAACTGCAGCCGTTGAAAGAGCGTATAATAATAGTGTGATAGACCGAGAAGAAATAATTTTTTTCAAATCACAATCACAACAACTATTACAATATTAAATACATTCTAGAAGAAGCAAAAAATAAGTCTGGAAATGACGCTTTTAAATTCGTAACGTGCTAGATGTTTTTTTAAAAATAGTTTTTAATTAAAAATATATTAAAATAATTTTTTTAATATTATTCTTGAAATCAATATATTAAAATCATAAAAAATATTAAAAAAATAAACTTAATATTTTTTAAGATGAAAAATAATTTGAAAAAAAAAGCAGGTTGAACATACATAAAGTAATCAATTAGGTTTAAAATTAAAAGAGGTCTTGAGAATTTTTTTTTTTTGTTAATATATTTGACTAGATATAGATAATTTTAGGTTGGTTCGTTGACTAAAGAGAGTTTGTTTCATTCTTTGACCTTTTCAATTCAAATTTTGAAATCTGTACTCATGTGGGTTCATGTTCAAGCAATGGCTCATGTGGGCTGCTCTAAACTAGCTTCGAAATGACCACAAACAATGCGAAAATGGAAGGTAGAAGACACATTTTGATTTGATTTGATTTGATTATCCAAGTTCTGACGAGTGTGGTTATTACTCCATTGTAGAGTAAGAACTTTGCCAGACTGCACCAGCTAAAACGAAGTGCACAACAGCACTGCCAAAGGGCTTGCGATTTGGAAAATTCTGACTGGAATGGTTACAAGCGCCTCCCACCTATCACAAGGATCTCCACCCATCTCCTCGGCGGCATCGACTCTCTCTCGAAGATTATAATGAGCTAGAAGTTCTCAAGACACTGTGCTAGTTCATCAAATGTAGCAAGAAAAGTTTTCATGCATCACTGACTCTTACTCCAACTAAGAGTATATAGATACACTAATGCCATTAAATTCTTGTCTGGAAAAAAAAAACCCTCTGGATTCACCATCGTTAAGGTAGTTTGCTCCTAACTAACTTTGCTATGAGCACAAATAAAGCAAAAATAAAAGGTAGAAGACACATTTTGATGGGATTATCTTTGTTTCGACGAGCATAGTTATACTCTATATTGTCGAGTGACAGCATTGCCAGACAGCCCCAGCCAATCCAAAGTTCTCAACAAGACTGCAAAGGGCTTGCGACTCCGGAAGTTATGACCGGAATGCCGATAAAAACAGGGTCGTAGGCTCCCTCCATCTGTCGTGATCCCTTCCTTTCGAGCCTCGCCAATGAGATCGATAACAGAAAGAATCAAAGCTAGAAATGCCACTACCATGCCCATCAATACAAAACCCAGTTCGTAAAAAATTGCAGATATACCCTCTAGAAGTAAGCTTGTGATTAGTGACGTCAACTCATTTGTTTCCTACACCACACAGGTTATCAACAGTATACTCAAAAACTAAAGGAGCGGCTATTTTTCTTATTAAAATAACTAAGATGTAGTTCTTATGCTTGTAAATGATCTCTATTACACGAACTGTTCAAGAATTTATCAAATTCTTGAAGAGCTATAGCCACAAAAATTACATTAGGGAAACTAGAGAATAACAATTACCTCTACTTGCTGTTGAAGAGATTGAAAATAGCGGATGACTTCATCAAGCAAGAGAGCCTTCCTACCGGAAGGAAATAACCTCATACCGCCATACATTGCATTATTTGTTTATTTTTAGTGGTGTAACTGAATTGATCCAGCCCGATGTCCTGTCTATCTAGAGCATGGCAAGGTTTCTTCTCATTTACCCGAATCCTATGATCTAGCAATGTAGAAGCGGTGCTAGCGAAACATCATATCTATGCTAAATCTAAAAACATATATTTCATAAATAAAATTTTATAAAATTCACTCAGTATTTTGTAAAGTTTTAAAATATTATATTATTTAAAACCAATAAAATCAAATACTAATTCAAAATAATTCATAATACTCATTGTATTGTCAAAATCAAAACTTTAACTAAAATAGTATAAAAATAAAGTGTCTAAAACATTAAATTAAAACTAAAAAGAAAACCTTACAGAACAAGCAAAACATACTAACCAAAACTGAAAAAGCAGGAACACTCAACAAAGTTCATCCGCTAACAGAAACTAAGAACCTGAAATAATATTAAAAATAAAAGGTAAATTCAACCGACTCAGTAAAAGAATAATATTTAATATATATTTTAGATATTAATAGTTTGCAAGTCGATTTATCTTGATATATACATACATACTAAGCATATCATCATAAATTAGTGGAGTACATGTCAAAGATCAAATGACACATGAAAGTGACTATTGTGGGAGGATCAGTCGTCACAGGTTGGTGCCTCTCTCACCAGTTATGTATACAAAATACTATGTGCACATAGATTAACTACTTTCCATTAGCATAGAGTTACTGCCAAGTTCTATATCAAGGCATAATAGATATTTTTATAATTATCAAAGCAATGTATCATATCAAATAGAATTTAGTTCAACATAATAAGAGTGCAAATTCAAGAATAGATGAGTGTTATAAAAATAAAGTAGCTAATATAAATATTCAAGAAATTAACTAATTATACTCATCATATAATCAACATGCATATTTATTTATATTATATGTATATTAAAGATTATCTCACTCGCCCGGAGAAAATATAAAAGTAAAAGAAATATCAGATAAAACACTTGAAAATCTTATTGAGAATTGTTAGAAGTACCTATAAAAATATATAGAATATACTAAAAAACAACTTAAAACAATACATATAAAAGACTCTAATGCATAAAAGAAAATCAGATTTAGTCTCCTAAGTTTAGAGACTACTAAAACAATAATTTTTAAAAATTAGGAATTAAAACATAATTTTACTAGAATTAGATGATCAAACTCTAAATGTCAGAAATACATAACCATACTAAAATTTCACCCATAATACATCCTCAACTATGTCAAGAATCTCAATTTATTCTAGAACCAAATTATGATTTTTTCAAAGTCCAGGGACTAAATTGTAAATATCCAAAATAGGGGGACTCAACTAAAAATTACACAAATCAATAATCAAACTGAGATTCATCATTCTTAACCTCGTAAGAATACTACCCAAAATTCCAAAATACATTTCAGGGGTCAAATTATAATGTTTCAAAGTATAAGGACTAAACTATAATTTTTATAAATCAAGGATCAAAATAAAATTGTTATTTTCAACCTCAAGACCATTCTGTCCATATTTTCCAGCAAAGTTTAAACAAATTTCTTAACCCGTAACAATCAATTAAATTAATTAATTCACAAATTCTTATTTCTAATAACACACCCAAAATTAATCACTTAACCTTAAACCCATAATAATCATGAATCAATCTTAACAACATAAATTTTAAATATTTATAAACCATAATATCTTTTTTAATCCTTCCATAAACAAACCATAATTGAGAGTAACATAAAAGGAAACTATTTATTTGATACTTCCACGTTTCTTGAACCTGAAAACTCAAGGAAATTCTTAATTTGATGAGGAAGAATCATGATAACCACAGGAATTAAAAAAAAAAGAATAATTTTCTTATAACTTTTTTTTATATATCTAAATTAACTTAAATTAGTTTTCGACTGATTTGAGCTTGAATTTAGATAAAAAATTTAGATATTATATTTCTAAATCAACCTTGTCTAATCTAGGTGATATAGCAAGTTAATTCATCACTAGTTAACTTTATCTCAATTAAAAAAAAAAAGTTGTTGTCCAAAACAATGACTTGATTTAGTTTCATTTTTTTAAAAAAAAAATCCTACTAACCCATGACTTGCTACTTGTATGTTACCATGCGCAAGCACTTGATTTTAGAGTCAAAATAATAATAAAAAAAAATAGAGAATTGTATATTGCATTTTCTATCATATTTCTAATTACACTTCAATTTTAGTGTAACCCAGATAACAAGGTGGCCATAGGGATTGTCCTAAGCCTTTGTTCTTGCGGATATTCAAGGGCAAAGAACAGAGCTGAGTCCTCAGTTTTGTTCAAGTCAACGCCTGCAACACCCCATCTTCACATTGTGTTCAGCAAATAAGCAGCTAACATCGAGACTAATCAGAGAGAGACTGAAAGATGCAACACAAAAACACCACTTACACCAACACTGCTTTATGTCATTCAAAACGAACAAATTGTTATACAAGAGACGAGAGCAAACTAGCAAATCTTTAACAGGCACAGAACCTCTACAGATGACAAACATGATGGTTTTTATTGTTTGAAATTAACAAATCAATCATGTACCCACCCCACTATTTCAGCTGTGAATTACAGCAACTACACTGTAGGGAAAAAATAAATCGAAAGTGGCTTATATAACCAGCTTCACAACCCAATCACAAAAATGACTCACGTTTCAAACCAGGACTATGCCAACTTCCATTATTTGCCTTCCGGAGCAAACAATGTGCTGAGTGTAACAGTATAGAACAAAAAATACCTGCAATCACAAAGAACCAAAGAACAATTCCGGTCAGCATCAACGTATTCGTTAAGGTATGTCAAGCACAATTCATACGTAACAGAACCAGTAACTTGGTAAGTAATTGACAACAGTAGAGGTAGGAAAAATAAGTTAAAAGAACTCCAGATAGAAATCCCACAAATAAAATTGAAGCATGCATTTCTAGTCAGCACACCTCTTCAGGATTAACAGAAGATTCAATCCCTAGCCTTTTGAGACACTGAGAAACATTCAAAGCAAATCCAGAAATGAAAGGATAGTAGAATGTCCAGTCCATCTTACATAACCCGAGATATCAAGGATGGCTTTCAAGAACAAGACCCTATTAGTAGACATGAATCATCAATCCCCAAATTAATTCCATCAATTCAGTACCTAGCTGCCGTTTGATTCTCCATAAACTGTATGCATCCCTACCTCAAATCTTGAAATGTATCTTACCATCAATCCAAGGTTGATAAAATGACCCTGACCCAAGGTCAGAGTATCATTCTCATTTTTCACCTGGCTCTGATTAAACCAAATGGTCTCCAAGGACAAGATTTTACCCAAAGCATGAAAATCACAGCATATCACTTATGATTTAAGAGTAAAGACCCTCATGTTTCAGGAAAGAAAACAGGAAGTAAATTCAGGAGTTTTTGTCGCAAATGGAAAGTCAATTCTGCTTCCAAACAACATAATACCAGTTCAGTTGTTGCCAGTTTTTTTGCTGTCGATATCATAGACACTTCTCTTTACTCTAAATTGCTATATATTAAGGAGATGCTACCCCAACATTTTCACATTCCTCTCCTGAACTTGTACTTTAGTTTCTTATAATGTCATGAATTCAGCTCTGTAGACAGATCAAGGTTCATTTTGCAGGCACATGTATTGCTATAAATCCCATTTCCCAAGGCATGCTAGCTAAAACTCCCATTCCTGTTAACATTTACCACTTCTTCATATAGATATTCCAAAAGAAACCAGATCTGAATACCACGTTCATTATTCTCAAAAGAAAAATGAAATTGTGTTTAGCATGCTTTTGTTTAAGCCTATAACTAAATCATGTTAAAAAAAGAAGTCCAGTATCTCAAACAATTAAAAGATCGTGTAAAGATGGAATTATCTGCTTTAGGAAGTAAAGTAACAGAAATAGACATACCTATCTCGACTTGTAGCCATGTAGTTTCTGCAAAATGAAGAAATGAAAATTGAAGCATTTGCTCTATGCCCCTAAACATTATCCAACTATCAACAAAAAAATCAAACTTGCTCCAGCATATCATGAAGTTTTGGAACCCTTCGACGAAACAATGGCTCTAGCCTGAAAGATGGAACACCAATCTCCCACCTCTTCGCATCATACATTTCATTCCATGCCTGTACAATCTCGTCAACTTTGAATCCCAAACCTGCAACAATAGAAGAGTGTTAGCATTAATATACATTTTAAATTTCTCCATAGTTAACATATAAAGTACTACCACAAAGAAGCATTATTGTGCAGTCTTTGTATGTTACCTTCAAGTGCGGTTGAATTTGAACAATGGTTCTTTATCATAACAGCTATATCTGTTGGAGAAGCTCCAGCAAGTTCAAACTTCTCTACTGAAACCTCTAAACATTCTTCCCAAGTTGGTAGCTCTAGCTTATATTCCACGACAGATCGCTCGTACAGCATGGTACCCCATAAGAGGTATATCTGTGAACTCATGTTAGATGCTTGCTCTGCAGCTTCTTCAGGAGATGGATCTCTCAATAGCCCATCCAAATCCATTTTCTGCAACTGGTCTTTATATTTGTCAAATTGGGATAGTCCATTTAGACGCTGCTCTTCCATCTCTTCCCACATTTGCATACCCCTCTCCATGCTGTCCTCAGCCTTGTTATAAAGATCCAGGACCTCCTCACAAGGCCCGCTTTCCAAATCAATCTTGCTCCCGATTGCATGGTACCAGCAAAGCTTTGCTTGCTCAAACTGCTGTTGGCCAAGAGCAAGAAGGCCTTCATAGAAGTCAGGTTTGATCCTCAAAGCTTCCTGGTATCTCGTTCCTGCTTTCATATATTCTTTCTTGGCCCACTCGTATGCAATCTTAACCTGTGCAAGTACAGACTCCCTTGATCCATCTTCTGAAAAGAAAATCCGTTTCCTTGCCCTTGACATGTGAACATTTCCCCAATTGAACAAAGCCAAAGCTGCCATCTCTTGGAACTTATCTGCAGCAATATCAAAAAGCTCCTGGGCTTCTTCACTAGTAACAGTATCCTCCATTGCCTCTGAGTATAACTTCATCCCCAGTTCATGAAGATCCAAGAATGAATCAGAATCAAACCCAACATGGTTCTTAAACAATCGTGCAAATTGAACAATCCAATCATCAATACGATTTGACCCTTTCTCAACTTCTACACTTTTCCCCACATTTCCATTCTCTACAACATCACTTGTTTTCTTAGCATCCTCATGCACCTCCTCTTCAATTTTCATCCCCTCATAAGCTGGTTCTTGATCAAGACTAACTTCAACAACATAGAACCTAAGAGACCCCTGTGCACCACTAGATGATTCAGCTAACCTTAGTTCATCGTTGGTAGTAATTGTAATCAAATCACCTTCCGGGTCCCTGTACTTCATAAGGACACCGTTCAAGCCAGGAAACCTATCCCGAACTATGTCTCTTAGGAATCCAATGCTACAATTCGCAGGTAATCGTGCCATTCTAATATCCTCCCCAAACACCAGCTTCACTGTCTTGTCTGTCACTTTCTCCTCTTTGACATCTTTGGTAACCACCTTTTCTTCCTCAATAGTCTTCATAACTACCTCTTTATCCTTAACAACTGGACTCACCTTCTTCTCCCGCACAACTACCTTATCCTTATTCTCCACCTTCTTCTCTTCTACTTTACCACCAATTTTCTTCTCCTCCCCTTTACCACTAATCTTCTTCTTCTTCTTTACCTTTTCTTTCACCACTTTACGCAAGCGTGCCACCCCAGTTTCGTCCACGTTATCCAACCCAATTAATTTTTCGTCAAAACTAATACCCTTTTCACTCATTGCCTTCTTAACACTCTCCAATATCTCCAACCCCGTCATATTATTAGGTTCCATACTCAATACATTATTAACATCCCTAAAAGCCAAATCCAATCTATTCAGAGCCTCATAACACCTAGCTCTTTTCAACAAAGCTTTACTATATTTTGGCACAACCTCTAAAGCTAAATTACATTCATTGATTGCTCGAGGATACTCACCAAGACCCATTTGCATGTAGCAAGCAGCCATGTTTGTGCGTAGATAAGCCACATCAATATGGTTTCTTGGTAGTAGCTTGAGGGCTTTTTCGTACTTCAGCATGGCACCTTCATGATCTCTCCTTTGAAAGAGCTTGTTGCCTTCTTCTTTGAGCTCTTGAGACATGTTAATGAAAATTGCCGTGTCTTCATCAAAGGCCTTTGAGGATTTGGTTTGCCTCATGTCACCGGTTGTTCTCGGTGATGCCGGCGGCGTTGCTGTTGCCGGATTCTTCTTTTTACCAGTTGGCTTTCCCATTAGATTACAAATTTAGAAACTTCACAGGAATCCAATAAAACCCTTTCCAAAATCAAAGCTTTAGTATTAACTTTGATTTTGATTTTGTTTTTTAATCAAAACCCACTTTGCTAATAATAGAAAAAAGGTAACAAAAACAGAAGAGAAAATAGAGAATCAAGAGAACGAGGAAATGGGAATCTGATTAAAACATTCAAAAATCGAAGCTTTAGTATTAGCTCTGATTTTTTTAAAAAAAAATAATCAAAACCCACAAACTAATAAACAGAAGCCGAAAACCCGAGAATCGAGCAAGAACTTTAGAATTCCAAATTGGAATCTAAACGAACTTTATATATTCAAAACAGGTGCAATGAAGAAAAAAGACACAACCTTTATTACTCTTTTGTAATAATTTCAGACAGACTGTGTGTGTTTTAACGGAGAGGATTTTGGTTACAGAGACAAAAGTGAAAAAAAGACGGACATTTTATTCACTTACAAGGTGTTCTTTTTTTTTGTCCAGGTAAACTATATCTTAACCCTATAAAATTTACAAACTCTCCACTTTAGTCCATAGTTTAAAATTTTCTAATATTAACAATAATTTTCAAAATGTTAGGATATGTTCTTGACATTTAAAATAGTTAATATAAATTTTAATACCTAGTATTTTTTATAGTTGAGGAGTCATCCTCAAACACCTCTAATGAGCATTTAAGAACCCTAAATCTATCCCTTCATATTCTTTATATACAAATTTAATTTTGTAATGATTAAAAAATATCAAAAACAAATATTTTAAGAATTTAAAACCTCAAAGTTTAAAACAAATATTTATCTTCGTAATGGTAATGGCATGAAAAGACAACGAAAATACTAAAAATAAAAATCTCGTGAATATGAAATAACAAGTTTTATTATTGAGTAAGTTTTCGTGATTACTATATTTAATAATATTTTAAAAATAACCCAATTTTATATTATTTTTAAGTTTTTAAGTATCTTTATTATAAAAGTCTCGTCTATAGAAATTTGGAAGAAAATAATTTCCTGAGCTATTTAACAATCAAGGGTTAATAGTGGGAAAGTTAAGAAAAAAGGGTTGAAAGTAAAACATTTCTGAAACTATAAGGGCTGAAGTATAGTTTACCCTTAATTTCTTCTCTCCTAGGGTTTCGTGCTCATTCTCTAGGAAGAAAACGAAAGTCAACGTGTTTCAGGAGAGATGCCATCTTAGCGGCTAATACTTCCCAATTTGGAGAGTGGAGTAACGCGCCACTTGCATAATGCTAGTACGTGGGGTTGTGATGGTGTTATGGGCTGGCGGCATTGCTTTCCAATTCATTTTTGCCCTACCTAGAAAGATTGCGTTGGATTTTTTTCAATTTCTGGGCAGTGCTCGAGAAAGAGTGTGAGAATATTTTTTAATTAAAAAAGAAAAGATAAACAGGTAGTATAAGCATCTTCATTTCTTTTTATATTTTCTTTAGTATTGTTTTTCAGGCATCGGGATTCTTGACAT
>Ga0325400_1001346_pt1 | contig 20138 bp, 17 predicted proteins | sample PopdelMetagenome_2_FD_205662 | JGI IMG/M metagenome (GOLD analysis project Ga0325400, IMG submission 205662) | Populus deltoides microbial communities from Bellville, Georgia, United States - Xylem-PdKOR-R1 | ecosystem: Host-associated > Plants > Phyllosphere > Stem > Wood/Secondary xylem...
GAAGGGGTTCATGGACATCTTGACGTTCGCGGTCTCGACACCCGTGCCGTCCGGCTTCACCCGGACCTTCACGTTGTAGTCGACGACGCGCTTGACGGGGACGAGGAGCTTCATGCCGGGTGACGGGTCCTCTACGGGGGCACCGGGATTCTCCGGCGCGTTGGGGGACCGCTGGCGGCCCCGGACAGCGGGCAGACGGACCCTCTCGGGGCCTCGCATGCACGGGATTCACGCGGGGTCTATACGGCCGCCCCCCCGGCCCGGCAAGACGCCGGGGCCGGGGCGTTTCAGCCCCGCATCAGGAACAGCAGCAGGGCGAAGAGGACGAGGGTGACGCCCTGCAGGGTGGTTCGCCAGCGCATGAGGGCGTTGGAGCGGTGCATGTCCTCGCTTCCCCGGACCATGCCGACCATGCCGGCGAAGAGGGTTCCCAGGGTGGCGAGCATCCCGAGGCCGACGAGGATGGTGAGGAGGGTGATCATGATGCCCATCATCTGGGCATTCCTTGGGCCGACGCAACGGAGGTGGGGGCTGTTCCCGGGGCGGATCAGCGCCGCTTCCGCTTCGCCGGCACCTCCGGCACCGGTTCCGGCCCGGCCATGCGCCGGACCACGGTGAGGAGGGCGGCCTTGGTGGGGAAGTCGAGGCCGCGATAGGCGCGCAGAAGGGCCTCCTCGTCGCCGGCCAGCAGGCCGAGGCTGCCCTGTTCCTCCTCCAGCACCTCCGGGGGAGGCGCCACGTCCGGGTCGAGGCCGACGAGCCAGGAGACGGAGGTGCCGAGCACCTCGGCGAGGCGGACGAGGCGGGCGCCGCGGGGGACGGGGGCGGTGCCCTCCCGCAGGCGGGGGAGGAGGTCCGTCGGCAGGCCCGCCTTGCGGAAGGCGGCCTCGGGCGTGAGGTCGAGCCGTTCGAGCCGGGACTCGATCAGCTCGACCATGGGCGGGGGGTCCTGCTCCACGGCCCGCCGGCCTTACGCCCGGCGGCGGTGCCGCGCCGGGGCACCCTGGGCGCGGTCCTGGGCACGGTCGCCCTCGTAGCGCGGCGCGCGGGGCGGCGGGCCGGAACGGGGGAGGGGCTGCATCGCCTCGATGCCGATATGCGGCTCCTCGCCGCCCGGGCGGCGGGCGTGCTCGGCGAAGTGGGCGGCGGCGTAGGGGGCGATCTCCACCTGGGTCTCGCGGCCCTGGATGCGGATGCGGCCGATCTCGGCGCGGGAGACGTCGCCGCGCTTGCACAGGAAGGGCAGCATCCAGCGGGGATCGGCCTGGCCCTCGCGGCCGATGCCGACGCGGAACCAGATCCCTTCGGAGGGCGGGCCGGCGCGGCGGTCGCGCCCGTCCTCGGCGCCGCGCTCGAACTCGGGGCGGCGGCCGCGGTCCTGCATCGGGGCCAGCTCCTCGGGCGCCGGGAAGGGGGCGCGGATGAGCTTCACCAGGGCGGCGGCGAGCGTCAGCGGGTCGAGGCCGGCGGGGTTGGTCGAGGCGGCGACGGGCTCGGCGGCCTCGGCCTCCTGGCTCCAGCCGGCGGAGTCCGCCTCGGCCGCGGGCGGGGCGGCCGCGGCGGCGGGCAGGCCCATCAGGCGGCGGGCGATCGCCATGTCCTCGTCGGTGGCCTCCTCGGCCAGCATCTCCGTGGCGCGGGCGGCGATGCGCTCGGCGTCGCGGGCGCGGACCTGCTCGGCGGAGGGGGCGGGGCCCCAGGCGGCGTCCACGCGGGCGGCCTGGATGAGCCGCTCGGCCAGGCGGCGGCGGGAGGGCGGGACGATCAGCAGGCTGACGCCCTTGCGCCCGGCGCGGCCGGTGCGGCCGGAGCGGTGCAGCAAGGTCTCGGGATCGCGCGGGAGTTCCGCGTGGATCACCAGGTCCAGCTCCGGCAGGTCGATGCCGCGGGCGGCGACGTCGGTGGCGACGCAGATGCGGGCGTGGCCGTCGCGCAGGCTCTGGAGGGCGCGGGTGCGCTCGGCCTGGGAGAGCTCGCCGGAGAGGGCGACGGCGGTGAAGCCGCGCTCCGAGAGGTTGCCGTGCAGCCGGGCCACGGCCGCGCGGGTGGCGCAGAACACCATCGAGATCGGCGCGTCCTCCAGGCGGAGGGCGTTCACCACGGCGCGCTCGATGTCGCCGGGGGAGACGAGGGCGGCGCGGTAGCTGATGTCGCCGTGCGGCTCGTCGCCGGAGGTCGCCTCGATCCGCAGCGCGTCGCGCTGGAACTGCTTCGCCATGCGGGCGATGGGCGCGGGGACGGTGGCGGAGAAGAGGAGGGTGCGGCGCTCGGCGGGAAGCGCTCCGAGGATCGCCTCCAGCTCCTCGCGGAAGCCGAGGTCGAGCATCTCGTCGGCCTCGTCGAGCACGACGGCGCGGATGGCGTCGGTGCGGAGGTTGCCGCGCTCGATGTGGTCGCGCACGCGGCCGGGGGTGCCGACGGCGACGTGGACGCCGGATTGCAGCGCGCGGCGCTCGGTCGCCGGGTCCATGCCGCCGACGCAGGAGGCGATGCGGCCGCCGGCGGGGCCGTAGAGCCAGGTCAGCTCGGTCTTCACCTGAAGGGCCAGCTCGCGCGTCGGCGCGACGATCAGGGCGAGCGGCGCGCCGGCCTGCGGCAGGCGCGGGGCCTCGCCCATGAGGTCGGCGGCCATGGCGAGGCCGTAGGCCACGGTCTTGCCCGAGCCGGTGCGGGCGGAGACCAGCAGGTCGCGCCCGGCGGTGCCCTCGGCGAGCACGGCGGCCTGCACGGGGGTGGGGTTGGCGTAGCCGCGCGCGGAAAGGGCGTCGCGCAGCGGCGTGGGAAGGGTCGAGAAGGGCATGTCAGGCGTCCGGTGTCGTGGAGCGCCTGAACGCGGCAGCCCGCCATCGATGGCGGGACGTGACGCGGGGGGGGGCGCTGCTGGTGGGGCGGCGCGGTTCAACCTCGAACGCCGCTGAGAGGCATATCGTCGCTCGCGCGGAGGCGCGCAACCGGCGGCCGCGCATCCCTGCCCTGCTTCGGGACAATCCAGCGGGTTCGTTCCGGCCCTGCGCAGGCGGGCCAAGGAGGGCGCCGCCCTCCCTGGACCCTCCCGCCAGGACCCTGAGGGCCCTGGACCCGCCTTCATCGCTTCGCTGGACGTGATGATCACGCTGGGGCGCCCTACGATCCGCCCTTCCTGATCATGTCGTCGCCTGAGGTCATCGACCTCAGGCGCACCGGCCCCAGAACCTTCCAAACGAACAGAAAAAGATGATGGAGGGGGTCCAGGGAGAGTGAATTCCTTCTTCCTCCCCCTGGCGGCATAGGGAACAAGCCGCAGAGAATCAGAGCGCCAGATCGGCGTTCCGGGTGCCGGGCGGCACCGGGTGGGGGCTGGTGGCGTCCGCGCTCGGGGCGGGGAGCGGGCCGATGGCCGGGGCGGGGATGGCGAGCTGGAGTTGCTCGGCGGTGGCGCTCCAGGTGGTGGCGACGAGGGCGGGGTTGCCGTTCAGCGCCTGGCCGTAGCTGGGCACGATGCGGCGGATCTTGTCCTGCCAGTCCTGGGTGGCGAGGCGGTCCGGGAAGACCTGCTTGATGACATCCAGCATGATCGGCGCCGCGGTGGAGGCGCCGGGGGAGGCGCCGAGCAGGGCGGCGATGGAGCGGTCGGCCGCGGAGACGATCTCGGTGCCGAGCTTGAGGATGCCGCCGCGCTCGGTGTCGCGCTTGATGATCTGCACGCGCTGGCCGGCCTGGCGGAACTGCCAGTCCTCTCCCTTGGCCTGCGGGAAGTACTCGCGCAGGGCGGCGAGGCGGTCCTCGTCCGACATCATGAGCTGGCCGGCAAGGTACTGCACGAGGTCGAACTCGTCCCAGCCCACGCGCAGCATCGGGCCGATGTTGTCGAGCGTGACGGAGGCCGGCAGGTCGAAGTACGAGCCGTTCATCAGGAACTTGGTGGAGAAGGTGGCGAAGGGCCCGAAGAGGAGGGTCTGCCTGCCGTCGAGGAAGCGGGTGTCGAGATGGGGCACCGACATCGGCGGCGAGCCGACGGAGGCCTTGCCGTAGGCCTTGGCCAGGTGGCGGGCCGCGGTCGCGGGGTTGCTGTTGACGAGCCAGGAGCCGCCGACGGGGAAGCCGCCGTAATCCGCACCCTCGGGGATGCCCGACATCTGCAGCAGGTGCAGCGCGCCGCCGCCCGAGCCGAGGAAGACGAAGCGGGCGTCGATCGCGCGCTCGGCCGAACCGTCCTTCGTGTTCCGGTAGGTCACGCGCCAGCCGCCGGAGGCGTTGCGTTCCAGCCCGCGAACCTCGCTGGAGGTGTGGAGGGTGAACTGCGGCTGGCTCTTGAGGAAGGCGGTGTACTGGCGGGTGAGGACGCCGAAGTTCACGTCCGTGCCGAGCGGGGACCAGGTGGCGGCGATCGCCTGCCGGGGGTCGCGGCCCTCCATCATCAGGGGAACCCAGCGCGCGAGCTGGGCGGGATCGCGCGAGAACTCCATGCCGGCGAAGAGGGGGCTGGCCTTCAGGGCCTCGTGCCGCTTGCCGAGGTAGGCGACGTTCTCCTCGCCCCAGACGAAGCTCATGTGCGGGGTGGAATTGATGAAGGAGCGGGGATCCTTCAGCACGCCGGCGCGCACCTGGTGCGCCCAGAACTGGCGGGAGACCTGGAAGGATTCGTTGATGCGGACGGCGGCCGAGGTCTGGATGCGGCCCTGGGCGTCCTCGGGCGTGTAGTTCAGTTCGGCGAGGGCGGAGTGGCCGGTGCCGGCGTTGTTCCAGCCGTCCGAGCTCTCCATCGCCACGTCGTCGAGGCGCTCGAGCATCCCGATCGTCCAGGTCGGCTCCAGCTCGTGGAGGAGGACGGCGAGGGTGGTGCTCATGATGCCGCCGCCGACGAGCAGCACGTCCACCGTCTTCTCGGCCGCGGGCGCGGCGCGGCCGGGGCGGGCGGGGAGGGCCGCGACGAGGCCGGCGGCCGCGGCGGTGCCGAGGAGCTGGCGGCGGCCGAGGGAGAATCGCGGGGCGGGGGCGGCCGGGGCCGCCAGGTCGGGGCGGATGATGTTCCGGAGGGCCGGGTGGCGGGCCAGCTCCGCGGGGCCGTGGCCGTTCTCGTCGCCGATGCGCATGCGTGGGGATCCTCTGATGCCAGCCTCCCCGTTGGGGGCCGTTTTGGAGAGGATGCGGACCGTTCGCAAGTGGCGCGGGGGCGGGGCAGACCCGTGCGCCCGGCGGGGCGGTGTCGCGGGGCGGTGTCGCGGGATGGTCACGCGGCGGTCATCGGCGTGACGGCTTCGCGGGCGTAAGGCCGGGCCATGCGGATGGACGGGGCGGCGATGCACCACACCGGGACGGGCGAGCCGGGCGTCAGGCGGTACCGCACGCTGTTCCTCTCGGACGTGCATCTGGGCACGCGGGGCTGCCGGGCGGACTTCCTGGCGGATTTCCTCCGCAACGTGTCGTGCGAGCGGCTCTATCTCGTCGGCGACGTCGTGGACGGGTGGCGGCTGAAGAAGTCCTGGTTCTGGGACGCGCACCACGACGAGGTGATCCGGCTGGTGCTGCTGATGGCGCGGCACGGGACGGAGGTGGTCTACATCCCCGGCAACCACGACGAGATGTTCCGCGACTGGCTGGGGCTGGAGGTGGCCGGCGTGCGCCTGGCGGGCGAGGCGGTGCACGTGACGGCGGACGGGCGGCGGCTGCTGGTGATGCACGGCGACGCCTTCGACAGCGTGGTGCGCTACGCGAAGTTCCTCGCGCTGCTGGGGGACGGGGCCTACGACGCGGCGCTGGAGGTGAACCGGGTGTTCAACCTCGCGCGGCGGCGGCTCGGCTATCCCTACTGGTCGCTCTCCCAGTGGCTGAAGCGGCAGGTGAAGGGGGCGGTGAAGGCGATCGACCGCTTCGAGGGGGCGGTGGCGCTGGAGGCGCGCCGGCGCGGCTTCGACGGCGTGGTGTGCGGGCACATCCACCACGCCGAGATGCGCGTGATCGACGGCACCCTCTACATGAACGACGGCGACTGGGTGGAGAGCTGCACCGCGCTGGCGGAGCACGCGGACGGGCGGTTCGAGCTGGTGGACTGGGCGGCGGAGCGGCGGCTCTCCTTCTTCCGCGGGCGGCGCGGGGCGGAGACGCGGGGCGCGGAGGCGGCGGCGGGCTGAGGGGCGCGGGCCAGGGGCGCGGACCGGAGGCGCGGCGCTGCGCATCCTCGTCGTCTCGGATGCCTGGCACCCCCAGGTCAACGGCGTGGTCCGCACGATGGAGCGGGTGGTGGACCACCTCCGCGCGGCGGGCGACGCGGTGGCCGTGCTGGGGCCGGCGGATGTCCGCACCGTGCCGGCGCCGGGATATCCCGAGATCCGCCTGGCCCTCCTCCCCGGGCGCCGCCTGCGGGCGCTGGTGGACGGCTTCGCGCCGGAGGCGGTGCACGTCGCGACGGAGGGGCCGCTGGGCTGGGCGATGCGGCGGCTGTGCCGGGCGCGCGGCTGGCCCTTCACCACCTCCTTCCACACGCGCTTTCCGGATTACCTGCGGGCGCGGGCGGGCGTGCCGGCGGCGTGGAGCTGGGCGGCGATGCGGCGCTTCCACGCCCCCTCGGCGGCGGTGCTGGCGGCGACGGATTCGCTGGTGCGGGAGCTGGAGGGGCGGGGCTTCGCGCGGGTGCGGCCCTGGTCGCGCGGGGTGGACACGGCGCGGTTCCGGCCGGACGCGGCGGCGGAGGCGGGCGATCCCTTCGCGGGGCTGCCGCGGCCGGTCTTCCTGCATGCCGGGCGGATGGCGGTGGAGAAGAACATCGGCGCCTTCCTCTCGCTCGACCTGCCGGGGACGAAGGTGGTGGTGGGGGACGGGCCGCAGCGCGCGGCGCTGCAGAGGCGGCATCCGGGGGCGGTGTTCCTCGGCTACCGGGAGAACGGGGCGCTGGCGGCGGCCTACGCGGCGGCGGACGCCTTCGTCTTCCCCTCCCGCACCGACACCTTCGGCCTCGTGCTGCTGGAGGCGCTGGCGAGCGGGACGCCGGTGGCGGCCTATCCCGTCCACGGGCCGCTGGACGTGATCGGGGCGGCGCCGGTGGGGGCGCTGGACGCCGATCTGCGGGCGGCCTGCCTGCGCGCCCTGGGCACGGACCGCGCGGCGTGCCGGAGCCATGCGGAGGGGTTCTCCTGGGCGGCCTGCGCGGCCCGGTTCCGGGAGGCGCTGGTGCCTCTGGGAAGCGGGACGGCCGGTTGACCCGCGGGAGCGGTCCGGAGGGTCCCCCGTAACCCAGCGGTTATCTTTTTCGCAGATGTTAACCTATGCAAAAGATACGAACTCAAATGCAACTCAGAGATGCATCCGGTTCCCAAGATTGCATGAGAGGTTGTGTCTTGCCGAGTTCCCTTCTCCGCTCCGTCGCCCTCGGGATCGCCCTGTCGGGTCTTGCCGCCGGCCTCGCCGCACCCGCCGCCCGGGCCCAGACCTCGACGGCGAGCGGGGTGCTCACGGTCTCGGCCACGGTGCTGAAGTTCTGCACCGTCGGCTCGTCCCTCCTGGCCTTCGGCAACTACACGCCCTCCACCGCGAGCACGGCGAGCACCAACGTCCTCGTCACCTGCACGGCGGGCACGCCCTATTCCATCGCGATGTCCCTCGATGCCGGCGACACGACCGCGGCCCGGAAGATGGCCGGGCCGGTGCTGAGCGGGACGGAATCGTCGCTTCTCTACGCCCTCTACCGCGACTCCGCCCGGGCCCAGCCCTGGGGCGAGACCACCGGCACGGACACGCTGAGCGGGACCGGGACCGGCCTGCCCGTCAGCGTGCCCGTCTACGGGGCCATCGCCTCCGGGCAGTCCCCGGCGCCCGGCATCTACGGCGACGTCGTCGCCATCACCCTCACCTACTGAGGCACCGGCCGGGAATGACGACCGCTCGTCGCCCGGGAGGCGGCCGGCGCCGCCTCCCGGGCCTTCTTCCGACACTCCTGGGCGCGGCGCTCCTCGGCGCGGCCCCGGCCGCACCGGCCGGGGCCGCCTCGCTGGAGGTCGCGCCGATCTCCACCGAGTTCCAGCCGGGACAGATGGCCGCGGTGCTCACGGTGACGAATCGCGGGGATGCCCGGGCGGGGGTGCAGGTGCGGGCCTTCCGCTGGACCCAGCCCGGCGGGCGGGACCTCCTCGCCCCCACGCAGGAGCTGCTCGTCAGCCCGCCCCTGTTCGAGATGGCGCCGGGGGCCTCGCAGGCCGTCCGCCTCGTCCTGCGCCGGGCAGCGGAGGCGCCGGAGAGCGCCTACCGGCTGCTGCTCGACGAGATCCCGGCGGCGGCGAGCGGCACGCAGAGCGTCCGCCTCTCGCTCCGCCTCTCCCTGCCGGTCTTCGCGCGCGCCACGCCGGGCGGCGCGTCGGAGCTCGAGTGGCGCTGGGCCGGGGACCGCGTGGTGGTGGCCAACCGGGGCACGCGCCGGGCGCAGATGGCCAACCTCTCCGTGGCCGGCGGCGCGGCGCTGCGCGGCCCGGAGATCCCCTACGTGCTCGCCGGGGCGGAGCGCGAGTGGCAGTTGCCGTCGCCGCCGCCGCGCGGCCGCCCGCTGCGGCTGACGGGCGTGGGGGAGAACGGCGCCTTCTCGGTGGAGGTTCCGGCTCGGCCCTGATGGCGCGCTGGGGGGTCGTCCTGCTCGGCCTGTTGCTGCTCTCCCCTGCGCGGGCGCGGGCGGAGAACGACCTGCTTCTCCTGGAGGTCTTCGTGAACGGCCGCACCCGGGAGGCGATCGGCACCTTCACCCGCCGGCACGGCGTCCTCTACGGCGACGCCGCCGAGCTGCGGAACCTCGGCATCCGCGTGCCGGGGGATCAGCAGCGGATCGCGCTGCGCGACCTTCCGGGGCTGGACCACACCGTCGACGAGGCGGCCCAGCAGATCCGCTTCACGGGCTCGGATCAGTCGCTCGTGGCGGCCCCGATCGGGCCGGGGCGGACGCCGCCCCCGCCCGCCACGACCGGCGACCTCGGCGCCGTCCTCAACTACGACGCCAACGTCACCCGCTCGGCGGGCGGCACGCTCGGCGCCGGCTTCGCCGATGCGCGCGTCTTCGGGCCCCTCGGCACGGCGAGCGTGAGCGCCCTCGGCTACGCGGGGGGGCGGCGCCAGCCGGGGCAGGAGGCGGTGGTGCGGCTCGACGCCACGCTGGTGCGGGACGACGAGGAGGCGCTGCGCCAGGTCCGGGCGGGCGACGTGATCTCGGGCGGCCTGGCCTGGACGCGGCCGGTGCGGATGGGGGGCGCGCAGGTGGCCTCCTCCTTCCGGTCGCGGCCCGACCTCGTCACCTTTCCCGTGCCCGTGGTGGCCGGCAGCGCCGCCGTGCCCTCGACGGTGGACGTGCTGGTGAACGGGGTGCGGCAGATCTCGGCCGGCGCGGAGGCCGGGCCCTTCGTGCTGCGCCAGCCGCCGGTCGTGACCGGGGCGGGGGAGGTCTCCCTCGTCGTGCGGGACGCGCTCGGGCGGGAGACGGTGACGACCCTGCCCTTCTACGCCTCGCCCCAGCTCCTGGCCGAGGGGCTGACGGCCTATTCCGGGGAGGCGGGGTTCGTGCGCCGCCGCTACGGGCTGGCGAGCAACGACTACGGCACGCCGGTCGCGATCGGGACGGCGCGGCACGGCTGGTCCCGCACCCTCACGCTGGAGGCGCACGGGGAGGCGGGCCCGCGGCTGGCCTCGGGCGGGGCGGGGCTGGTGCTGGCGGTCGGCACCCTCGGCACCGTCTCGGCCTCGGCGGCGGCCAGCACGGCGCGCGGCGGGACCGGACGCGATGGGACGGGACGCGATGCGACGGGGCGCGATGCGACGGGGCGGGCCAGCGGCTGGCAGGTGGGGCTGGGGATCGACCGCATCGCCGGCGGCTTCGGCTTCGGGGCCTCGGTGGTCTGGGCGAGCAACGGCTTCGCCGACGCGGCGGCGCTGGACGGCACCTCCTACCCCCGGCGGATCGAGCGGGCGAGCCTGTCCTTCCCGGTCGGCCGGTCCGGCGCCTTCTCGGTCGCCTACGCGGGGGTGGCGCGGGACGGAGGGCTGCGCGCCCGCGCGGCGGGCACGGCGGCGACGTACCAGGGCGGCCTCACCGGCACCTCGGTGCTCGCCGGGACGCTCTCGCCGGACCTGCCGAGCACGCGGCTGGTGACGGCGACCTTCACCCGGCCGCTGCCCCTCGACGCCACCCTCTTCGCCACGGCCTTCACCGACCTGGCCGGCAACGTCGGGACCGGGGCGCTGGTGGGCGTCTCCTTCCCGCTGGGCGGGCGGAGCGCGGGGGTGGTGGGCGGCTCGCTCGACGGGGGGCGGATCGGGGGCAACCTGCAGGCGAGCCAGAGCACGACCCGGCCCGGCGAGGCGGGATGGCGCGTGGACGCCACGGCCGGCGGTGCGCAGCGCCAGCTGGCGGAGGGGGAGTACCGGGGGGAGGCGGGCCGCGTCTTCGGCGGGGTGGAGCGCGCGCGCGACGCCACCGCGCTCCGGCTCGGCGCCCGCGGCGCGGTGACGGCGATCGGCGGGGGGATCTTCCTCTCCGACACGGTGCGCGACGGGGTGGGACTGGTCGAGGCGGAGGGACTGCCGGGCGTGACGGTGCTGCAGGAGAACCGCCCGATCGGGCGCACCGACCGGCAGGGGCGGCTGCTGGTGACCGACCTGCGCCCCTACGAGGGGAACCGCCTGAGCCTGCTGCCCGAGGAGCTGCCGCCCGACGCGACGGTGGACACGACGGAGCGGATGGTGGCGCCGCGCGAGCGCTCCGGCGTGGTGGTGCGCTTCGGCGCCTCGCGGGGGCGGAACGCCCTCGTCCGGCTCGTCGACAGGGCCGGGCGTCCGGTCCCGCTCGGGGCCGTCGTCCAGGGACCCGGCGGAGCGCGCAGCCCCGTGGGGCACGACGGCGAGAGCTTCCTCGGCGGGCTGGACGGCGACACCGTGCTGCGCGTGACCCTGCCGGAGGGCGGGCGGTGCGAGGCGCGCTTCCGCTTCGAGGCGATCCCGGGCGACATCCCGGTCATCGGGCCCGTGCCGTGCCTCTGAGCCGGGCCGGCCTCGCCATCGCGGCGCTGGGGCTGACGGCCGGGGCCGCGCGGGCGGCCTGCACGGTGAGCACCCAGGCCGTGGCCTTCGGCACTTATTCCCCGAGCAGCGACATCGCCACGGATTCGGTCGGTGGCGTCACCGTGACCTGCGCAGGACTCGTCCAGGTCAACGTGACCTACACCATCCTGATCGGCGGAGGCACCTGGGGCACGGTGAACGACCGGAGGCTGGGCTCCGGCACGGCCCGCCTACGCTACCAGCTCTACGCCGATCTCGGACGGCAGACCGTGTGGGGCGACGGCACCCAGGGCACCCAGGTCATCCAGCGGCAGACCCTGCTCGCCCTGCTCAACTCCGGGGCCAACCACCCGATCTACGGCCGCCTCTTCGCTTCCCAGAACGTGCCGCCGGGGACCTATGCCGACACGTTGCAGGTCCTCGTCATCTATTGAGGGGTGGCGGCCTGCCTGGTCAGGCCGTGCAGGACGGGAACAACCTCCTGCCGATCAATAGATGACGACGAGCGAGGAGTCCGTGTCGCGCACCACCTGCGGCACGGCGCCGGCTCCTGCGGCCCCGCCGCCGGGGGCATGGCAGAGGATCGGGAGGAGTTGGCCCGTCGGGCCGAGGGCGGCCCGGCAGGTGGGGGCGGGCACGGTCGCGCCCACGCTCAGCGAGGCGCGTGCCTGGTCCGCCGCGGCCGCGCCGGCGGCGAGCGTCGCCAGCGCGGCGAGGAGCAGGGTGGTCGATCGGCGTTTCATACGTACCTGATGGGGAGGGGTCGGCCTGGAACATCGCGATGAGAAGGCCGTTTCCCCTAAGGATCAGAAAATATCCGGCCTCAAGGGGGAAGCGCGTCCGACAGCAGGGCGGCCCCGATCCGCTCCAGCGAGGCGGCGGCGGCCTCGGCGCCGAGGTAGGCCGCGGTGGAGAAGGCCCCTTCGGTGAGCATCATCAGCGCGTCGCCCAGCCGGTCCGGATCGGTCGCGCCGGCCTCGGCGCACAGGTGGCGGAGGCCGTCGCGCACCTTGCGCTTGTGGGCGTCCGCGACCTTGCGACCCGGATGGTCCGGATCCGGCAGCTCCGCGATGGCGAGGCCCAGGGAGCAGCCGCGGAAGCCGGGCTGGCGCAGCTCGGCCACCGCGGCCGCCAGGTAGGCCGCGGGGCGTTCCCGCGGCGGCCGGTCCTTGCCCATGGCGGTCTCGTACCAGCAGGCCTCCTGGGAGGAATCGTCCCGCAGGATGGCGGCCACCAGCTCGTCCTTGGAGGGGAAGGCGCGGTAGAGGCTGATCTTGGTCACGCCGGCGACGCGGCAGATCTCCTCCACCCCGGTGGCGCGGATGCCCTGCCGGTAGAAGAGGTCCCGCGCGGCTTCCCGCAGCCGCTGCGCCGCGGTCCGGCGTGGCGCGATCCCGGCACCGTCCGTCACCTCTCGATCCTCCCTCACGACACTGAGAAGCCAAACCCTGTTGCAATGTGACCGACCGGTTCATATCAATGAGCCATACCGGTCGGTCACATTGTGTTCTGGAGAATGGTTGTGCCGCTGCTGCCCCGCAAGTCTCTAATGGTTACCGCGCTCCTTCTCGCCCTTCCCCTCGGCCCTGCCAAGGCGCAGCCCGCCCCGCCCGCCGTCACCGTCTCCGAGCCCGTCCGCCGGACCGTGACGGAGTGGGAGGAGCACGTCGCCCGGCTGGAGCCCTCCGCCCGGGTGGAGCTGCGCCCCCGCGTCTCCGGCCAGGTGGAGCGGGTGCACTTCCGCGACGGCCAGGTCGTCCGCGCCGGCGACCTCCTCTTCACCATCGACCCCCGCCCCTTCGACATCGCGGCCGAGAGCGCGCGGGCGGAGCTGGGGCGGGCCGAGGCGCGGCAGGAGCTGGCGCGCACGGAGATCGAGCGCACCGCCTCCCTCGTGCGGGACCGCTACGCCCCGCAGGCCCAGCTCGACACCCGCCGCGCCGCCCAGCGCGAGGCGGAGGCTGGGATCGCCGATACCCGCGCCCGGCTCCGCCAGGCCGAGCTGGAGCGGAGCTGGACCGAGGTGCGCGCCCCCCGGGCCGGCCGCGTCTCCGACCGGCGGGTGGATGCCGGCAACCTCGTCCAGGCCGGGGACACGCCGCTGACCACCATCCTGGCGCTGGACCCGATCTACGCCGGCTTCGACATGAGCGAGGCCGACTACCTCCGCCTCGCCCGCCGCGGCGGCACGCGGTCGCAGGCCGAGGGCGAGGAGCCCGTGCAGCTTCGCCTGGCGGACGAGGAGGGCTGGGGCCGGGAGGGCCGGCTGGACTTCGTGGACACGGCGCTGGACCGGCGTTCCGGCACCATCCGCGCCCGCGCCACGGTCGCCAACGCCGACCTCTTCCTCACCCCCGGCGCCTTCGCCCGCCTGCGCCTGCGCACCGGGGAGGGGGAGGTGCTGATGGTGCCGGACGCCGCCATCGCCGCCGACCAGGCCGCGCGCGTGGTGATGACGGTCTCGGCCGACGGCACGGTGGTGGCCAAGCCCGTCACCCTCGGCCCCGTGGTGGACGGGCTGCGCGTGGTGCGCGGCGGCCTGCTGCCGACGGACCAGGTGATCACCGCCGGGCTGCACCTCGCCCGGCCCGGCGCGCGCGTGACGGCGGAGGCGAAGCCCATCGCCCCGCCCCGCCTCGCCGACGCGCGCTGAGGGGGCCGCCGCCATGCGCTTCGCCCAGTTCTTCATCTCCCGGCCGGTCTTCGCCTCGGTCATCTCCATCGCCATCGTGCTGATCGGCGCCATCGCGGGGCTGCGCCTGCCGATCAGCGAGTATCCGGAGATCGCGCCCCCCACCGTCACCATCGCCGCGACCTATCCCGGCGCCTCCGCCGCCGTGATCGCCGAGACCGTCGCCTCGCCCATCGAGCAGGAGATCAACGGGGTGGAGGGGATGCTCTACGTCACCTCCCAGGCGACCGGCGACGGGCGGCTGGCCGTCAACGTCGTGTTCCGGCAGGGCGTGGACATCGATCAGGCGCAGGTGCTGGTGCAGAACCGCATGGCCGTCGCCGAGGCGCGGCTGCCGGAGGAGGTGCGGCGGCTCGGCATCACCGTCCGCAAGGCCTCGCCCGACATCATGATGGTGGTGCACTTCACCTCGCCGGACGGCTCGCGCGACGAGCAGTACATCTCCAACTACGTGATGCTGAACGTGAAGGACCGCATCGCCCGGCTGGACGGCATCGGCGACGTGCAGGTGTTCGGCGCGCGCGACTACGCCATGCGCGTGTGGCTGGACCCCGCGAAGGTGGCGGCGCGCGGCCTGACGCCGGGCGAGGTGGTGGAGGCGCTGCGCCGCGCCAACGTGCAGGTGGCCGCCGGCGGGCTGAACCACCCGCCGACGGAGGCCTCCAACGGCGCCTTCCAGCTCAACATCCAGGCGCTGGGACGGCTGCGCAGCACCGAGGAGTTCGCCGACATCGTCGTGGCCACGGGCGCCGACGGCGCGGCGCTGCGCCTGCGCGACGTGGCGCGGGTGGAGCTGGGCGCGCAGGACTACACGCTGAGCGCCTATCTCGACCGCGATCGCGCCGTCGCCATGCCGGTCTTCCAGCGGCCCGGCTCCAACGCGCTCGCGACCGCGACCGCGCTGCGCGCGACGCTGGAGGGGCTGAAGCGCGACTTCCCGCCCGGCCTCGCCTACCACACGGTCTACGACACCACCCTGTTCATCGAGCAGTCGATGGAGGCGGTGCTGCACACCTTCGTCGAGGCGATCCTCCTCGTCGTGCTGGTGGTGATCCTGTTCCTTCAGTCCTGGCGCGCCTCCATCATCCCGCTGGCGGCCATCCCCGTCTCCATCGTCGGCACGCTCGCCTTCATGGCGGCGCTCGGCATCTCGCTGAACAGCCTGTCCATGTTCGGGCTGATCCTGGCCATCGGCATCGTGGTGGACGACGCCATCGTGGTGGTGGAGAACGTGGAACGGCACATGGCCGAGGGGATGGATCCCGTCGCCGCCACGCGCCGCACCATGGACGAGGTGGGCTTCGCGCTGCTGGCCATCGCCCTCGTCCTCTGCGCGGTCTTCGTGCCCACCGCCTTCATCGAGGGGCTGTCGGGCGCCTTCTACCGGCAGTTCGCCGTCACCATCGCGGTGGCGACCCTTCTCTCGGCCCTCGTCTCCCTCACCCTCTCCCCGGCGCTCGCCGCCCTGCTCCTGCGGCCGCACGCGCACGCGCCGGCCACGGGCTGGCGCGCCCGGCTCGGCGCACCCTTCCGCCTCTTCTTCGGCGGCTTCAACCGCGCCTTCGACGCCATGTCCCTCGGCTACGGCGCGCTCACCCGGCGGCTGGTCCGGCTCTCGGCCATCCTGCTGCTGCTCTACGGCGGGCTGCTGGGGCTGACGGGGTACACGGTGGCGACCACCCCCACCGGGCTGATCCCGCCGCTGGACCGCGGCTACCTCATCGCCGCCTTCCAGCTTCCCCCCGGCGCGTCGCTGGCGCGCACGGACGCGGTGATCCGCCAGGCGACGACCGACGTGCTGACGGTGCCCGGCGTCGCCAACTCCATCGCCTTCACCGGCTTCGACGGCGCCACCTTCACCAACGCGCCCAACTCGGGCGTGATCTTCGTCAACCTCGCCTCCTTCGAGGAGCGCGCGGAGAGGGGGCTGAGCTTCGCCGGCATCACCCAGGCCGTGCAGGCGAAGCTGATGGAGCAGCGGGAGGCGCTGGCGCTGGTGATCCCGCCGCCCTCGGTCTCCGGCATCGGCACGGGCGGCGGCTTCAAGCTGTTCATCCAGGACCGGGGCGACGGCGGGGCGCGCGCGCTGGAGGAGGTGACGAACCGCGTCGTCGCCGCCGCCGCCGGGAAGCCCGAGATCGCCATGGCCTTCACCCTGTTCAACACCCGCACGCCGACGCTGCGGGCGGAGGTGGACCGGACCAAGGCGGAGATGCTGGGCGTGCCCCTCTCCCGCGTTTCCGAAGCCCTCTCGACCTATCTCGGCTCCACCTTCGTGAACGACTTCAACATCCTCGGCCGCACCTTCCGCGTCACGGCCCAGGCGGAGGAGACCCAGCGCCTGACGCCGCGCGACGTGGCCCTGCTGCGCACGCGCAACGCGGCGGGCGACATGGTGCCGCTCGGCGCGCTGGCCACGCTGGAGGCGGACAGCGCCGCCTACCGCGTGCCCCGCTACAACCTGTACCCCGCGGCCGAGGTGCAGGGCGCGGCGGCCCCGGGCGTGTCCACCGGCCAGGCCATCGCGGCGATGGAGCGCCTGCTGCGCGACGAGCTCCCCCCGGGCTACGGCTTCGAGTGGACGGAGATCGCGCTGCAGGAGACGAGCCAGGGCAACACCGCCCCGATCGCCTTCGGCCTCGCCGTGGTCTTCGTGGTGCTGCTTCTGGCCGCCCTCTACGAGAGCTGGCTGCTGCCGCTGGCGGTGGTGCTGATCGCGCCGATGTCGGCCCTCGCGGCGCTGGCCGGCGTGGTCTGGCGGGGGCTCGACAACAACGTGCTCGTGCAGGTCGGGCTGGTGGTGCTGATCGGGCTGGCGGCCAAGAACGCCATCCTGATCGTGGAGTTCGCCCGCCAGGCCGAAGAGGAGGGCATGACGCGCTGGGAGGCGGCGGAGGCCGCGGCCCGCACGCGGCTGCGCCCGATCCTGATGACCTCGCTGGCCTTCATCCTCGGCGTGCTGCCGCTGGCCATCGCCACCGGCGCGGGCGCGGAGATGCGGCAAAGCCTGGGCACGGCCGTCTTCGCGGGGATGCTGGGCGTGACACTCTTCGGCCTCGTCTTCACCCCGGTCTTCTACGTCGTCGCCCGGGCCATGGCGCGGCGGGAGAAGGCGCCGCAGCGTGGGCCGGCGATGGCGGAGTCTTAAGGGAAAGGCGACTTTCCTGATGGGCCTTTTCTCTACGTCTCCAGGGGGAGGAAGAAGGAATTCACTCTCCCTGGACCCCATCCATCATCTTTTTCTGATTCATGGAAAGGTCATGGGGCTGGTGCGCCTGAGGTCAGTGACCTCAGGCGATGGCACGGTCAGGAAGGGCGGGTCGTAGGGCGACCCGACGTCGGCATCGCTTCCACGAAGGCGGGTCCAGGGGCCTCAGGCTCCTGGCGGGAGGGTTCCAGGGAGGGCGGCGCCCTCCCTGGCCCGCCCGTCGAGGATCGGAACCGGGATGCCGGCCGTAAGGTGGTAGAGGCTGCTGGCGGGAGCCGGGCCGGGCCGGGGGTGGCCTTCCGCGTCCAGGCGTTCGAACCACAGACCGGGGGTGGCGCCGGAGAGGTGGCGGCGGAGGGCGGCGGCGGCGCGGGCGCGGCCTTCGGGGGTGGAGTCCGGGCGGAGGGCCTCGGATTTCAGGCGTTCGGTCTGCGGCCAGAGGCGGGAGCCGGCCTCGCGGACGGTGCCGTCGCTCCAGAGGCCGTCGCGCAGGGTGCCGGTGGCCGGGTTCACCCCGTGGCGGTCCACGAAGGCGAGCAGGCCGCGGGCGGCCTCGGCCGTTCCCGCGGTGGGGCCGGCGGCGTCGCGATGGCGGTGCAGCAGCCAGGCCCATTCGCAGTGGTGGCCCGGTTCCACGGCGTGGCGGCCGGCCTCGGGCAGCGGGCGGAGGGCCTCGTCGAAGTATTCGGGGAGGGTGCCGGTGGCGGGGTCGAGGAAGCGGGCGAGGAAGAGGTGCAGCAGGGCGTTGGCGCGGTCGAGGAAGATGGGCTCCTGGAAGGTCTCCCAGGCGGCGAGGCAGGCTTCCAGCAGGTGCATGTGCGGGTTCTGACGGCGGGGCAGGGCGGCGGGCCGGGATTCCGCGTAGCCGCCGGCGGGGTGGGCGAAGTGGCGGTCCAGATGGGCCAGCAGCGCCAGCGCGTCGCGCCGCAGCGGGTCGGCCGGCAGCACGGCGGCGGCGACGGAGAGGGCGAGGAGGACGAAGGCGTGGTCGTAGAGGTCGCGCGGGCCCTCGATCGCCGCGTTGTCGAGCGCGAGGCGGGAGGCGTAGCCGCCATCGGCCTGCCGGGCGCGGCGGCGGAGGATGTCCACCCCCAGCTCCACCGCCTGCGCCGCGCGAGGCAGGCCCGCGGTGGCGGCGGCGGCGAAGGAGAAGACCTGGCGGGCGGCGACGCGGAGGCGCCGGTCGGGGGCGTCGCAGCGCAGCGCCGGGTCCAGCCATTCGTGGAAGCCGCCGCGCGTCCAGTCCACGCCGTACGCCAGCCAGGTGGGCCAGGCCTGGTTCCGGAGCCAGGGCCAGAGCGTATCGCCGGACTCGTCCTCGGGCGTGGTCCGGTGGGGGGCGGGGTACGGCATGGGAGGGCCGGCATAGACCGGAACGGCGCTGGGGGGGATTCCCGAGTGCAGCCTTCAGAACGGCACTGCCGACCAGCGATGGCGCGACGCAGGCCTACGGGCTGGCCAGTCCGCGGCGGGGTGACATCCCGGTGATCCGACCGGGAGATGCGGCGCTTTGCGCCTTCAGCGGGGTCCGGGGGAGAGGCATCGGGACCACGCGGCGCGCGGCAGGCGTGGATGGGCAGCAGACCGGTGCCACCGCACGGGTCCTGACAGGCGGCTAGAAGGGCGGGTCGATGCCGAGGCTGCGGATGGCGTCCATGAGTTCCATCGTGCGGAACGGCTTGCGTAGGAAGCGCTCGTTCGGGCGGAAATGGCGGTCGTTCCCGAAGGAGGGCCGGCCGGTCAGGTAGATGACCGGCAGGGTGGGACACCGCTCCTGAGCCTCGCGGGCCGCCTCGAAGCCGTTGCGGCCCGGGCCGAGATCGATGTCGGTCAGTAGCAGGGCGCAACTCGGATTGGCTTGAATCCGCTCCAGCGCGGCCTCCGCATTGGCCACGGGAAAGACGGCGAAGCCCTCACAGGCGATGATGTCGCTCAGCACGTCGCGCACGAGGTCATCGTCCTCGAGCACCACGACGTCGCACGAAGGATTGGCTCCGGTCATCACTAAATCTCCCCTCCGTGAACGCCGGAAAACAGGAGACGTTCCGCCGCATAAGGACGAGTCATGCCGGTCGCGCCACGATTCGGCTGTTTTTTCCGGGTGCGCGACAGGAATATCGGAACGAAGCCGGTACATGGGAGGGTTCCGACGCCCCCGGAGGCATGGAGCGGCAGACCATCATCAGGTCGCGATGGTCGCGACCGATCCGCCGTCCACGCGCAGGTTGGCCCCGTTCACGAAACTCGCCTGTGCCGAGCACAACAGGAGGACCATGGCCGCCACCTCCTCCGCACGGCCGCGGCGGTGCAGCTCCAGGGTGGGGCGCTCTTCCGTCAGGAAGCTCTCCACCGCCTCGTCGAAGGAGGTGCCGCGCTTCGTCGCGCGCTTCTCCATCATCGCGTCCGTCATCGGCGTGGCGATGAAGGCGGGGGAGACGGCGTTCACGCAGACGCCCTGGCTCGCATAGGTCTTGGACAGGCCCTTGGAAAGGTTCAGCAACGCCGCCTTGGCCGCGCAGTAGGGGAGCTCGTCCGCGTAGGGCTGCATCGCGTCCTCCGAGCAGAAGAGCACCACGCGGCCCCACCCCGCCTCCGCCATGGACGGCACCACGGCGCGGAGGATGCGGACGGCGCCCATGAAGTCGGTGTCGATGGCCTCGTGCCAGTCGGCGTCGGTCATCTCGTGGAACTCGCCCTGGGCGCCGGTGATGCCGGCGGCGTTCACGAGGATGTCCACCGGCCCGAAGCGCTCCCGCGCGCCGCGGGCCAGGGCCTCGGCCTCCTTCGTGCTGGTCAGGTCCGCGGCGATGGTGGCGAACTCGCCCTGAAGGCCGGCGGCGGCCTTCTCCAGCTTCCCCGCCTCGCGGTCGGACAGCACGACCTTCACGCCTTCGGCGAGCAGCATCCGCGCCGTTTCCAGCCCCATGCCGGAATCCGCGCCTGTCACGATCGCCACGCGGCCCCTGATCCCGAGATCCATCGCCGGCCCTCCCGATGCCTGTCGAACGAGGGCTCAGGACGCATGAGAGGGTTCGGGGTTGCCGCGGGCGGCCCGCCGCGCCGATCACGTCCCGCTGCGGCGGGGCGAGAAGACGGCTTGTGCGCCCCGGCCCGGCCGGGTCTCCTGCCGCCGCATTTTCAGGGGGATCCCATGGGCGAGAGAGCGAAGCTGCGGGTGGCGGTGGCCGGGCTGGGGGCGGTGGGCATGGCCGTCGTCGCGGCGCTGGAGGC
>Ga0325400_1001347_pt1 | contig 20135 bp, 20 predicted proteins | sample PopdelMetagenome_2_FD_205662 | JGI IMG/M metagenome (GOLD analysis project Ga0325400, IMG submission 205662) | Populus deltoides microbial communities from Bellville, Georgia, United States - Xylem-PdKOR-R1 | ecosystem: Host-associated > Plants > Phyllosphere > Stem > Wood/Secondary xylem...
GCTGCCTTCCAGCGTGACCATAACGATGGTGCCGCGGTGCAGGTGCGTGCCGATCGTGCCCGGCTTCTTGACCCACAGGATGTTGGAATAGGTGTTGTTGCGCACGTCAAAGGCGAGATGCTTGATCGCGGCATTGTCGCCGAACGGGACCCACGGAGAATCCACGTCCGTCTGGGCGTCGATATAGCGCCCGCCGGGGCTCAGCCGGTCGACCAGCGCCTTGTGCGCGAAGCCCACGTCCACGATCGACTGCGTGGACGATGGCGGCGCGCTCATCGGCTTCCTCGCCACGCGCGCCTCGGGGGCGCGCTCCTCGACGGCTTCCTCGTAGATCGTCGCCATGGGTTCAGTCCTCTCCGCGATAATTGAGCTCCAGCAGCACGCCGTCCGGATCGTGCACGAACAGCTGCCTGAGGCCGATCGCCTCCACATGGTTGCGGCGGTAGGCGATGCCAAGCCGGTCGAGCCGCGCCGTCATCGCGTCGTGGTCGAACGCCTCCAGCGCTACATGGTGGATCGCACCCGATCCGTCGCCCGTCGGTGCATCCATGCCGAGCGAGCCGGGCGTGGAAAGGTGCAGGATCGCGGCGGCTCCCGGCGCGCGCATCCACTGCACCGCCGCGGGATCGAGCGGCGGGGGCGGATCGACCGCCTCCAGCCCGATCACCTCCGCATAGAAGCGCACGCTCTCCGCCAACCGCGTGGTGCGGATGTTGACGTGGTCAAGCCGAGGCGCCTGCATGTCCTGCAACCTACCAGAAACGGCGCGCAACCGCCAGTGGAGCCCGCCTGCGCTCCCGCGCAGGCGATGCGGGACGGCCCCGCCCCATCGGACATCAGGAAGCGCCGACCGCCCGGACCCGCCCGTCCGCCATGTCCCGCCAGCGGTCCACCCGCGCCCCGTCCCAATGATAGGCCAAGTGGCGACCCTGCACGGCATTGGCGGCGCAATCCGGATGAAACAGCGCGACGCAGGTCCCGGCGGGATCGCGCCGGCTCGGATAGACGATGCCGTCCGCCCCCGCCGTGCGCAGCGCCGCGCCGAGCGCCTGGGCGGGGCCGTAATCGTCAAGACGGAGCACGTCCGCGAACCGGCGCGCGTCGCGCAGGTCCCGGGCGCGGAGATCAACGTCCAGCACGATCTCGCGGAACTGCGCGGTCCAGCCCGCGGGCTCGCGCGTGCGCGCCATGAACCGGCCATGGTGATGGATCGTCTCGGCCAGCGCGGTGCCGAAGCCGCGCGCGGCATACAGCACGCCATAATGGCCCGTCGTGAAGCGGCTCGGCCGATCGGGGCTGCAATGCGTGAACGGCGCCATCAGGTAGCTTGCGCCCGGACCGCTGACGCGACGGTCGGGCGGTACCAGGTCGATTCGGCCCAGGGTCTCGGCCAGGCGCGGGTTGGTCCTGGCTTCGGCCGCGATCAGCAGCGGCCAGTCGGCGGGGTCGGCGATATCCTCGAACAGGTCCACCGGTGGGTACAGGCTGCGGATGATGCGCCGCGCGGCGGTCCAGGCGATCGGCGCTTCCGGGACGGAAGCGGGGTCCGTCACCAGCCGCCGCGTTCGGCGTCCAGGTAGCGACGCACGCGCATCAGGTCGGTCAGTTCGCCGCCCAGCATCACGGCCAGCGCGGAGCGGCCGCCGAACGCGTCGTTGGCGCGGCCGATCCAGGCATAGCCGCGGGCCGGCTCGGCGAAGACGATGCGCAACGCCTTGTGGATGCCCATCAGGTTGGACAGCCGCGCCTTGCCGTCGCGGTCGATGCGCCCGATCCCGCCCGCCTTCCAGCGGCGATAGGTGCGCACCGGCAGGTCGAGCAAGGTCGCCGCCTGCTCGTCCGTCACCCGCCAATGCCCGAACAGCCGCACCGCCGCGCGGAACATGGCGGCACCTTCGTCGTCCGTCGCCGGATCGGGCCGGAACGGAACGGCTCCTGCTTCAGCCAGCGCGACGCCCGACATGCCTCACCTCCATCGCCACGAAGATGGCGACGACGCTGCCATTTGGCAACCTGCCTCGCCGCTTATCTCCTCGAAGCCCCGGACGACGAGAGATGGGCCCAGGAGTTGCCGCCTAACCTTCGTGCACGGCCTTGGTGACGAGGCACGCCTGCACGCCCTCCGGCCCATCCTCCGCGCCGTGGCCCGACCACTTCACGCCGCCGAACGGGCTGTCGGCGCCGCCGATCATGGCGGTGTTGATGCCGACCATGCCCGCTTCCAGCGCGCGGCCCATGCGGCGCTGGCGATGCGCGTCGGCGGTCCAGGCATAGGCGGCCAGCCCGTAGGGCAGGCGGTTGGCTTCCTCCACCATCGCCTCCTCGGCCCCGAACCGGTTGAGGATGGCGACGGGGCCGAACGGCTCCTCGTTCATGATCTGCGACTCCACCGGCACGTCCGACAGCACGGACGGCGCGTAGAAGAAGCCGCGGTTGCCGATGCGCTGCCCACCCGTGTGGAGCGTGGCGCCATGGCCGACCGCATCGCCGATCAGCCGCTCCATCGCGTCCGGCCGGCGCGGATTGGCCATGGGGCCCATCTGCGTGCCGTCGGCTAGCCCGTCGCCGACCTTGACCGCCTTGGCCCGCTCCACGAAGCCCTGGAGGAAGCGATCGAACACGCCGTCCTGGATCATGTAGCGGGTGGGGCTGACGCAGACCTGGCCAGCGTTGCGGTACTTCTGCGGCACCACCGTCTCCAGCACCTTGTCGACGTCGACGTCGTCGAACACCAGCACGGGGCCATGGCCGCCCAATTCCATGGTGGTGCGCTTGCAATCGTCGGCAGCGAGCTTGGCGAGATGCTTGCCGATGGCCGTCGATCCGGTGAAGCTGAGCTTGCGGATGATCGGGCTGCCCAGCAGGTGGCGCGACACCTCGTCCGGCACGCCGAACACCGCCTGCGCCACGTCTGTCGGCAGGCCTGCGTCGTACAGGCATTGCAGCACGCCCAATGCGGAGGCGGGTGTTTCCTCCGCCGACTTCATGATGACCGAACAGCCGGCCGCGATCGGCGCGCCGAGCTTGCGCCCCGGATTGCCGAGCGGGAAGTTCCATGGGGAGAACGCCGCCACCGGCCCGACCGGCTCGTAGGTGACGGTGGAGCGGAACCCCACGGGGCGCACCAGCGTGCGCCCGTACAGCCGCTGGCACTCGCCCGCGTAGAAGTTGAACAGGCCGACGTTCATCATGCACTCGATGCGCGCTTCCGCGAACGGCTTGCCCTGCTCCAGCGATGCGACCCGCGCGAGCTCGTCCGCGCGCTCCGCCATCAGCCGCGCGGCGCCCGACAGCACGGCCGCGCGCTCCTGCGGCGTCGAATCGCGCCAGCGGCGGAAGCCGCGCTGCGCCGCGTCCAGCGCCCGGTCGAGATCGGCCGCGTCCGCCAGCGGTAGTTCGCCCAGCGTGTCGCCCGTCGCGGGATTGACCACGGCGAGGGTGCGCCGGCCGCCGCCCGAGACGCGCTCGCCGTCGATCGCCATGTGGAGTGCGGGATAGTCGGCCATGATGTTCCTCTCTCGTTATCTACTGCGCGGCGAGCTTGCGCTCCCAGGCGAGCGCGTCGGCGATGATGGTCGGCAGGTGGTCGCGCTTGGGGGTCCAGCCGGTGAGCGCCTGCAGCCGGCGGCTGTCCGCCACCAGCCGGTCGGGATCGCCCGGCCGGCGCGGCTCCATGCGGCGCGTGACGGGCGTACCGGTCACTGAATCCACCGCGTCGAGCACCTCCAGCACCGAGAAGCCGCGCTCGTAGCCGCAATTCATCCGGAGCTGCGCGTCGGGCTGCGCCACCAGGTGGTCGAGCGCGGCGAGATGCGCGTCGGCCAAGTCGCTGACGTGGATGTAATCGCGGATGCACGTGCCGTCGGGCGTGTCGTAATCGGTGCCGAACACCGCCACGTGGCCGCGCTTGCCCGTCACCGCCTCGACCGCGATCTTGACGAGGTGGGTCGCGTTCGCGCCCGACTGCCCCGCACGCCCCGCCGGATCCGCGCCCGCCACGTTGAAATAGCGTAGCGCCACATAGCCGAGCCCGTGCGCCGCCGCCACGTCCGCCAGCATCCACTCGGTCATCAGCTTGGACCGGCCATAGGGATTGATCGGCGCGAGCCGCGCCTCCTCCGCGATCGGCACTGCGTCCGGCACGCCATAGACCGCGGCGGTCGACGAGAAGATGAAGCGCGCGACGCCTGCGCGCACCACCGCCTCGATCAGCGTACGCGTGGCGGCGGTGTTGTTGCGATAATATTTAAGCGGATCGCCGACCGATTCCGGCACCACGATCGATCCCGCAAAGTGCATGACCGCGCCCACCTGATGGTCGCGGCAGGTCCGCTCGACCAGCGCGCCGTCGGCGACGTCGCCCGCCACGAACGCCGCCGCGGCGGGCACCGCATCGCGCCGCCCCGTGGACAGGTCGTCCAGCACCACCACCGGCCAGCCCGCGTCCGTGAGCGCCAGCGCCGCATGCGCGCCGATATAGCCCGCGCCGCCCGTCACCAGCACCGCGAACGGCTTGGCCATCGCGCTCAGCCGAACAGCTTGGTGGCGACGTCCGCGACCAGCCCGCCCTGGAAGCGCGCGCCTGCCAACTCGTCCGCCGAAGGCTGGCGATGGCCGTCGCTGTCGGCCAGCGTGGTCGCGCCATAGGGGCTGCCACCCTTCACCTCGTCCACCCCCATCTGGCCCTGAAAGCTGTAGGGCAGACCCACGATCACCATACCCATGTGGAGGAGGTTGGTGATGCCTGAAAAGAGCGTCGTCTCCTGCCCGCCATGCTGGGACGCGGTGGAGCACATCACCGCGCCCACCTTGCCGGTCAGCGCGCCCTTGGCCCACAGGCCGCCCGTCTTGTCCCAGAAAGCGGCCATCTGCGACGGCATGCGGCCATAGCGCGTCGGCATGGCGACGATGATCGCGTCGTAATCGGGCAGTTCGTCCACGCTCGCCTCGGGCGCCGCCTGGTCGAGCTTGAAGTGGCTGCTGCGCGCGACCTCCTCCGGCACCGTCTCGGCCACGCGCTTCACCACCGCATCCGCGCCCTTGGCGCGGGCGCCCTCGGCGGCGGCGTGCGCCATCTGCTCGACATGGCCGTAGGAGGAATAATAGAGAACCAGGACCTTGCTCATCGGGCGGAAAACTCCAGGGGAAATCAGGCGGTTTCGGACTTCAACGGGCGCGCAAGCAGCCGGTCGGTGACCTGCCCCACCTGCGCCTCGCCTGCAAGCAGCGCGGCGACCGCGGCGGCGATCGGCATCTCCACGCCCGCCCGCGCGGCCGCCTCCACCAGCACGGGGGCGGTAAACGCGCCTTCCGCAACCGTCCGCCGCCCGCCCAGCAGGTCGGCCGCCGCCTGCCCCTGGCCGAGGCCCACGCCCAGCGAATAGTTGCGCGACTGTTCGGACGAGCAGGTGAGGACGAGGTCGCCGAGCCCCGCCAGCCCGGCCAGCGTCTCCGCCCGGGCGCCCCGCGCCGCGCCGAACCGCGTCATCTCGGCATGGCCCCGCGCGATCACCGCCGCGCGCGCATTGCGGCCGAGCCCCGCGCCGTCGACCACGCCGCAGGCGATCGCCAGCACGTTCTTGACCGCGCCGCCGATCTCCGCGCCGACGACGTCCGTCGAGCGGTAGGGCCGGAAGCCCGGCCGCGCGAGCCGCGCCGCGAGCAGGGTGCCGACGCCCTCGTCCGCGCAGGCCAAAGTCACCGCGGTGGGCAGCCCCGCCGCCACCTCGGCGGCGAAGGTCGGGCCGGACAAGGCGGCGACGGGCGCGTCCGGCCGCTCCGCCGCCGCCACCTGCGACATGAGCGCGTGCGTGTTCGCCTCGATCCCCTTGGAGCAGAGCAGCAGGGGTACGGCCCTGTCGGGCAGGCGACGCAGCACCTCGCGCAGATGCTGCGCGGGCGTGACCAGCAGCCATGCGTGGCAGCCGACGAGGTCGGCCGTGTCCGCCGTCGCCGCGATCGCCGGGTCGAGCGCCACGCCCGGCAGATAGAGCGGGTTGGCATGCGTCTCCGCGATCGTGCGCGCGATCGCGGGATCGTGCGCCCACAAGGTGACCGGCCCGTTCGCCGCCGCGACCTGGGCCAGCGCGCTGCCCCACGCGCCCGCGCCCACCACGCCCAGCCTCATGCCTTGACCCCCGCGCCGCGCGCGGGCGGGGCCAGCGGATCGAGCGGCCAGCGCGCGCGCGCGGGCACGTCCAGCGGATCGCACAGCCCGGCCGCGAAGCGCTCCGCACCCGCCCAGGCGATCATCGCCGCATTGTCCGTGCACAGCCACAAGGGCGGTGCCACGAAGGGCAGACCGGCCTCCGCCGCGAGCGCCTGCAACGCCGCCCGCACCGCCCCGTTCGCGGCGACGCCGCCCGCCACCACCAGCGCGGCGAAGCCCTCGCCTTCCTGGGAAAGCGCCTTCCGCGTCCGATCCACCAGGCAATCCACCACCGCTTGGCTGAACGACGCGGCGATGTCGGCCGAGCGATGCCGGCCGCTTTCCGCTGCGCGCAGTACCGCGCTCTTCAGCCCCGCGAACGAGAAATGCGGCTCGGCCGTGCCCACCAGCGGGCGTGGCAGCGGCACCGCACGGGGATCGCCCTCGCGCGCGGCCGCCTCCACCGCCGGGCCGCCGGGAAAGCCCAGCCCCAGGATCTTGGCGGTCTTGTCGAACGCCTCGCCCGCCGCATCGTCGATCGTGGTCGCCAGCCGGCGATAGTCGCCGACGCCGCGCACGGCCAGCAATTGACAATGCCCGCCGGACACGAGCAGCAGCAGGTAGGGAAAGCGCAGGCCGGGCTCGGCGAGCCGGGGCGAGAGCGCATGCCCTTCCAGATGGTTGACCGCGACCAGCGGCTTGCCCGCGGCCAAGGCAAGCGCCTTGCCCGTGACCAGCCCCACCATCACGCCGCCGATCAGGCCCGGCCCGGCGGTGGCGGCGATCGCGTCGACCTCGGCGAGGCGCATGCCCGCATCGGCGAGCGCCGCTTCCACCAGCGGCGTCAGCGCCTCCACATGCGCCCGCGCCGCGATCTCGGGCACCACGCCCCCGAACGGCGCATGCGCCGCCTCCTGCCCCGCCAGCCGATGCGCCAGCACCTGCCCGTCGGACGCGACAAGGGCTGCCGCCGTCTCGTCGCACGAGGATTCAAGGCCTAGGATGATCGCCACGAACGGCCCCTACTTCATCCTCCCGTGAACAGGGAGGCTGTTAGCGGCTCCAATCCACGACATCCCAGCCGCGCGTGCGCGCCAGCCGCCGCAGCCCGCGGCTGGGGTTCACCGCCACGCCCACATCCGCCCATTCCAGCACGGGCGCGTCCGACACATGGTCCGAATAGAAGCGGATGTCCGCCCCCTCGCGCGTGATGCCCTGGCCGTCCAGCCACGCGCGCACCAGCCGAAGCTTGGCCGGCCCGTAATTGTTCTCGCCGTCGATGCGCGCGTGGATCATGTCGTCCAGGCCGGCGACGCTGCCCGTCGCGATCACGTCGTCGAAGCCCAGCCGCGCCGCGATCGGCTCGACATAGAAACGGTAGGATGCGGTGGCGAGCACCAGCCGGCGCCCGTCCGCGCGGTCGGCCGCGATCTGCCTGAGCGCGCCGGGATAGATGTTGGCGGCCACCATCCGGTCGGCGAAGCTGTCGGTGGCGGGGCCCAGCCGCGCGCGCGGCACGCGACCGCCCAGCAGCAGGCGCTGCGTGACCTCCTTCAGCCGGCGCCGGTCGATCGCGTGGGCGGCATAGGCCAGCATCGCGAACGGCACGGCCGGCGCCAGCAGCAGCCGCCACGGCGCCACGGCGCGCGCGGCGTGCAGCAGGAACGGCGTATAGGTGCCGGTGCGCGTCACCGTGCGGTCCATGTCATAGATGGCGAGACGGTGCATGGCCTGCTCCCACCGCCCCCGCGGTCCCAAGTCAACCATTGCCTTTTCGGCTGCGTAGAATAGGTCGGAGGCGTGAGCGCGCCCGCCGATTTCCAAACTATGGACGACGGCCGCACCCTGCGCTTCTCCGGCGCGCTGACGCTGGCCCGCCTCGGCGACCTGCCGCGCCGGCTGGACGAACTGCCCCGCCCGCCCGACCGCATCGACCTGGAACGCGTGGAGCGGATGGACACGGTGGGCGCGTGGCTGGTCCATCGCTTGGTGCGCGACCGCGACGTGGACGTGGCGGGCGCGGGCCAGGAGGAGAGCGAACTCCTCGAACAGGTCGCCGCCGCCGACAAGCCGCTCAAGATCCGTCCCGATCGCCGGTCGGGCCTGTGGTGCATGGCCGATCAGGTCGGGCGGTCGATCATGGCCACCGGGCATACGTTGAAGGGGCTGGTCGGCTTCTTCGGCGCGGTGCTGGTCACCTTCGCCGGCGTCGTCCGGCACCCGCGCCGCTTCCGCTGGAACGCGGTGGTCCGCCAGTTCGAGGTGGTGGGTGTCGAGGCGCTCGGCATCATCGGGCTGATGAGCTTCCTGATCGGCATCGTCATCGCGCAGCAGGGCGCGATCCAGCTCCGCCAGTTCGGGGCCGAGGTGTTCACGGTCAATCTCGTCGGCCGGCTCACCTTTCGCGAATTGGGCGTGCTGATGACCGCCATCATGGTCGCCGGCCGTTCGGGCTCGGCCTTTGCCGCGCAGATCGGCTCCATGCGATTGGCCGAGGAGGTGGACGCGATGCGCACCATCGGCGTGTCGCCGATGGAGGCGCTGGTGCTGCCGCGCATGCTGGCGGGCGTGGTGATGATGCCGCTCCTGTCCTTCTATGCGGCGCTGATCGCGCTGGTCGGCGGCGGCATCTTCGCCTGGACGGCGCTCGGCATGCCGCCCGTCACGTTCGTCACGCGCCTGAACGAGGTCGTGCCCGTGACGGACGCGTTGCAGGCACTGATCAAGGCGCCCGTGTTCGGCTTCATCATCGCGCTCGCCGGTTGCTTCCAGGGGATGCAGGTGGAAGGCAGCGCGGAGGCGGTGGGCCTGCGCACCACCGCCGCAGTGGTGCAGTCGATCTTCCTCGTGATCGTGCTCGACGCCTTCTTCGCCGTCTTCTTCGCGCAGATCGGCTGGATATGAACGCAGCTGCGCTTTTCTCCTCCGTTCGGTTCGAGCCTGTCGAGAACCGGCCACGCGCGGAAGGCGCCCGGACGCATGGGTAAGACCTCGGACGACAACCAGTCCGGCAAGACGGTCATCCGCGTGTCCGGCCTGACCAACCGCTTCGGCGAGCAGGCGGTGCACGAGAATCTCGACCTTTCCGTCTGCGGTGGCGAGATTCTTGGCGTGGTCGGCGGCTCGGGCACGGGCAAGTCGGTGCTGATGCGCTCCATCATCGGCCTGCAGGTGCCCGAGAGCGGCGAGGTCGAGGTATTCGGTGAGCCCATGATCGGCCGCGACGAGAATGAGGCGCGCGAGGTGCGGCGGCGCTGGGGCGTGCTGTTCCAGGGCGGGGCCTTGTTCACCACGCTGACGGTCGCCGAGAATGTCGAGGTGCCGCTGCGCGAATATTATCCGGAGCTCGACAACCGGCTGCTGGACGAGATCGCCGGCTACAAGGTCGCCATGACCGGGCTTCCGGCGGAAGCCGGGCCCAAGTTCCCGTCCGAACTGTCGGGCGGCATGCGCAAGCGCGCCGGCCTCGCGCGCGCGCTGGCGCTCGACCCCGAACTCCTCTTCCTCGACGAGCCGACGGCGGGCCTCGATCCGATCGGCGCGGCCGCGTTCGACGACCTGATCCTCAGCCTCAAGGAGACGCTGGGCCTCACCGTGTTCCTGATCACGCACGATCTCGACACGCTTTACGCCATCTGCGATCGCGTGGCGGTGCTGGCCGACCGCAAGGTCGTCGCGATCGGAACGATCGACGAACTGCTGGCATTGGACCATCCGTGGATCCAGGAATATTTCAACGGCCCGCGCGGACGCACCGCGCAGGACGCGGCCGAACGCGATGCGGAGCGCTCGGACGCCGAGCGGGCCAAACGCAAGCAAGCGCTCGCCTCGGCGGGCGGGGACGCCACGGGGTGAGGCGCTGACATGGAGAACCGATCCAACAACGTGCTGGTGGGCACGGTCGCCCTGGTGCTGCTCGCGATCCTGGCGGGCTTCATCATCTGGCTGGCGGGCTTCGGCGGCGCGCACGACGCCAAGTACGACATCCTGTTCAAGACCAGCGTCGACGGGCTCGCCAAGGGGTCGGCCGTCACCTTCTCGGGCGTGCCGGTGGGCAAGGTCGACGACATCAACATCCTGCCCGACCAGCCGGAGCTGATCCGCGTCACGGTAAACGTGAAGCCGGGCACCCCCGTGCTGCAGGGCACGACGGCCACCATCGCCGGCGTGGGCTTCACCGGCGTCAGCCAGATCAACCTCGACGGCGCGGTCAAGGGCGCGCCCGCGATCGACCAGCCGGGCCCGTGGGGCAATCCGCTGATCCCGCCCAAGACGGGCGGGCTCGGCGCGTTGCTCAACAACGCGCCGCAGCTGCTAGACCGGCTGACCACATTGACCGAGCGCGTGAGCGACCTGCTCAATCCGGAAAATCAGCGGTCGATCAGCGGCATCCTCAAGAACCTTGACACGGTGTCGGGTGCGCTGGCCCAGCGCTCGGGCGATATCGCGCAAACGCTTGCGGAGGCGCGGGTCGCGATCAAGCAGGCGGGCGACGCGGCCGAACAGTTCGGCAAGCTGGCGGCGTCCACCAACAAGCGGATCGATCCCATCCTGGCCAACTTGAACGACGCGGTGGCGTCGGCCAAGCACAGCATGGCCAACATCGACGAGGCGGTGAACGACGCCAAGCCGGGGCTGAAGGCGCTGTCGACGCAGACCGTGCCCGCGGTCAACCAGCTGATCCGCGACCTCGGCACCACCGCCGAAAGCCTGTCCCAGGTGTCCCAGCGCTTCAGCCGCGGCGCCGGCGGCGGCCTGATCGGCGGCAAGCTCCCCACCTACCAGCCAAGGAAGTGACGATGCGCAGCACCTTCGCCAACATCGCGCTACTTGGCCTGCTGCCGCTCGCCGGATGCATCAGCATCGGCCCCAAGCCGCCGCCCCACCTGCTGGCTCTTACCGCGGCCACCCCGCTCCAGCCCGGCACCAGCCTGACCGCCGACGACCGGCGCGCGGTGGCGGTGGCGCAGCTGTCCGCGATCCAGGCGCTCGGCACGCAGCGCGTGATGGTGACGGACGGGCCGACGCAGGTGGCCTACCTCAAGGATGCGCAATGGGCGGGTCCGCCCGCCGCCTTGTTCCGCAGCCTGCTGGCCGAGACGATCTCCGCGCGGACCGGCCGCGTCGTGCCCGACGCGCGCCAGTTCGCTACGCAGCCCGACACGCGGCTGTCGGGCCAGCTCACCCGCTTCGGGCTGGATGGTCCGGGCAGTGCGGCGGAGGTGGTGTTCGACGCGGCGCTGGTGCGGCCGGGCTCGACCACGCTGGAGACGCGCCGCTTCGCGGCCCGCGTGCCGGTAACGGGCATCACCGAAGGCCCGGTCGGCATCGCAGTCAACCAGGCCGCGAACGAGGTGGCGGCGCAGGTCGCGGACTGGGTGGGCCGCTAGGCTCGCCCTCTCGGGCGGGAGCCCGGGCTAAGCCAGGCTCTTGGTGACCTGCTCCAGCACGTCCTTGCTGAGCCCGGGCGCGGCCGCGATCCGTTCCAGCTGCGCCCGCATCGGCTCGGCATGCGCCTGCACGAAGCGCCGCCAGCGGCCGAGCGCGGGCGCCAGCCGGGCGGCCGCCTGCGCGTTCTTGGGATCGATCGCCAGGATCATGTCCGCGACCAGCGCGTAGCCGCCGCCCGCCAGATCGTGGAAGGCGCGCTGGTTGATGGCGAACGCGCCGATCAGCGCGCGGAAGCGGTTGGGATTGGCGAGCGAGAAGTCGGGATGACGCGCAAGCGCGGCCACCGCCGCCGGCGTGTCGGCGCGCGTGGACAAGGCCTGCGTGGTGAACCACTTGTCGAGCACGAGCGTGTCGCCGGCATAGCGGTCGTGGAAGTCGGCCAGCGCGCGCACCCGCTCCGGCGCGTCGCCGTTGGCGAGCACGCCCAGCGCGCCCTGGCGATCGGTCATGTTGTCCGCATCGGAATACTGTGTCCAGGCAAGCAAAGTCGCGTCCGGGGCGTCCGCCGCGGCGAGATAGCCCAGCGCCACCGTGCGCAGGCGGCGCGCACCCTTGGCGGCAGGGGTATACTTATAGCGATTGGCGCGGTTGGCGGCATGGGCGTCGCGCCACGCATCCGTCATGGCGTGCGCGAGGTCACGGCGCAGCGCCTCGCGGACGAGGTGGACCTGCTGCGGATCGACCAGCGGCAGCCGTTCGCCCACCAGCGCCTCCGACGGCAGCAGCAGCGCTTCCGCCTTGAACGCGGCATCGAGCGCAGGATCGGTCAGCGTGTTGCGCACCGCGTCCACCACGGGCGCGTGGTCCGCCGCTCCCTCCCGCACGCCCTTCACCAGCGTGTCGAGCATGAGCTGCTGCATCGCCTCGTAGCGCGCGAACGGATCGTCGTCGTGCGCGGACAGGAAAGCGAGGTCGGCCGCCGAGCGGTTGGTTTCGATCAGGACGGGGGCGGAGAAGCCGCGGTTGATGGACAGCACGGGCCGCTCGGCCAGGCCTTCGAACAGCACCTCGCCCTCCGCCTGATCCAGCGTCACCAGCCGCTCGGGCGCGAGCGGGCGGCCGCTTTCGCTGCCGAGCAGCGCGATGCGCAGCGGCAGCACCATGGGCCTCTTGTCGGGCTGGCCGGGGGTGGGGGGAATGGCCTGCGCGAGGTGCAACCGCGCCCGGCCACCCGCCTCCTCCAGCCGTGCCGAGACGCGCGGGGTGCCCGCCTGCGCATACCACAGGCGGAACTGCGACAGGTCCTGGCCCGACGCATCCTCCAGCGCGCGCACGAAATCCTCGCAGGTCGCGGCCTCGCCGTCATGGCGTTCGAAGAACAGGTCGGTGCCGGCGCGGAATGCCTGCGCGCCCAACAGCTCGGCCGCCATGCGGATCACCTCCGCGCCCTTGTTGTAGATGGTGGCGGTGTAGAAGTTGGTGATCTCCAGATAGCTTTCCGGCCGGATCGGATGCGCGAGCGGCCCGGCATCCTCCGGGAACTGCGCGGCGCGGAGCGAACGGACGTCGTCGATCCGCTTCACCGCGGCCGATCCCATGTCGGCGGAGAAACCCTGGTCGCGATAGACGGTGAAGCCCTCCTTGAGCGAGAGCTGGAACCAGTCGCGGCAGGTGACGCGATTGCCCGACCAGTTGTGAAAATACTCGTGCGCCACCACGCCCGCGATATTGTCGAAGTCGAGGTCGGTGGCCGTGTCCGCGTCGGCCAGCACGTAGCGCGAGTTGAAGATGTTAAGACCCTTATTCTCCATTGCGCCGAAGTTGAAATCGTCCACTGCGACGATGTTGAACATATCGAGGTCATATTCGCGGCCATAGGTACGCTCATCCCACATCATCGCCGCCTTCAGGCTGGCCATGGCATGGTGGGTCTTGGGCAGGTCCGCCGCGCGCACCCAGATGCCGAGCGCCACGTCGCGGCCCGAATGGGTGGTGAAGATGTCGCGGTTGGCGTGGAGATCGCCCGCCACCATGGCGAACAGGTAGCAGGGTTTGGGGTAAGGATCGCGCCACAGGGCATAATGGCGGCCGTCGGGCAGGTTGCCCGCATCCACCCGGTCGCCATTGGCGAGCAGCACGGGATAGCGCGCCGCGTCCGCCTCCATCCGCACCGTGTAGCGGGTGAGCACGTCGGGCCGGTCGGGGAAGAAGGTGATGCGGCGAAAGCCCTCCGCCTCGCACTGCGTGCAGAGGATGCCGCCCGATTCGTACAGGCCCATGAGCTGGGTGTTGAGCGCGGGCGCCACCTCCACCTCCGTCTCGACGAGGTGGTCGTCGCCGGGGAGATCGACCAGCAGGTCGCCACCGTCGAGGCGCCACGCATCATGCAGCGCCTCGCCGTCGATGCGCACGGCCAAGGGGGCGAGCCCGTCGCCGTTCAGCCGCAGGGGACGCGCATGCGCGCCCTGCCGCCGCACGGTTAGGCGCGCGCGGATGCGGGTGCGACGCGCATCGAGCGCCACGTCCAGCGCGATCTCCGGCACCAGCCAGTCGGGCGGCCGATAATCCTCGCGGCGGATCGGAACGGGCGCGGCAGCGGGGGCGTCAAGCATAGCGCCCGACGTAGACACTGATCCGCCCGGTTCAAACCACCTTCGTTGTTCCCGCAGAGGCGGGGACGACGACCGGCTTATTCGGCGGGGACCGTGACCCTTGTCCGACGGCGGCCGGCGGCCTGTCCGCGCCAGCGCCGGCTGCGCAGCCACATGATAATGCCTGTCACGCCCAACAGGGCCGGCGCCGCACCCGCAATCGTGATCAGCAGGCGGTAGACAAGGCCCGTGTCGTCGCCCTGATGGAGCTTGCGGTAGAGCGGCATCCGCCGCGGACCATCGCCCCGGCCGGCTGGTGCAGCGCGGCCGCCTTCATCCGCCACCGCGATCGATCCGCTGCGGCCGAAGCCAACCTTCCATTGCGGCTCGCGCTCCGTCGGCCAGGCGAGCGACACGGGCGCGGCACCGCGGGCGAGCGGCAGCGCGGCGGCGAGCGCCTCCTCCGCCGTTAGGCGGGGCTGTGCCAGCGGCAAGGACGGCGGCTGGCGCGGACGGGAGGCCCCGCCCGTCAGCGCGGGAAACGAGATCAGCGCGCCCGTCAACGCCAGTACGCCCAGCGGGATCGCCATCCAGAAGCCGACGAGATAGTGGAGGTTGGCATCCGTCTCGCGCTGCCGCCGCCAGCGCAGGCCCTTGATCCAGCGGCCGACCAGCGGCCACCACAGCCACACCCCGCTCACCGCCGACACGAACATCGCCCAGCCGAGCCAGCCGACCACCTTGCGGCCCACGCCCGGTATCTGCAGGCTGCCGTGAAAGACGTGCATCCAGCGGACCAGCGGGCTGGCGGTCGGGCCGGTATCAATCACGCGGGCGGTGGCGGGATCGAGCCACACGCCCACGCGCTGCGGCGGGCCGCGGCGCGCGGGGTCGGGCCGGCGCTCGCCGGCGGTGACCAGCACGGGTCCGTCCTTCGGCAAGGCGAGCGCGACGATCGCCAGCCGGGCCGGCAGCACCTGCCGCGCGGCCTGGATGTAGGCGTCCACCGGCAGCGCCGTCGGCCCGCCCGCGCGGTGGTGGCTCGGCCGCAGCAGCCGATCGAGCGGCTCGTCCCACACGAGCAGCGATCCGGTCAGCGACAGGGGGATGAAGATCACCGCCAGGGCGATGCCGAGCCACTTGTGCGCCTGGAACCAGACACGGCGTAGCGCGAGCGCGTTCGACGAAGCCATGGATGAACTCCTACAGCTCGGCCCAGCGCCGAAGCAGGTTGTGATAGGTGCCGGTCAGGCGCACGAGCGCGGGTGCGCCGGGCGCGGCCTGGGATAGGTCCTGGATCGAGCGATCGAGGTCGAACAGCAGCGAACGCTGGCCCGCGTCGCGCACCATGCTCTGGATCCAGAAGAAGCTTGCCAGCCGCTCGCCGCGGGTGACGGGCGCGACATGGTGGACGGTATCGGCGGGGTAGAGGAGGAGGTCGCCCGCCCCCGCCGCAGGCACGGCATGGCCTTCCGCCACCAGCTCACCGCCGCCATGCGCGGCGGGATCGCTCAACAGCAGGGTGGCAGACAGATCGCTGCGGATGCGGAAGTCGCTGCCGCGCCGGATGCGGATCGCGCTGTCGACATGGGCGCCGAATGCCTCGCCCGGCCCGTACCGGTTGAACAGGGGCGGATAGATGCGCAGCGGCAGCGCCGCGGCGATAAAGGTGGCCGATCGGGCGAGCGCGTCCAACACCTGTCCGCCCAGCTTGCGCGCGAGCGGATCGTCCTCGTCCAGCTGGCGGTTGCGCTTGGCCTGCGCCGATTGGTGTCCCGACGTGGCATTGCCGTCGATCCAGCCGGCGCGCTCCAGCTCAGCGCGCATCGCGGCGGCTTCGGCGGGTGCGAGCACGGCGGGGACGACCAGCATCAGGTCAGACGGAACGGGATGGCGAGCGTGCCCACTGCCTCCACCGGCACGCCGGCCTGCGTGCCGGGCCGGAAATGCCAGCGGCGCACCGCCGCCAGCGCTGCCTGGTCGAGCCGGTCGAAGCCGCTCGACCGCGCGACCTCGATCGCGCGCACCGAACCGTCGGGGGCGATGGTGACGCGCAGACGCACGACGCCCTGCTCGCGCCGGCGGCGGGAGTCGATCGGGTAGTCAGGCGCCGGATTGCCGAGCGTCGCGGCGTTCATGTCCGGCGGCACGATCGGCGCGGGCGGGGCAGGCGGCGCGGGCGCTGCGGCTGGAGCAGCAGGTGCGACGGAGGTCTGCATTGGCGGCGCAGGCGATACGACGACCTGCGCGGCGGCGGGGGCCGCCAGCACGGGCGTGGCAGCGATCATCGGCGACGGCGTCGCCGGCAGCTTGATCGTCGGAGATGCCGCTGGCGGCGGGGGAGGTGCGTGCGGCGGCGGGGCGGGCGGATCGGCGACGAGCTCGATCAGCACCGGAGCGGGCCGCTTTGGGATGACCGGCAGCACGTCATAGGCAACAAAGACCGCCAGCGCCCCGACGTGCAAAGCCACTACCAACCCGACCAGCGGCAGGTTGGGACGGCCCGCCCCGTAGCGCGGTTGCGCAGAAGGCGCCGGCGGCCGGGCCGCCTCGGTCTCGAACCCGCGGTGCAGGGCAAGGGTCATCGGCTTCGCCTATTGCGACTGTGAATGCGAGCCAATCGCACCTGGACGCGGGAAAGGGAAGTCCCGAAGATACTGGGCGACCTGGTCGCGAAAGCGCTCGGTCCCGCCCGCCAGCGCGCACGTGACCCAACCCTGCGCCTCCTCGACCCGACCCGCCGCGGCCAGCATGCGCGCGTGATTGAACTGGCCGCGGAAGTCGCCGCCTTCCGCCGCTCGTTGATAGCAGCGCGCCGCCTCGCCCATGTCGTATGGGGTCGCCCAGCCATCCTCGTGGAAGCTACCGACGAAGTTCCAGGCCTTGGCGAAGCCGCGCGCCGCCGCCTGGCGGAACAGGTCGAAAGCCGCCGCCCGGTCCTGCGCCACTCCCTCGCCCAAGGTCAGCAGCGTGGCATAATTGTAGATGGCGTGGACCGAGCCGCGCGACGCGGCGAAACGATACCAGGCGGCGGCCGCCGCCTTGTCGACAGGGGTGCCCCGGCCAAGATCATGGCAGCGGCCCATCATGTTGGCGGCCTCCAGATGCCCGGCGCGCGCGGCGCGATCGAACCAGCCGAACGCGGCGGGCGGGTCGGCCGCGACGCCGTCGCCGTCCAGCAGCATTTGCGCATGGCGCGCCATCGCCTCGGCCGACCCGGCCACCGCCGCCTCGCGCACGAAGGCCGCAACCTCCTCGCGCGTGCCCCGCAGGCGCGCCGCCACTTCGGCGGGGGCCAGGTCGAGAACGGACACGCCTAGTAGCTGAAGCTGAGCGTGCCGAACACGGTGCGGCCGGGCGCGATGCTGGCATAGTGCGCCGTATAGGCCTGGCTGAAATAGCGCTTGTTGGTGATGTTCTGCGCGTTGACGCTCACCGACAGGTGCTCGTCGAGCTTGAATGCGGCGCGCGCGTCGAAACGCCAGTAGCTGGGGATGGCGCGGGCGAGCACGGTAGTGGCGGGCACCACCGTCACGGCGCCCGCCGCATCCTGGACCGCGCGGCGGTTGTCCGAGAAGCCGCCATAGACGCGGCTGACGTAGAAGGCGCCGCCGCCGAGGCTCAGTTGCGGCGTCAGCTCATAGTTCGTCCAAACGGTGATGTTGTGCTTGGCGGTCTGCGGAAACGGTTTGCCGTTGCTGACGGACGGCACATACACCGTCTTCGCCGCCTGACCCGGCACCGCCGCCGCGGTGAGCGCGGTCTGCCCCGCCTCCCGGATGGTGGCGTCAAGGTAGGAATAGCCGCCGAACACCGACCATTGCGGCAGGATGCGGCCGTTGAAGCCGAACTCCACGCCATCCACCCGCCGCTCGCCGACGAAGCCCACCGTGTTGGCGTCGATCGTGACGCGCGCATTGGTGGTGTCGGTCCGGAACACGGCCGCGGTGAGCGACAGCTGTTCGTCGAACAGGTTGGCCTTGGCGCCGACCTCGTACGACTTCGTCTTCTCGACGCGGAGCTGGTCGAGGATGGCGAGCGCCTGCCCGGTCTGCGCGGTGCCGAGCGCGTTCGGCTCCTGTCCCTCGCCCAGGAAGCTGTTGGGCGGCGTGGCCGAAGTTGCGAAGGACCCGTAAAGCGTGGTGTTGGCGGTCGGCTTCACCACCAGCCCCGCCTGATAGTTCCAGTTCCTGAAGCGGCGCGACAGGTCGAAGCGGGTTGTCCCCGTGGCCGCCGTGCCGGGCGAAACCTTGGTGGTGAAGTCGTCGTAGCGCACGCCGAGGTTAAGCACGAGCCAGTCGCGGAAGCTGATCGAATCGAACAGCCAGCCCGCGCGGGTGATGCCGGTAGTGATCGTGCTCTGCGGATCCAGCGTGCGCGTGACCGGCGTTTGCACGTTGGACGTGTCGCTGGTGTAGTTGACCCAGGGATCGTTGGGGTTGGGGGCGAACAGCGACGTGCAGTAGAAGCGTGCGATCGTGGCGGTGGTGCAGCGCGGGTTGATCGTGCCACCCGTGTTGAGCACGTAGCTGCCGCGCCGCGCCGTCTCGGCCGCGAACTCCGCGCCGGCCGCCAGCGAGTGGCGCAGCGGGCCGGTGGCGAAGCGCGCGGTCAGGTCGGTCTGGTTGATGAGGCTGTCGGTGGTGCCGTAGCGCGTGTTGGCCCGGCGCCAGACATAGCCGCCGTTGGTGAACGTCGTCTGGGGCGGGTTGCCGCCCACGCCCGGCGCGATGGTGGTTCCGACCACATTGCCCTGCTGGTCGTCGGGCTGGGTGAAGATGTAGGCTTGGAAGGTGTGGCTATAGCGCGCTGTGTTGCGCAAGGTCACCGCGCTGCCGAAATCATGCTCCGCGCGGAACGTCAGTTGATCGACGCGCGTGCGGCGGAAGTCGCGATCCTTGAGACCGTAGAAGGCGTCGTAGGGCACCGTGCCGGTGACGCCGCCGAGCGTGGTGATCCTCCGTGCGGGCTCCGACAGGGTGTTCCCTGCGGGCGCGTTGCAGACGGCGGCCGAGCAGACATAGGCGTAGGGGATGCCGCTGTCGGGCAGCTCGCGGGTCTCAAGATGATAATAAGCGGCGGTGAGCCGCGTCGGCGTGCCGAGCCCGATCGTGGCGGACGGCGCCACACCCCACCGGCGCGCGAAGATGGCGTCGCGGCCGGAAGTCCTGGTCATGCCATAGGCCCTGGATGCGGACTGCGGCCATGGGCCCGATCTTCTTGTTCAGGTCCACCGTCACGCGCTTGTAGTCGGCATTGCCGTAGCTGCCGTCGGCGCGGGCGAAATCGTCCAGCTGCGGCAGCTTGGAGATGATGTTGATGGTGCCGCCCGCCGAGCCGCGGCCGCCGAAGGTGCTGTCCGAGCCCTTGACCACCTGCACCTGATCGATCGCGAACACTTCGCGGCTCTGTGCGCCGATGTCGCGCACGCCGTCGAGGTAGGTCGAGCCCTGGCTATCGAAACCGCGGATGAAAGGCCGGTCGCCGACGGGGTTACCGCCCTCTGCCGCGCCGAAGGTGATGCCGGGTACGGTGCGCAGCGCATCCACCAAGCTGTTGGAGCCGGTGTCGCGGATCAGCGTCTCCGGCACCACCACGATCGAACGCGGCGTATCGATGAGGGGTGCGGTCAGCTTGGGGTTGGAGGCGGGCTCCTGCGCATAACCGTCGTCGATCGCGCTGGCGGTCACGGCGACGCCTTGCAGCTCCACCTCGCGATCCGTGGCGGGCGGCTCGGCGGCATGAGCCGAGGAAACGAAGCCCACGCAGGAGAGAGCAAGGAAGCCGGGCTTCCTCAAGTCGGATGACGGCACGTATGACCCCTTTTCGTGAAGCGGCTCTCTCGGCCGACATGGCAGCGCTAATGCGAGTCTGTCGCAGCGTCAACCTTTTGCAAACGGTTCTCGGTAGCGTTTGCACTCTGTAGCCCGGCGCTCTGCGATGTTTCACTTCTTCCGGGAGGAGAATAGTGGTTAACGGCGTGCTCAGCTTTACGAGAACTTAAG
>Ga0325400_1001352_pt1 | contig 20123 bp, 16 predicted proteins | sample PopdelMetagenome_2_FD_205662 | JGI IMG/M metagenome (GOLD analysis project Ga0325400, IMG submission 205662) | Populus deltoides microbial communities from Bellville, Georgia, United States - Xylem-PdKOR-R1 | ecosystem: Host-associated > Plants > Phyllosphere > Stem > Wood/Secondary xylem...
GAGGCGCTGTACTTCAACTCCGCCAGCCTGACGGGCGCGCGGCTGACCGCGCGGTCGGTGGACTTCCTCAGCACGCAGGACACCGTTCAGGCCAAGGGCTGGGTGTGGATCTACGACAGCCTGATCGCGGGCGACGTGGATTTCGTCTGGGGATCGCCCTTCGCCTTCCTGATCGAGGCGTCGGAGCTTCGCACGGTGGCGGACACCGTCTCGCCCCAGTCGGGCGGCTACATCTTCCAGTCCCGCGCGGCCAAGGGCTATCCGGGCTTCGTGGTGCTGAACTCGCGCCTGACGGCGGAGGCCGGCGTGCCCGCGGGCGCCACCTGGCTGGCGCGGTCGGGCGGCCAGGGCCCGGCCCAGGGCTATTGCACCGCGCCCGCCGTGGTGGGGGGCCCGTTCACCAACCCCCAGCTGTTCTGCGACAACGTCGCGTTCCTGAGCACGCGGATGGGCGCGCACGTGTCGCCGCTGGGCTGGTTCGACAATCCGCTGCCCAACCTCGCCCCCACCGCCGCGGAGGGCTGGCGCGAGCAGGGATCGCTCGACGCGGAAGGGCGCCCCCTGTCGCTGGCGGCGCGGCGCACGGGGATCGCGTCCGCCACCGCGGACCTGGGCGGGCTGTCCACCCGCGCCCAGGTCTTCGCCCGGTGGAACGACGGCGCGGGCTGGACCCCCACCCCCTGACGGACGCCCCCGGGACGTCCGGCCGCGTTGCCAAACCGACCGCCATCAGCTAGGGGCGCGCCCTTCCGACAAACGGAAAGCCTGCGGGAGGGCATGGGTGGCCCGAGGGTCGCCCCTGCCCGTTCGTACCGCTAAACTTCGCACACGAGAGTGACATGGCAAAGAAGATCACCGGGTACATCAATCTCCAGGTGCCGGCCGGCGAGGCCAAGCCCGCGCCGCCGATCGGCCCCGCGCTGGGTCAGCGCGGCGTCAACATCATGGAGTTCTGCAAGGCGTTCAACGCCCAGACGGCCGATCAGGAGAAGGGCACGCCGCTGCCCACCAAGATCACCGTCTACGCCGACCGTTCCTTCTCCTTCGAGACCAAGACGCCGCCGGCCACCTTCCTCATCAAAAAGGCGCTGAATCTCAAGTCCGGCTCCAAGGAGCCCGGCAAGACCAGCGCGGGGTCGATCAAGCGCTCGCAGCTGGCGGACATCGCGACCGCCAAGATGAAGGACCTGAACGCGAACGATCTGGACGCGGCGACCAAGATCATCGAGGGCTCGGCCCGCGCGATGGGTCTGACCGTGGTGGAGGGCTGATACGATGGCGAAGCTGAGCAAGAAGCAGAAGGCGTGGACGATCGACCCCGAGCAGCTGCACGGGATCGAGGAAGCGATCGGCCTGGCCAAGACCAACGCCACCGCCAAGTTCGACGAGACGATCGAGGTGTCGATGAACCTCGGCGTCGACCCGCGCCACGCCGACCAGATGGTCCGCGGCGTCGTCAACCTGCCCAAGGGCACGGGCAAGACGGTGCGGGTCGGCGTGTTCGCCCGCGGTCCCAAGGCCGATGAGGCGCGCGCGGCCGGCGCCGACGTGGTGGGCGCCGAGGACCTGATGGAGCAGGTGCAGGGCGGCACGATCGACTTCGACCGCTGCATCGCGACGCCCGACATGATGGGCGTGGTGGGCCGGCTGGGCAAGGTGCTGGGCCCCAAGGGCCTGATGCCCAACCCCAAGCTGGGCACCGTAACCATGAACGTCGCCCAGGCGGTCAAGGACGCCAAGGGGGGCCAGGTGGAATACCGCGTCGAGAAGGCCGGCATCATCCATAGCGGCATCGGCAAGGCCAGCTTCCCGGCCGAGGACCTGCGCGCGAATTTCGATGCGCTGGTCGCCGCGGTGGTGCGCGCCAAGCCGACGGGCGCCAAGGGCAAGTACGTGCGCAAGGTCGCCGTCAGCTCGTCCATGGGTCCCGGCATCCGCGTGGACGTGGCGGAGATCGCGGGCGGCTGAGCACGCAGCCAGCGTAGCTGGTCCGCGAGACGCAGCCGCCCCGGCCGGCGCCAAGCGACCGACGAAGGCGCGGGGCCGCTCCCCGCGCCGGCACAAGGATAGGGGCCGGGGGAGCGATCCCCCGGCCCCTTTGCCGTCCGTCCCGAACGCTCTCGCCTACCTTCTGGCAACGTGGGCCTGTCCGGCTGCCCGCATACAGCATCTGCGCCCTCACCTATTCCGGTGTTCCGATGCGACGAACCGAGCGCGTTAACCAAGAATATGCCTCGATCGCTGGCCCTTTTTGCCGTTAACTCCTCATTAACCCTCGCGGGGAAGGTGGGGGCGACAAGGGGTTCAAAATGATATCAAAGCGTAAGGCGTTCCTGGCCGCGTCCGCGATGGTCGCGGCGGTGACGGCGGCAGTCCCGGCCTCCGCGCTGGTCATCAATCTACGCGACGTCGGCGGCGTCACCGGGTCGCAGGCCGAACTCGGGTTCCGGATCGCGGCGGATTACTGGCAAAGCGTGCTGACCAGCAACGTCACCATGAACATCGACGTCGGCTTCAGCAGCCTGGGGGCCGGCATATTGGGCGGCACGCGGTCGACGCTCTACGAGAGCGTGCCGATGCAGACCTATTACGATCTGCTGGCCAGCAACACCGCGCGCAGCACGGTGGACACGCGCGCGCTGGGCAGCCTGCGCCCGCTCGACGCGAACGGCGGCGTCAACGTGCTGGTGCCGGGCTACCTGGACACGGCCACCCAGGACGGCGTCACCGCGGGCTATGACAAGCGCTTGGCCCCCACCGCGTCCGAGATCGGCAACAGCATTGCCATCTCGTCCGCCAACGTGAAGGCGCTCGTCAACAATGCTTCCTTCCAGGCCGGCCTGACCGACGCCAACATCCAGTTCTCCAGCGACTTCGCCTTCGACTTCAACCCCGCCGACGGCGTGACGGCGGGCACCTACGACTTCATCGGCGTCGCGGTGCACGAAATCGGTCACGCGCTGGGCTTCCTCAGCGGGGCCGAGGATTTCGACTTCGTGTCGGGCGATCGTTCCGTCACCGACGTCGACGACATCTGGTGGGGCTACGCGGCCGACATGTTCCGCTACTCCGCGCCCGGCCAGCTCGACTGGACCTACGGCACCGCCAGCTATTTCTCGCTCGACGGCGGGCGTACGCCGTATCTCGACGGCTTCTGGTCGACAGGCAGCGAGAAGGGCGACGGCTGGCAGGCGTCGCACTGGAAGGAGCCGGCTATCGCCTGCGTCAACCCGCGCGGCATCATGAACCCTTACATCTGCGACGGCGAGGTCGACCAGACGGAGGGGCTGGACTTGGCCCTGCTCGACGCGATCGGCTGGAACACCAACGTCGACGTGGCGCGCAACCCGTCCTACGCCTTCACCACCGCCCAGATGTTCAACGCCTTCGCCGGCGTGCCCGAGAGCTCGACCTGGGCGATGATGATCGTCGGCATGGGCGCGGTCGGCGCCGGTATGCGCCGTCGCCGCACCGCCGTGCGCTTCGCCTGAGGCGGTGGGGGCCGGGCACCCGCCCGGCCCCCTCGTCCCGACCTCGCTTCCCGTCATTCCCGCGAAGGCGGGAATCCAGAGACACGGACGTCGGAGGGTAGCAGGCTGCCGCAGCGCGTCTGGATCCCCGCCGTCGCGGGGATGACGAAACGGGCGCAGAAGCCGGAACGTCGACCGGGCGGCCTCGATCGGACGGCCCGGCCCCAGACCTACCCCCGCACCCGCAACGTCGCGCCGATGATCCGGGGCTCGCTGGGCGTGCCCAGGATCAGGCCGCTGTTACCCGCCTGGATCGTCACGTTCCCCAGATAGTCCGCGTCGAACAGGTTGCGCGCGAACACCAGCAGTTCCAGCCCGCTGTCGAAACGATAGCCGATGTTCGCGTTGGTCAGATTGTATCCCGATATATAGGTGAAGCGCGACAGCGACGGGTCGCCGTTGAATCCGCTGCGCGACGCGGTGTCGGCGTGCAGCGTCACCGCGCCCGCCCCCACCGGCACCGTATAATCGACGCCCGCCGTCGCCGCCCAGCGCGGCAACGACGCCAGCCTCTGCCCCGTCAGGTCGCACGCCGTGGTCTGCGCCGTCTGGCGTTCCAGCGGGCACGGCCCGGCCGGATAGCGGCTGTATTCGCCGTCCGCGTAGGCGACGCCCGCCCGCACCGACAGGCCGGGCAGGACCAGCGCGGTCGCGTCCGCCTCGAACCCCTGCACCGTCACGCGCGGGATGTTGGACAGGTATCCTCGCAGTGCCGCGGTCTGCGTCGGGCCCGTATCGACGATGGTCGCCTGGAAATCCCGCACCCGCGTGCGGTACACGTCGGCGTTCAACACCAGCCGCCGGTCGAACAGCCGCGTCTTCATCCCTGCCTCCCAGGTAGTGTTCCGCTCCGGCCGCACCACCGCGGCGCCGAGTGCGGGCTGGTTGGCGGCGTTGAGCGGCAGGCCGGACATGTTGATGCCGCCCGACTTGAAGCCCCTGGCGTAGGACGCGTAGGCCAGCACCTCGTCGGTCACCTGCCAGGCCAGGTTGCCGCGCCCCGACAGGCTGCCGTCGCTGTCCGTCGCGGCGTAGGTCTGCGGCCGCAGCACCCCCAGCTGCGCGTTGGTCAGCGCGTTGCGCTGCGCCGCCGTGCCCGTGATCGCGGGGCCGCCATAGACGTAGGTCGAGTAGAATCCCGACTTGTCCTCGTGCGTGTAGCGCAGGCCCGCCGTCGCGGTCAGCCCGTCCAGCAGCCGCCAGTTGACCTCGCCGAACGCGGCATAGCTCTTGGTGCGGAAATCGGTGCGCCCCGCCTGGCCGTACCCGTCCAGCAGGTTGGCCGGCACGGGCACTGGCGTCGCGTTCGTGGCGCTGGTCGGCACGCTGGTCCCGATCAGCCAGCCCGCCCCGGCCGGGCCATAGATGCTGATCGGGTTGCCCGTGATCTTCTGATGGAAGCCGTACAGGCCGGCGACGTAGCTCAGCCGCCCCGTCCCGTTCGACGCCAGCCGCAGTTCCTGGCTGACCTGATCCTGGCGCGACGGAATGTGCTGCGACAGCTGGATCGGCAGGCCGGTATAGTCGCGGTCGTTCTCCGCGTCCCAGTTCCACCACCGCCACGCGGTGACGCTGGTCAGGGTGCCGAAGCCCAGGTCAAGGTCGCCGATCGCCGACAGCCCGCCCTCGTTGGTGTCGACGTCCAGCGGCCCGTCGATATCCGTCACCCGCCGCCGCCAGTCGAAGCCCGGCCCCTGGTAACGGAACGCCGCCGCCAGCGCCGGATATTGGCGACCGGCCGCGCGCAAACTCTGGCCGACGCGCACCGGCACCTGCGTGCAGCAGCGCGCCTGGAAGTTGGTCACGTCGCCGATCAGCCGCAGTTGCAGCCGGTCGTCGGGCTTCAGCAACAGCTGCACGCGCGCCGCCTGGGTGCCGACGCCGTTCTCGTCGCGGCCCGTGCGGCTGTTGCGGATATAGCCGTCGCGCCGCGTCGAGACGACGGACGCGCGGAACGCCACCGTCTCCGACAGCGGTCCGGTGGCGTAGGCGCGGGCCTGGACGAAGTTCAACTCGCCGACGCTGACCTCGGCGAACCCGTCGGGCACGAAGCTGGGGGCGCGGGTGGTGACGTTGATCGCGCCCGCGGTGGTGTTCTTGCCGAACAGCGTTCCCTGCGGCCCGCGCAGTTCCTCCACCTGCTCGATGTCGACGAAATCGAACGCCGCGGTCGCCGGCCGCGCGTGGTACACTTGGTCGACGTAGAAGCCGACACCCGGCTCCAGCCCGTCGTTGGACTGGCTGACCGCCACCACGCTCGACCCCAGGCCGCGGATCGTCAGCGCGGTGTTGCGGGGGTTGGCGGACGAATAGTTCAGGCTGGGGATCAGCGTCGTCAGCCCCTGCGTGTTCACCGTATAGCTCTGGTCGATCAGGTCGCCGCCCACCACCGACAGCGCGGCCGGCACGCGCTGCGCGTCCTCCGCACGCCTGCGCGCGGTGACGATCACGTCGGGCAGGCGCGCGGGGTCGGCGGCCGGGCGGGCGGCGGCGGCGGCGGCGTCTCCGCGTGGCCGCGCGGGGGCATCCTGCGCCGCGGCCGGGCCCGGCACCGCGGCCGACAGGAGCAGGATCGAAAGACGTCGTCGCATACATTCCCCCTTCGACCGCCCGTGGCCCGGGTCGATTCGCCGTATCCGGCCGTATATAGACGGGGTGGCATAGGTGAACCGCCTCGCGAAAATAGCACGGCGTCCGGTGCGGTCGCGGACCCGCGGCGGTTCACCCGACGTTCAGCGCGAACAACCGGATCAGGAGAGACGGTCATGGTCGCCCCCCAGCCGACACCCGACGCCATCGCCCAAACCGTCCCGATGTCCTTCCCGGACACCGACCCTGCCTACCGCGGCGTCTTCCTGCTGGAGGACGTGGACGCCCCCGCCAACGCGCACGACCACGCGGGCCGCCGGGAACTGGCCAGGCGGGCCGCCGCCCTGCTCGGCGTACCGGTGCTGGACGCCCCGCCCCGCCCAGGCGACGACGGTCCGCCCGTGCTGGTCATCCCTTCCGAGACGATCGAATGGTCCACGGCGACGCTGGCCGGAATCTCGGGGGCTGACACGCTGCTGGGCGGCGCGGTGCCGGCCTGCTTCGTCGGTACCAAGGCCATCGTCCACCCGCTGATCGACGCCGACGCCGCGCGGCCGGCCGGATGGTCCGGCGCGCTCGCCCCGGCCATGGCGGGCGCCGCCCTGTCGGGCTTCGCCGCCTTCTCTCGCGCCGACGCCGCGCGCGCCGGGCGGCGGCTGCTGGAACGCGGCCCCGTGCGCGTCAAGGAAACCCGCGCCAAGGCCGGGCTAGGCCAGGTCGTGGTCCGCGACGCCGAAACCTTCGACGCGGTGCTCGCCGCGCAGGACGAGGCCGAACTGGCCGCCGTCGGCGTGGTGCTGGAGGAGAATCTGGCCGACGTCCGCACCTTCAGCGTCGGCGCCACCGACCTGGGCGACCACCGCATCGCCTATTGGGGCACGCAGAATCTGGTCCGCGACCATCAGGGCCGCGAAGTGTACGGCGGCACCGACTTGTACGCGGTACGCGGCAACTTCGACAACTTAGCGGCGATCGATCTCCCCCCGGTGGTCGCGCGTGCCGTCGCCTGTGCCGCCGCGTTCGACGCCGCCGCGCGCGCCGCCTACCCGGACCTGCTGGTCACGCGCCGCAACTACGACGTGATTGAGGGGACGGACGCGCTGGGCGATCATCGCGTCGCCGTGCTTGAACAAAGCTGGCGCATCGGCGGCGCGTCGCCTGCCGAACTGGCGGCCATGGCAGCGCTGGCCGACGACCCCGCCCGCCCTTTCGCCTGCGCCTCCAGCGTCGAGATCTACGCTGACGTGGTCCCCCCACCGGACGCGATCGTTTACTTCCGTGGGGTGGACCCAGTGGTCGGCCCCATGACGAAGTACGCCGAGGTCCGCGCTTGAGCCCGCTGGCCGATGTCGATCGCGACGCCGTAGGCCTGGACGCCGGCGGCCAGCACGTCACCGGCACGCTGCTTCGGCCCGAAGTGCCGGTACCGGGCTTCCTGTTCGTCCACGGCTGGGGCGGCGACCAAGCGGACGACATGAGCCATGCGGATGGGATCGCCCGTCTGGGCTGCGTCTGCTTCACCTTCGACCTGCGCGGCCACGCGGGGTCGGACGCGTCGCGCGATCAGGTAACGCGCGCCGACGGACTGGCGGACGTGCTGGCGGCCTACGATTATCTGGCCGCTCAGCCGCTGGTGGACCGCTCCGCGATCGGCGTCGTCGGCACCAGCTACGGCGGCTATCTGGCCGCGCTGTTGACCGCGGAACGGCCGGTGCGTTGGCTGGCGATGCGCGTGCCCGCCCTCTATCCCGACGCGCACTGGGACGTCCCCAAGGCCAAGCTCGACAAGGCGGATGTGCGTCGATACCGCGAACAGCCGCACGACGGCGGTGACGACCGGGCGCTGGCCGCCTGCGAAGCGTTCCGCGGCGACGCTTTGGTCGTCGAGTCGGAACATGACGAACAGGTCCCGCGTGAGGCTATGCTCAGCTACCAGCGCGCCTTCCGCTCCGCCAACTCATTCAGCCACCGCATCGTCCGCGGCGCATCCCACGCCATGCGTGACGAGGGTCATCGCCGCGTCTATGCCGGGATGCTGTCGGGATGGGTGGACGAGATGGTCCGCGCCGCGCGGCGTACGGGTTAGTCGTGCGGCGGGTCAGTCGAGCGGCCGAACCGCGGGCAAGCTTAGATAGGCCAGCCGTCTGACCTCGCGCCGCCCGCGCACCACCGTATCCAGGATCAGCCCCGCGAAGAAGCTGAGCGCCGCCGTCAGCGTCATCCCCGTCACCAGCACCGCCGTCGGCAGGCGCGGCACCAAGCCGGTGCGAGCGTAGGTGACCGCCAGCGGGACCGCGAGCAGCACCGACGCCAGCGCTAGCAGGGCGCCCAGCCCGCCGAAGAACCACAAGGGCTTCTCGACCCGGTAGAGCGTGGCGATGGTGCGCAGGATGCGGAATCCGTCGCCGTAGGTGCTCAGTTTGGAATGCGAGCCCTCCACCCGCGCGCCGTACGCCGTTTCCATTTCGGCGGTCGGCATCTTCAGCTCCAGTGCGTGGACGCTGATCTCCGTCTCGATCTCGAAGCCGACCGACAGGATAGGAAAACTCTTCACGAACCGGCGCGAGAAGACGCGGTAGCCCGAGAAGATGTCGGAGAAGCTGCGCCCGAACAGCCGCGCCAGGATGCCCGTCATCACCCGGTTGCCCGTCACGTGCCCGCGTCGGTACGCGTCCGTCCCGCGGTGGACGCGGCTGCCCACCACCATGTCGGCCCCCTCTCGCCGCAGCAGCGCCACCAGATCGGGGGCGGCGGCGGCGTCGTAGGTCGCGTCGCCGTCGGCCATGACGTAGATGTCGGCATCGACGTCGGCGAACATGCGGCGGACCACCGCGCCCTTGCCTTGCGTCTGCTCGGTCCGCACGATCGCACCCGCCACGCGCGCGGCCGCCACCGTGCCGTCACGGCTGTTGTTGTCGAACACATATATCGCCGCCGTCGGCAGCGCGGCGCGGAACGCCGCCACCGTTTGCCCGATCGCCGCCTCCTCGTTGTAGCAGGGCAGCAGGACGGCGATCAAGGGTTCCGGGTTCACGCCCGTGATTGGGCAGGCATCGCGCCGCCCGTCAAGCGGTGCCGGATATCGGCCGAGGTGCTGCCGGCTCGTCGCGCAGCATCGCGGTCAACCGCTGGAACGCCTCGCCCTCAGCCGTCGCGGCGGCGTCCGCCTCCAGCCGGCGATAGGCATCCAGCATCGCTCGGCCCGCCTCCGTCAGCCGTGCGCCGCGTTCGCGCCCCCCGCCAGGCAGCGCGCGGACCAGCGGCTCGTGGAAACAGCGGTTCATCTCGTCGACCAGCAGCCAACACCGGCGATAGCTCATGCCGGTCGCGCGACCGGCGGCCGAGATTGAACCGTGTTCGGCGATGGCGTCGAGCAGGTCGGCCTTGCCCGGACCCATCGCCGTGCCGTTGCCGCAGATCAGCTGGAGCTTGAGGTTCAACGGACCGCGGCGCACGGAAGATTACTGCTTGGGTGCCAGCACCATCAGCATCTGGCGGCCTTCCATGCGCGGATAGGCCTCGACCTTGGCGATCTCGCCAGTCGCCTCGGCCACGCGTTGCAGGACGGCCATGCCGAGGTTGCCGTGGGAAAGCTCGCGGCCGCGAAAGCGCATGGTGACCTTCACCTTGTCGCCTTCGCCGATGAACTCGACGACCTTCTTCATCTTGGTGTCGTAATCGTGGTCGTCGATGTTCGGACGCATCTTGATCTCCTTGATCTCCTGCGTCTTCTGTGACTTGCGGGCTTGGTTGGCCTTCTTCTGCGCCTCGTACTTGAAGCGGCCCACGTCTAGGAACTTGGCGACGGGCGGGTCCGCGTTGGGCGACACCTCGACTAGGTCCAGGCCGACCGCCTGCGCCTGGGCCATCGCCTCGCGGGTGTACATCACGCCGAGATTCTCGCCCTCATGGTCGATCACGCGGACCTTGGGGCTCTGAATCCACTCGTTGAAACGAGGGCCGTTCATCGGCGGCGCCTGCATTGGCCGGCGCATCATGGGAGGACGTATGGGGCTTTCTCCGTTAATTCGTTCGAGTCGCATATAGGCGCAACCGTTCCTTGGCGGAAGGTTGCCGCGACGAAATCCAAGTCGAGCAGGTAATCAGCGCAGGTCGGGGGGCGTCGCTTCGGTCGTCAGGGTACGGGTGATCGCGTCGAGCGCCACTACCTCCTGCCCCTGTGAACCCAGGCGGCGGACCGCCACCGTGCCCTCTTCCGCCTCGCGCTTGCCGACCACCAGCAGCACGGGGACCTTGGCCAGGCTGTGTTCACGCACCTTGTAGTTGATCTTCTCGTTGCGCAGGTCCGTCTCAACCCTGAGGCCGGCGCGGCGCAGCTCGGCCGCCACGCGCTCGGCATAGCCGTCCGCGTCCGACACCACCGTCGCCACCACCGCCTGCACGGGCGCCAGCCATAGCGGGAAGCGCCCGGCGTGATGCTCGATCAGGATGCCGATGAACCGCTCGAACGTGCCCAGGATCGCGCGGTGCAGCATCACCGGCCGGTGCCGCTGGCCGTCCTCGCCGACGTAGGACGCGTCCAGCCGTTCGGGCAGGACGCGGTCGGACTGGATGGTGCCCACCTGCCACGTCCGCCCGATCGCGTCGGTCAGGTGGAACTCCAGCTTGGGCGCGTAGAAGGCCCCCTCGCCCGGCAATTCCTCGAACCCGTCCTTGATCGCCTGCGGCAGAGCCGACTCCAAGACCGCGCGGCGCAGTTCGTCCTCGGACCGGTCCCACATATCGTCCGACCCGAAACGCTTGTCGGGCCGAAGCGCCAGCTTCACCGCGTATTCGGTAAAGCCCAGGTCGCGGTACACCGCGTCCAGCAGTTCGCAGAACGCCTGCACCTCGCCAACCAGTTGGTTCTCGGTGACGAAGATGTGCGCGTCGTCCTGCGTGAACTGGCGAACGCGCATGATGCCGTGCAGCGCGCCGTGCGGCTCGTTCCTGTGGCAGCAGCCGAACTCGGCCATGCGGATCGGCAGGTCGCGGTACGACTTGATGCCCTGGCGAAAGATCAGCACGTGCGCCGGACAGTTCATCGGCTTCAGTGCCATCAGGTCGGCGTCGCCCGACAGCACGGCCGCGCCTTCCTCAGTGCCCGGTATCTCGTCGGGCACCACGAACATGTTCTCGCGATACTTGCCCCAGTGGCCCGATTGCTCCCACTGGCGTGCGTCCATCAGCTGCGGCGTCTTGACCTCGGCATAGCCGGCCGCGTCCAGTCGGCGGCGCATGTACGCCTCCAGCTGGCGCCAAAGAATATAGCCCTTGGGATGCCAGAACACCGACCCTTGCGCCTCGGACTGCAAGTGGAACAGGTCCATGTCCTGGCCGATGCGGCGATGGTCGCGCTTGGTCGCCTCCTCCAGCCGGTGGAGGTGCTGTTCCAGCTGCTTCCGGTTCAGCCAGCCCGTGCCGTAGACGCGGCTCAGCATCGCGTTGTTCTGATCGCCGCGCCAGTACGCGCCCGACACGCGCGTCAGCTTGAACGCCTGCGGGTCCAGCCTGCCGGTCGACGGCATGTGCGGCCCACGGCACATGTCCAGCCACGCGCCCTGGCGATAGATGGTCAATTCCTCGCCGTCGGGCAGTTCGGCCGCCCATTCCGCCTTGAACGTCTCGCCCTGCGCGCGCCACGCGTCGATCAACTGCTCGCGGCTCCACACCTCGCGCTGGAACGGCTCGTTCCGGGCAATGATGCGGCGCATCTCCTCCTCGATCGCGGGCAGGTCGTCGTCGGTAAAGGGGCGATCCCCGGGCGCGAAGTCGTAGTAGAAGCCGTCCTCGGTCGCGGGGCCGAAGGTGATCTGCGTGCCGGGGTGCAGATGCTGCACCGCTTCGGCCATCACGTGCGCGTAATCGTGGCGCACCAGTTCCAGCGCGTCGCGCTCGTCCTTGAACGTGACCAGCGACAGTTGCGCGTCGCCCGCGAAGGGGCGCGACAGGTCGCGGACCTCACCGTCGACGCGCGCGGCGATGGCGGCCTTGGCCAGCCCCGGCCCGATGGCGGCGGCGACGTCGGCGGGGGTGCCGCCCTCCGGCACCTCGCGCACCGAACCGTCGGGAAGCGTGATCTTGAACATGACGGACATGGAGTGAACTCTATCAAATAACGGAAGGGCAGATGAGCGCGCGGACCCCGCGGGGGCGGCGGCTCAGTGGCTAGTTCGCGCGTCTGGATAATGCCGGTTCACGGGGGCTGTCCTATCACGCGATACCGAACGGCACCACCGTATTGGATTGGGTGTGCCCCACCTCCGCGCGTCCCAGATAAGGCACGCGCATCCCCGCGCACCAGCGGCGCATCATCGCCTCCAGCTCCTCGCCCCAGGGCGGGTCGTTCGTCACAACGTCGGTGACGGCGCCCAGCCGGACCCCCGCGATCCCGCGCAGCTGCGTGGCGCCCGCCAGCTGGAACAACATCCGGTCGACGCGGTACAGCGGTTCGCCCACTTCCTCGATCAGCAATACGTGGTCGGTCAGGTCGGGCAGCCAGGGCGTGCCGATCATCGCGGCCAGGATCGATAGGTTGAACGCCGCCGCTGGCCGGTCGCCCAGCCCCGGCTCAAGCCCTTGGCGATCGCCCGACGCCAGCCAGCCCAGCGTGCGCGCCACGGTGCGGTCGCCGCCGTCGCGGCCGATATCCACCACCATCGGCCCGTGCGCCGGCCGCCCGATGCGCCGCGCGTAGAGCGCGCCCAGCAGGAACCCCATGTCCGAATAGCCGACATAGGCCTTGGTCCACGCCGCCCGCCCCAGCTCGGGCATCACCTCGGCCAGGACGCGGTTCGAACCGTAGCCGCCGCGCGCGAACCAGATCGCGGCAAAGCCCGGATCGTTCGCATATTCCAGGAATGCCGCCGCCCGCGCCGCGTCCGGCCCCGCGAAATGGCCGCCGTCGGTGCGGAAGCATTGCGGGTGGAACACCAGGTCCACCGCCGGATAGGCGATGGCGGCGAAGGCGGCCCCGCGCGCCGCCGCCTCGGGCGTAATGGCGCGCGCCGGGGCGACCACTCCGATCCGCAAACTCCCGTGCTCCCCGCTTGTCCGTCCGGGCCCGGCCCGGTAGCCGCCCACTCCATGCCCCACATCCTTTCCCCCGGCAAAGCCTGTTTCCTGGTCGGCATCGGGGGGTCGGGGATGCTGCCGCTGGCGACGCTCCTGGCCGCGCGGGGCCATCCCGTGTCGGGCTCGGACCGGGCGCTGGACCAGGGTCGCGGGGGGCCGGCGTTAGACCGGCTGCGCGGGGGCGGCGCCACGCTATACCCCCAGGACGGATCGGGCGTGACGGCGGAGCAACTGGTGATCGCCTCCGCCGCGGTCGAGGAGACCGTGCCCGACATCGCCGCCGCCAATCGGCTGGGCGCCGGCCGCGCCACGCGCGCGCAGGTGCTGGCGGACCTGTTCAACGCCGCCCCCCTGTCCGTCGGCGTCGCCGGCACCAGCGGCAAATCCAGCGTCACCGCCATGACCGGCTGGATCCTGGCGGGCGCGGGGCTGGACCCGACGATCGTCAACGGCGCGCCGATGCGCGGCTTCGCAGACGCGGGCGCGGTGGCGGGCGCGGGCGCGCCCTTCGTGGCGGAGGTGGACGAGAGCGACGGCTCGATCGCGAACTATGACGCGGGCGTGGCGATGCTGACGGGCATCAGCCTGGATCACAAGGGGCTGGACGAGCTGCGCGACCTGTTCGGCGGCTACTTGGCGCGCGCGCGGACGACGGTGGTCAACGCCGACGACGTGGAGGCCATGGCGCTTAGCGGTCCGGACGCGCGCACCTATTCCGCGCGCGGCGCGGCGGCCGACTATCGGGCGGACGCGATCGCGGAGCGGCGCGACGGCCTGGACTTTACGCTCCATCACCCCGGCGGCACCGCGCGGGTGATGCTGGCCGTGCCCGGCCGCCACAACGCGTCCAACGCGCTGGCCGCCATCGCCGCGGCGGCGGCGGCGGGCGTCGACCCCGCCCGCGCGGCAGACCTGCTGGCCGGCTATCGCGGCGTCGCCCGGCGGATGGAGCGCGTGGGCGAGGCCGGCGGCGTCGAGATATGGGACGATTTCGCGCACAACCCCGACAAGGTAGCCGCCGCGCTGGCGACGTTTCGCGCCTTTCCGGGTCCGCTCCACGTCCTGTTCCAGCCCCACGGCTACGGCCCGTTGCGCGTGATGGGCCGCGAACTCGCCACCGCCTTCGCCGCCGGGCTGGCACCGGGCGACCGGTTGGTGGTGGTCGACCCCGCCTATTTCGGCGGCACGACCGACCGCAGCGTCGGCGGCGCCGATCTGGCGCGCTGGGCGGCGGAGGCGGGGGCCGACGCGTCGCACATCCCAGACCGGGGGAAAGCCGCGGCGATGCTGGCGGCCACGGCGCGCGCCGGCGACCGCATCGCCGTGATGGGCGCGCGCGACGACGGCTTGAGCCTGCTCGCCGCCCAAATGGTGCGGATGCTGGGCGAGCGCCCCTAGCCCGCCAGCGGGGCGAAGCGCGCCACCTGTCGCCCGACCAGCGCCAAGTGGCCCAGCACGCCCGCGTCGCACAGCGCGCCGTCGGGGCCTAGCGGCGTTTCCTGGGTGTTGATCGCCGCCGCGAACGGCGTGGGCCAGCCGCGCAGCGCGTGGACGATGGATCGCAGGGCGGCGATCGTCGAGCCCGTCGCCTGCCAGCCATAGGCGGTGGCGATCAGCCCCACGGGCAGGTCCTGAAGATACGGCCGCCCGTCGCGCGCCGTTTCCTCCAACAGGTCGAGCGCGTTCTTGACCGCGCCCGAGATCGAGCCGTGATAGCCCGGGCTGGCGATGATGACCGCGGACGCAGCCCGCACCGCGTCGACCAGCGCGCGTTCGTCGGCCGTCCGCGAGGTCGCGCGCGGATCGTAGAGCGGCAGCCGGGCCAGGTCCGCGCCGCCGAACGCCCGCGTCTCGAACCCGCCCTCGCCGGCCGCGTCCAGTGCGATCCTGAGCGCGCGCTCGGTGGACGAGTCGCTGCCCACCGTGCCGCCGATTCCCACCACCAGTTTGCGCATGTCCGTCACGTTTCTCCCTTGGCGCAAGCGGGCCGGATTGGGAACACGCTAGGCGCGGGTCCCCGCCGGGGCTATTAACCGAGCGGCGATCTGTATTATGTCGCTAATACGGACCCGGACTGACCTGATGCGCCCCGACCCCTTCGATCCCGCCCGCCCCCGCTCTCCGGAGCGGCCGGACCCCGCCGCCCGGTTGGGCTATCCGGCGCTGGGGGACGATTCGGGCGTGGGACGCCCCTACGGCGCGGACGCCCTGCGCGACGAATGGGACTGGCCGGTCGACGGCGAGCAGCCCGAGGGGGGCCGCCGCCGCATCCGCTGGGGTTGGTGGATCGTGCGCGGCACGGCGGCGGCGGTGGTATTGCTGGTGGTGGCGATCGTCTGGCTGGCGGTCACGGCACCGCTGTCGAAATCGCTGGCGCCCCCCACCCCGCCGTCGATCACGCTGCTGGCGGCGGACGGCACGCCGATCGCGCGGCGCGGCGCCATCGTCGGCGCCCCCGTCGACGCCCAGGCACTGCCCCCGCACGTTCGCGAGGCGTTCCTGGCGATCGAGGACCGGCGCTTCTACGATCACTGGGGCATCGACCCGCGCGGCATCGCGCGCGCCGCCTGGACCAACGTCGGGGCGGGCGGGGTGCGCCAGGGCGCCAGCACCATCACGCAGCAGCTGGCCAAGAACGCGTTCCTCGATTCGGACCGCACCGCCGCGCGCAAGATCCGCGAGGTGATGATCGCCTTCTGGCTGGAGGCGCGGTTGACCAAGAACGAGATCCTGTCGCGCTACCTGTCCAACGTGTATTTCGGCGACAACGTGTACGGTATCCGCGCGGCCGCGAAGCATTATTTCGGCCGCACGCCCGACCGGCTGAACGTCGGCCAGGCGGCGATGCTGGCGGGGCTGGTCAAGGCGCCGTCGCGGCTGGCACCGACCACCAACCTGTCCGGCGCCCGCGCGCGCCAGGCGGTGGTGGTGGCCGCCATGGAGGACGCGGGTTTCCTGACGCACCGCGAGGCGCAGGCCGTCCAGCCGCAGCGCGTGTTGCCCAAGAAGCCGCTGCCGCTGCCCACCGGCACCTATTTCGCCGACTGGGTGATGCCCGACGCGCGCGAGCGGGCGGGCGAGGTCCGGTCCGAGGCGACGATCCGCACTACGCTCGACCCCCGGCTCCAGGCCGCGGCCGAGGGCGTGATCCGCCGCGCCGGCCTTGCCCGCGCGCAGGCGGCGCTGGTGGCGATGCGCCCCGACGGCGAGGTGGTGGCGATGGTCGGCGGCCGCGACTACGCCAAGAGCCCGTTCAACCGCGCCACCCAAGCGCGCCGCCAGCCCGGATCGACGTTCAAGCTGTTCGTCTACCTGGCCGCGATGCGCGCGGGACTGACGCCCGACACGGTACGCGATGATACCCGCTTCGACTTCGCCGGTTGGAGCCCGCGCAACGACGACAACCGCTATCTGGGGCCCATGACGCTGCAACGCGCCTTCGCGCGATCGAGCAACGTGGTGGCCGCGCGATTGACGCAGGAAGTGGGCGTGCGCAACGTCATCAAAGCCGCGCGCGACCTGGGGATCACTACCCCCCTCGCCAACGAGGCCAGCATCACGCTGGGCACGTCGGGCGTGTCGCTGCTCGAACTGACCGCCGCCTATGCCTCGGTCGCCGAAGGGCGCTATCCTGTCCGCACCCGCGGGCTGGAGGATAATCAGGGCGACCGCCCGTGGTACAAGTCGTTGGCCGGCGGCGGCACCAGCGCCATGCCCCCCACGGTGCGCGACGAGATGCGCCAGCTGCTGGGCTCCTCGCTGCGCGGCACGGGGCGAGAGGCGACGCTGTCGGTCGACGCCTGGGGCAAGACGGGCACGTCGCAGGGCGGGCGCGATGCGTGGTTCATCGGCTTCGCGCGCGACCTGGTGGTGGGCGTGTGGGTCGGCAACGACGACAACAGCCCCAACCCCGGCCTGCACGGCGGCGGCATCCCCGCGCAGATCTGGCGCGACTACATGCAGTCGGCGCTCGGCATCGCCCCGGTGATCCGGGAGGTCGCCCCCGAAGAGGTCGACGCCAACGCCGTCGACGACGCGGTCGGCAACCTGATCGACGGCGTGCTGCCCGCGGTCGACCCCGTGATCGACCGGTTGGAGGATTTGGGCGTCACCGTCCGCCGCGGCGGCGAGGACGAGGAGGAACCGTCGCCGGAGGACCGAGACAGGGATCGGGACCGCGGCCCGGGCCGCGGCGATCGCGGCCCGCCCGAGGACGAGTATTCGCAGCAATATTGATCGGCGGTTGTGGCCCCGGCCGCCCGCGCCTAACCGCGCGCCATGCGCTTCTTCTCCGACAACGCCGCTACCGTCCATCCGCGCGTCATGGAGGCGCTGGTGGAGGCGAACCGCCAGGACACCGCGTACGACGGCGATGCCTGGTCCAAACGGCTGGACGAGGCGCTGGGCGACCTGTTCGGCGCGCCCGTGCGCGCGTTGTGGGTACCGACCGGCACGGCCGCCAACTGCCTGGCGCTGGCCGCGCTCTGCCCGCCCTTCGGCGGCGTGCTGTGCCACCGCGACGCGCACGTCCAGAACGACGAGGGCGGCGCGCCTGAATTCTATACCCACGGTGCCAAGCTGATCCTGTGTGACGGCGAGGGGGCCAAGCTGACGCCCGATACGCTGTCCGCCACCGCCGACGCGATCGCGAACGACGTCCACCGCGTCCAGCCGCGCGCCGTCACGATCACCAACGCCACCGAATACGGCCTGAGCTACACTGCCGACCAGACGGCGGCGATCGGCGACTGGGCGCGCGCGCGGGGATTGGGCTTCCACGTCGACGGCGCGCGCTTCGCCAACGCCGCCGCCTTCACCGGCGCCGACCCCGCCGACCTGACGTGGCGGGCGGGTGCGGACACGCTGACGCTGGGGCTGGTCAAGACGGGCGGCATGAGCGCCGAATGCCTAGTGTTCTTCCGCACCGATCTCGCCGACGACACGCTGCGCCGCCGCAAGCGGGCCGGTCTGCTGCTGTCCAAGGGCCGGTTCCTGGCCGCGCAGGTGCTGGCCATGGTGGAAGGCGACCTGTGGCGCGAGCTGGGCGCGCGCGCCAACGCGGGCGCGGCGCTGCTGGCGGCGGCCGCGGGCGACCGGCTGATCCACCCCGTCGAGGCCAACGAGCTGTTCCTGCGCGCCACCCCGAACGAGGCGGCCGGCTTGCGCGCGCAGGGCTTCGACTTCTACGACTGGGCGGCGGACGAGGTGCGGCTCGTGGTCAGCTGGGACCAAGACGAGGCGGCCGTCCGCCCGCTCGCCGACGCGCTCGCGGCGCTGTGACGACCACCCAGGGCCAGCCCCGCTCGGCGACCGCCGGCATCCTGATCCCCTTCGCGCTGGTCACGCTGATCTGGGGATCGACCTGGATCGTCATTCGCGACCAGCTGGGCGTGGTGCCCGCCACCTGGTCCGTCAGCTATCGCTTCCTGGTCGCCGGCGTCGCCATGGGCGGCTACGCGCTGTGGCGGCGCGAGAGCTTTCGGCTCGACCGCACGGGGTGGCTGCTGGTGCTGGCGACGGGGCTGACGCAGTTCTGCCTCAACTTCAACTTCGTGTATCGTGCCGAACGCTTCGTGACGTCGGGGCTGGTGGCGGTGGCCTTCGCGACGCTGCTGGTGCCCAACGCCTTGCTCGGCCGCGTCTTTCTGGGCCAGCGGCTGGGCCGCCAACTGCTCGCCGGCTCGGCGGTGGCGATGACCGGGGTGGCGCTGCTGTTCCTGCGCGAGGTGCGGCTCGACCCCACCGGCACGGGGCGCACGCTGGTGGGGCTGGCGCTGACGGGGGGCGCGATCCTGTCGGCGTCCACCGCCAACGTCCTGCAAGCCACGCCCGCCGCCAAGCGCTATCCCGTCGCCCCCCCGCTCGCCATCGCCATGCTGATCGGCGCCGCGCTTGACGCGTCGTTCGCGCTGGCACTGGACGGCCCGCCGGTGATCGAGTGGCGCGCAGGCTATCTAGCCGGCATCCTCTACCTGGGGCTGTTCGCGTCGGCGATCGCCTTCACGCTCTATTTCGGCATCCTGCGCGTGATCGGCCCGGCCAAGGCCGCCTATTCCAGCGTGATCGTGCCCGTGATCGCCATGAGCCTGTCGACCGCGTTCGAGGGCTATCGCTGGTCGCTGCTGGCGGGTGCGGGCGCGGCGCTGACCGCGGTCGGGCTGGTGGTGGCGTTGAGCGCGCGCAGGCCGTCGCGATAGGTGGGGTAGCGCGGGGTCCAGCTCAGCACGCGTTTCGCGCGGCCGTTCGCGACCCGCCGGTTCTCCGCGTAGAAGCCGCGCGCGGCGGGCGACAGGCTGTCCAGCGGCACGATCGCCGGCGGCGGCACCCCCAGCAGCGCCGCCGCGTACGCGACCACCGCGTCCTGCGACGCCGGCTCGTCGTCGGCCAGGTTGTACGCGCCCGCCGGAGCCGCGAAACCCGCCACCACGCCCGACGCGATGTCCTCCACGTGGACGCGGCTGAACACCTGTTCCGCCAATCCCGTCCGATGCGCCTCGCCGCCCCGTACCCGATCCAGCGGCGATCGGCCGGGCCCGTAGATGCCCGGCAACCGGAACACGCGCGCGCCCAGCGCCAGCCAGTCCGCGTCCGCCCGGTTGCGCGACGGCCGCCGTCCGCGATCGGCGGGCGCGCTCTCGTCCACCCACGCCCCGCCCGCGTCGCCGTAGACCCCGGTGGACGACAGATAGCCCAGCCACTTGCCCGCCAGCCCGCGGCCGTAGCGGCGCAGCACCGGGTCGCCTGCCTCGTCCGGGGGCACAGAGGACAGCACGTGGCTCGCCACCGCCAGCGCCGCGTCCGCTTGGTCGAAGCGCACGCTGCCGTCGCGCCCGTCGCGCGTGGTGCCGACGCACGCCATCCCGCCCGGCTTCGAGAGCATGGCCGCCGCCACCGCGCGGGCGGCATAGCCCAGCCCGAAGATCAGCAGCA
>Ga0325400_1001355_pt1 | contig 20105 bp, 15 predicted proteins | sample PopdelMetagenome_2_FD_205662 | JGI IMG/M metagenome (GOLD analysis project Ga0325400, IMG submission 205662) | Populus deltoides microbial communities from Bellville, Georgia, United States - Xylem-PdKOR-R1 | ecosystem: Host-associated > Plants > Phyllosphere > Stem > Wood/Secondary xylem...
TAAAATTTAAACTTGAAGGACCAAATGATATTTTCCCACATGATTGGTGAAAAGGGGCTTTGTTTTTATTTAAATGTTAATTTCTATCCTTAATCTTTTATTTTTATTTTTAATAACAAATAATTGTCTACAAATAATGAGGTGAACATACCAATGGAAAATGATGAACAATGAATGATTCCATCAACTAACAAGACATATCACCGACTTATCCGACATCAAGAATTTCTATAAAATTAAAACAATTCCCTTCAACTTTTTTCTCTTTTCTTCTCCACTGCAGATCTAAATCAATTGCTGTCACACGTCTCTCTTCCTTTCCATCTCATCTCTGAAGATCAGACCAAGTTTTCCTGGAAATATTTTCTCTTCAAATTAAGTTTTTATTTATTTATAACAAGAACACTGTTTCTCCCATCTTTCTTCATCTGAACTAGAAATAATCAATCAAGAAGAAATCGTTGTCTCTCTGGGTTTTTACTGCTCACACATCCTGGCAGAATCGAACCCTTTAAAAAAGCAAAAACAAAAAATAATTGGCACTTTATTCAAAAATCCCAAATACTTGTTACGATTTAGCACAGCATCCAAGAAATCCAGGTCGAAAATGACTGAAATCTTTCTAGTTATTTTTTAAAATATTTTTTATTTAAAAATATATTAAAATAATTTTTTTTATTTTTAAAATACAAAAATAAACAAGGAGTTTCATAGTTACAAGATTCAATTGGTGTGAAAACCATATTAAATTAATAAATTCATCGTCAACAAAATCCACTCTGTTTTTCTATTAAATTAATAAACAGACAACTGTATTTTTAACCTTTTTTACCCCTTCTTTGTTTCATGTCATCAAAAGCAATCCAAGTGCCTAAAACAAAACACGCATATCTCCAAATGTTTGGCGTCTCTCTTTAAAGTTGTGCTCAAACCAAAAGGCTTTTTTTTTTTTTTCAACGTACAGGTGTCCATCTTAAATTATTGAGCTACCAAAAACTTGCATCGAATGGTATCAAATGTCATTCATCGTGGATGGAATTTTATTTTAAAATATATTAAAATAATATTTTTTATTTTTAAAAAATTATTTTTATATTAATGCTTTGAAAAAATTAAAAAATTAAAAAAAATCATTTAAAAAAATACAATTTCAAAGCGTTTCTACACAGCAACTTAGAGCATGTTTAGTAGTGTGGTTGCGGATGCTTTTTAAATAATTTTTCGTGTCAAAATGCATGACAATGATGTTTTTTTATTTTTTAAAAATTATTTTTGACATCAGCACATCAAAACAATCTAAAACATATAAACTATATTAAATTTTAATAAAAAAAATTTTAATATTTTTAAAAACATAAATTCAAATGCGTTTCCAAACATGACCCTAATGAGGCCCAAAAAGCATATTCTCTCGTACCTAGCCCATAGAAATTCGAGGACATGCGGTCCCCTTCTGACCCACATTCCTTAATCCAACAAAACCAATCGAGCAAGAAAATTTCAAATCATTCAAAATTTAAAATCATAATTATTAAACTCAACTTAATTTACCGCATCACCTATTTAAAGTTATAATAATAATTATTTTTTAAAATTTATTTTTAATATTAACACATTAAAACGATTCAAAAATACTAAAATAAATAATTTAAAGCAATTTATTTTTATAATTTCTCAAAAACACGGCTATGTCATATTGCCAAACATGATTTTAATAACCTAAGTAAGAATCTATCAACTCAAATTTGTAAATTTTTAATAAACAATATCTTTTAATTTTTTTATTTAAAAATTTTTAAATTAAAATTGAATCTACATGCTAATATGTAGATGTAGATTTGGCTTAAATAGAATCAGATTCTAAATTATCTCTCCAGTAGTGTTTTTTCTTTCTTAAAACATAAGATACAAAGACAATAAAAATAAAAAAAATATTTGATTGAAGAGATAAATACATAAAAATAAATCAGTCATTGAAATAATTTTAAAATGAATTTATATATTTTCTTTCGGAACATGATTTACAAAAAAAAATGTATACATAAAATAATATTTATTATTTTTTATCACTAAAATATCAATGCAAAAACTATTAATTTCAAAGTTGTCCAACTAAGACATTAACGATAAACATAGTTATTATTATAGTTTTAAAATCCGACTTAGGATAATACTCGAGTCATAGGTCAGCTAGTTCAACTCGAATCTGCCCAATTTTTCTTAAAGGATTGAAACGATATTTTTTCAAAAGAAAAGTCAACAAGTTTTTTATTTGGGTTTTGATAGAGTCTTGAGTTTACTTGGGTTTTTGACCGGTTCAGACTCGATTAATCATTCCTTTATTTTTTTTAAATTCAAACTGGTTTATACCCTAGGTTATCAAGGTTCTGAGTCGACTCGCCAGACCGATCTCAGTTTTATAACAAGAGTTATTATACTATTACTAATTTCAATATTTAATGTAAAATAAATTAAAAAAATAATATCTAATTATTTGTTTAATATAAAAGTTTAATAATAATTCAAATAAAAAGTAAAATAATTATATATATATATATTATTTTTATATTTTGACGAGGGTAGATAGATATATATATATATATATATATATATAATAGTTTTATTTTATACAACGTTATCAATCACAATTTTATTTATATGTATTGCAATAACCAAATGCTACTTTCAAAACCCCATTTCAGTCGATCCACCAATCCGCAATCCCAACGAAAATTTCCCATAACAAAACCAAGAAGTTTACAGCATCTCCACCGTCCTTCCATTTCCAATCCATCGGCCACGGATCTCGATCCGCGTACTCCTCTCTCATTGGCCACCCCGATTTTCTCTTCTCCTATATAAACCCCAAAACGCCTATTCCGCACTTCAGATTTCCTCTCTCAGCATTTATCCTCTCCCAAAAGAAAGACACTCTCAACATTTCGTTTCGACTATTTGTTCCAAAAGAGTCAATCAATGGCTGGCAGAGGCAAAACCCTAGGATCTGGAACAGCAAAGAAGGCTACATCAAGGAGTAGCAAGGCCGGTCTGCAGTTTCCGGTGGGTCGTATTGCTAGATTCTTGAAGGCCGGAAAGTATGCCGAGCGTGTTGGCGCCGGCGCTCCTGTCTACCTTGCTGCTGTACTTGAATATCTTGCTGCTGAGGTAATAATGCCTCAATTTTTTTCTTTAATCTTCTCTCTTCGAAGTGTTTTGGTATGATTTTGTGAATCTAGGGTTCTTTTTTTTTGGTGATCTTGATCGTTTTTTGGGAATTATCTTCTTGTATTCGGAAATTATCCTGTTAATTGTGTTTTTGAAGATGTGGCCGTGGCTAGTCTGTGATTTCGCTTATTGGGATTTTTGGAATCTAGGGTTTGAACTTGTTCCTTAGTCAATTTTGGTGTTCTTAAATTTCCATGTCTGAATCTGAGAGCTTTGAATTTTTGTTTCAAAGCCTAAATCAGGGAAAGTTAATCTTATCAATTGGTTTTGTGTTTGATGGGTCTTGTGTATGTTGTGCTGTCAGGTACTTGAATTGGCTGGAAATGCAGCAAGAGACAACAAGAAGACCCGTATTGTGCCACGCCACATCCAGCTAGCAGTGAGGAATGATGAAGAGCTAAGCAAGCTTCTTGGTGATGTTACAATTGCTAACGGAGGTGTGATGCCTAACATCCACAACCTTCTCCTCCCAAAGAAGACTGGTGGCTCCTCCAAGGCCTCAGCTGATGATGACAGTTAAATGTGAAGGAAGAGATTTAAAGGAAGTGTATTTTCTGTCACTGTGACTTCACTGTGATAATTTAAGTCTTTTAGCTTCAATTTTTCTTCAGATTTTAGGACTTGAGGCCGTGTTCATGTAAGGGTAGTTTTATTAGTTAGGGCTTTACAATTAATGATGTGAATATAAATTGATCATCATCTTTGTGCTCATGTTATGGTGGAAAATATTTTTTTTCTATGTAATGGCATTTAATGCACGATTTGAATCTATCCTTATTTGATTGCATCATCTGATTATTGTTTCGAATGAGATGGGATGTGTGGCAGGCAGTGGGTGTGGAGTGTTGTTTTCTAATTGGGGTTTAGAGCGAGAGGATAGGTGGTTGATATTGACGCTTGCATTTTAAAGCGGCTGAAGGATTTTTAGTGCTAGATTTGCATCAATTTCTTGCCGAAGCTTGATATGGTTCCTGGGATTATTGCTTTTCTAGGTGTAGAAATTGACAGGATTGTTGGGCCACCAATATGTGATAATACAGTCTATGCAAGTGCTTAGGAGTGGTGTCCTGATGGTATATGATTGGTATCGAGTGGAATTTACAAGAGATGACAACGAGTCTGTTAATAGATAGGCCATGATTAGAATGGTTATTACAGCAAACTCAGGAATACATTGGAGTGGTTTATACCAAGAACATGGATGTTGACTTGCCAAGTTGCTTCCGTCTTAATTTATCAATGACGGAAGACTGGTCCTCCCTTGCTTGTTTACACATCAAGACTGTTTTTCCGTTTCTATTGTGAGGAGCTAATTAATGATGGTCTTTTAGCTTGCGTAGTTTCTTTTTAATTGATATATTTCAGAGAAGCTTCAATCACTGTTGGAAACATTTAGGCCTGTTTGAGTTTGTGAGCGCTAGGTGTGGTGCTAGGAAAGAAATGCATGTATAAAAATCGCATAGAAAATTCTCTATGCACAACAAATTGCTCAAACGTGCACATCATATATACTAATATACATAGCGCAAGCAGATTCCGTGCTTGAAAATCGCATGGTAATAGCAATCACTAAGACATGTTAAAGGAAGAATCACCCTAGCATATTGCAAGCTATATTACTAACTCTTTCCCAGTTATAGCTGGTTGAGATCTCTAAATGGTGCTCTCTCCTCAAGAACAGACTGGAGTCTCTTTATTGTTGGTGAAGGACAAGTATTGACATTCTCCTTCACAGCATTGAAAAGCTCAGTATTACACTTCAACATGGGACTAGATGATCCACTATTGTCAAATGATTGCACCATGCATGCCAAGGTTCCCATCAATTGCATGTCTTCATTGGAGAACTGGCTGATTCTCTCACCAAGTCCCGTGAAAAAGCCAATCAAATTGTCCCTTTCTGATGACAACTTCATTACATTTTCAGCCAAACTTTTGTTCCCTTTTTTCAGCTCATCTACCGAGGCTTCTGACATTCTCAGTTTCGTCTCCATTAGATTCTCTAATTTCTTCATTTCCAGCAGTTTTTCTTCTAGTTCAGCTTCAATTTCTATTGCCTTGTGTTTCGATTCCGAGAGTGTTTTTTCCTGCAATTCCAGTTTCTTTTTTACAGAAAAGATGTCATCCTCCAGCTCCATTAACATCATTTTCTTCTCTTCAATTTCCAGTTGGGCCAGAATCTCGGCTGAAGCAATCTTCTCCCAGGCCTCATGGACCAAACCAATCTCAGCCTGTTTCTCAGCAAGCTCCAAAGAGAAAGAGATCAACGTGCCATTAAATTTTTGTTCCCTCGACCTTACACATTGCAAGAGGTCGTCTATTCTTTGATCTTTCTCTTCCATGAGCTGGATAAAATGTTCTTTTTCAAGATCAAATTTTCTTCCAGCCTCTACCAGTGTCAACACTGAAACTTCAAGTTCTCTTTTCAGCGATTCTTGCTCCAGCCACCCAACCTCTTTCTGCAGATCATCTAAAATTTTGTCCTTCTCTCTCATGGTTCGTAGAAAACCCTCTTTCTCTGATTCAAAGGACATTACTGTCTCCTTTGCAGAAGTGGCTGCAGCTGACTCTCTTGTTTTAAGCTCTTTCTCAAAGAAATCAATCTGATGCTGCATGCTATATATTCTACTGTCCCTTGCTTTTAATAGACGGGCAAGGTCATCTTTCTCCTGCTTGATGGTTTCCTCAACTTCTACTTGTGATAGAAGAGAAGCTTCTATGTCTTTGCGCAACAACTGGCTTTCTTCAAGATCATCTTTTAAGCGATGAGCAATAGTTTTCCACATCCACAATTCAAATTCCAGAGCATGTCCTTCGTAAATTTTAGCTGCAAAATCAGATTTCAATCTGTCTAAGGCATCACAAACTTCTTGAAGTTTCTCTTTCAAGTCTTTTTCATTCTGGAGAGCTTGCTTTTCCAATCGGTGTTGGCACCTGGATGACTCCTCGAGCATTTCTTTGTATTTCTTGAGTTCTTTTTGCAGCTGGAGGTTCTGCTCTTCAATATGATCAAGAGATTGAACCCTTCTCAACAAAGAAGCTGCGTTCTCGTTTTCTTTAGCTAATTCAGCATTTGCAGTGTCCAACGCATCATAAACTTCTCGTAGTTTCTTCTTTAAGCCGGTTTCCACATCCAAAGCTTTCTTTTCTATGAGAAGCTGCTTACTCGATGATTGCTTAACCATTTCCTTATACCTCTCAAGCTCTTTCTGCATCAGGAGCCGTTGCTCTTCAAACAGTTCTAAGTGATCAACCCTCCTAGAAAAACATTCCACCTTCTCATGATGTTCCGCCAATTCAGAACTGGCCATGTCGAATGCATCACAAACTTCTCTGAATTTCTCTTTCGAATCGTTTTCAATCTGCAAAGCTTGCTTTTCTAGGCAACGTTGATGCCTAGATGACTGCTCAAGCGCTTCCTTGTACTTCTCCAACTCTTTCTGCATCAAGAGACACTTCTCTTCTATAAGATCCAAGGCCTTGGCTTTCCTTGACAAAGATACTAACTTCTGATGTTCTTTGGCTAATTCTGAGTTTGCCACGTCCAAGTCATCACAAACTGCCTTAAGTTTATCTTTCAAGTCAGTTTCTGTCTGCAAAGCTTGCTTCTTGAAGCAAAGTTGACTTCTGGACGATTCCTCAAGCAATTCTTTGTATCTTTCAAGCTCTTTCTGCAACAGTAGTCGTTGGTCTTCAACAAGACCCAGGTCCTCAATTCTCTTCAATAAAGATGCAACCTTTTGACGTTCATCCTCGAAATCTGTCATCACTTTAGCCAGAGCAGTGTTCTTTGTCTCCCGCTGCCTCATCAAGAGAGAGACATTTTCTCCCCTTTCTTTGTCACGAAGTCTTGCCTCAGTATCAGCATTCTCAATGTTCAGCTGAGCCTCAGTTATACCTGATTTCAACACCAGTAGCATTGTCGAAGCCTCCTCATTCTGCATCTTCAACTGCAATATCACAGAGTGACAAATTTCCAATTCTATCCCAAGTTCTTCTACTGTTGTTTCTTTGCTCTCTAGTGCAGTCCTGTAATTATCCAGCTCTTCAGTCAATTTCTCCTGTTGAAAGCTCCATTCAGCTTCTTTAGCTCTAAGATTTGAAGAACAATTTTTGTGCATCTGCTCCAAACTCTTGAGTTTGTTTCGCATTTTTGCCAAAGAAGAAGAATTTCCCGTTTCCCGAATCCCAGCCTCCTGAAGTTCTTTAAGGTACACCAGCAACTCCTGATTTTCTTTCTCTAGCCTCCCTGCTTTGTACTCGATTTCTTTGTAAAATGTCTCCTTTGTAGCCAAAGAATGTCTCAGAGCTGCAATTTCTCTGTCCCTCTGAGTGGCCAAGCATTCTAGTTGTGACTTTGCATCCTGACACTCAGTGAAAACATTCTCAAAGCGTGCTTTAAATTCAGAAACCTCAACTTCCAGATGATTTCTCCTGCTTTCTTCACGAGCTAAGGCTTCATTGCACATCTTGAACCGTCTTTCAAGATCTTCTAAGATTCTGGTCTGAGAATCTAAGCGTGACTGCAGTGAGCAAATTTCGTCAATCAATGTGGACTTCTCCATCTCCCACTCTTTCTTGCTTTCCCTGAACTGATCTCGGAGCTTTTCATGTGCTTCTTCTAGATGGCTGAACTGTTCTTTCTTCCATTTTAGCTGATTTTCTACTTTCATGCTCTCCTCCTCTAACTTGAGTAGCATAGCATCCCTTTTCCTCACCTCTTTGGATGCTTTGGCATTTTTCTCTGCTTCCAAGCATTTCTTCTGAGAAGCCGATAGAAGCCCCTTGAGACCTTCAATTTCTGCCATAAACACATTAATCTTTTGCTCTTGATCTATGTTCTTCTCATTTGCCTCATCTAGTGCTAATACTATCGCCCTTTTCACCTCCTCCCATTTTTTATACTTCTCACCGCAATCAACTCTAAGCTTATCATTTGCAGTGCTTAGACGTCTGATAACGGACTCTTTTTCATTCAAACTGCATTGCAAATCTTCACACATCCGCTTCACCTTGGAGATCTCCTCTTCCTTTCCATTTGATTCTCGTGCCAGTTTCTCAATCTTAGAACATGCTTCTTGAGTTCGGATAAGCTGTTCACCATGAGCTTTCCTCAGGTTGTCAGCCAATTCTGCTTTGAGTTTCAAATCTGCTTTGAGCTTCTCAATCTCAGCTTTCGCTTCATCAAACTCTTCACCCATTTCCTCTAAAGATTAAAAGAAACAAATCTCACCTGTTCACAAGCAAAAATCTTTCAGATGACAAATTGAAGTTGATTTAAGAGCAATTATGTCAATGGAGAACACATTACCACAAATAGATATATATTGAAGATCACATTGTGGATATGTCAAGAGGTTCAAATCCAACTAACCAAATCAAATACTGGGCAACAGCATAATAATTCCTATGGTGCTATTTTTTTCTTCCCAAAAGAGCATTGCATCCCTCTTCCAGGTCTAATTAAGAACAGATGGGCAGCATAAAGCACCACCATTAAAAAAGTGATTAAAATCCTTAAGACCACAAACCCTATTTACTGTCCCTCTTGTATTATGAAGAACCTACATGTCAACGAGCAAGGCCAATCTTTAGTTTCCAGATCATAAGAAATCAAATAAAACCCAAAATAACCAAAGATTTGGATACCAATTTTAATAAGATTTTCCATGTTTTTTCTCCCAAGATTAAACAAAGACTAAAAATTATTATTATCATTAAAATCTAAAAAGTCTATTTCTTTTCCGTTTTTGCATCCAATAATAGACCAAAATATGTATCTTTTGTCAAAAACATGGAAATCCAAAAGAAAAGGCCTTTAGATCTCATTTTCTGTCAGGATTTCACAATGGCTAACTTAAGTCACTGTGTAGTCTTGTTAAGAACCCAGCATTCAAATAAATAAATCATTAAAGTCCCTGGCAAAATGCAGAGTGGCCCAGAAAGAAGGAAACAAACAAAGGGCTAACTTAAAATGACTTGTAACGAAAAAAAACATGTGAAAGCTAAAGACTTGAGAGATAAAGAAACCTCACTGCTTGATGATTCTTTTAACACTTGAACAAGCAATAATAAGAGAGACGACCCACCAAAAAAAACATACCTGGTTGTCGTTGTCGTCGTTATGGGTTTGGGTTTATTGTTGTTAGAGATTTATCCATGTAAGAAAGAGAGTTTGTTGTGATTTTGTTGGGTTGTAGAGAGAAAGATTGAAATTAGAAGATGAAAGCAAATAGAGAAAGTGCAAGAGATAGCCGTTGAGAGGGAGGGGCATTTGATTTGAAATCGAAATCGATATCGAATCACACGGCGTCAGGGTTTCGATTTTAACGGTGTGGGAGGTTCGTTGGGCTTGTAACGTGGGCCTACTATATTGAGTTGGGCTTGGCTTCAGAGGTTTATTTGCTGGGAATTTCTTTCATAATTTTTATAGCGGGACACGGTGGTAAATCAATAAATTATTTTCAGCGATATTAAAATTATTTATAAAATAAAATAAAATTTTAAAATAGTAAAACAATTAATTTTATTTATTTATATTATTTAAAATTAATTTTATTTTTCCAGAAATAAAATACAAAACAATAAATTATTTGAATTATTATTAATTATTAATTAGATTAACAAAACAAATTAGTCACTAAGTTACGCAACCCTCTTCTCTTCCTCTCTTAAATCAAAGAAGTCTGGATTGATATTTTAAAGCAATGATTTTTTCCAGTTCAAATGCAAAACAATAAAGCAATTATCTTCATTTGAAAATACAAAAGAATATAGTTAGAACTGATACGATCGAATTAATAACCAAAAGATACAGTAATATGAGTTATCTGTAACTTCTTGGTGAATCATAAATTTATATCTATGTTGATGAACACGGCATCTCACATACTATCACCAGTCGAAGTTGATTTTGCAGCTACAAAAACTTCCAGATTTACAAATAAGGCTATCTACAGCACAACCATCCACAGCAAAATGGGAAGAAAGCATTGTGTGAATAACAGGACCTTGCCACGGGATTTTCAAAGCCAGCCCAATCAGAAGTTCAGAGATGTTGAAAATTAGCGAAAGTGTTGCCATCTTCTAGCTATTTTCCAACAAAAAAATCAACTGCTGGTGGGAAACCCTTCTTGTCCTGAATTTTAGCTTCAAGGTTGGCTATCTAAGCTGTTGGACAATCAAAATGCTTGTTTCTACAGAGCTCTTGAATACAAAAGTTCAAAAAGAGTGAGGCTATCTAAAAGCTATTTGCCAGAAAAATAGTTTTTGTGCAACTGCCAGTTTTTGTGCCTCCATCGATCCATGCCTCTGGCGTCGGTACATGTCTTCCTCAGGTAGATATAACATTCCTCTCATAACATTACCAAGGCTGCTTTTAAGTTTTTCTTGTCATCGATAACATGGACATACCCCTACTTAGGCCAAATTCAACATGAAAGTAAGGGAAGTCCTTGGGGATTGAACCACGAAGTCCTTTCTCACTTGTATCAATGAGCTTCTTTGTGTTGTGTCGACTCCACTCATCTTCAGCTTCATCAATCGCCTGAAATGAACTTCAGTAACTAGTGCAAGTATTTGTTAGGAATGGACAAGTGAACATGTAAAGGAGTGCGCAAGTCATGTATTTGTTCTCGTATACGAGCAACATCTACATATGTGAATGGCTGGTAATGACATTGTTCCCAGAAAGAAAGCTACTGGGTTGATATCAGAAGCATGCACAAAATCTTGCATGGATATAAATTACTTTTCATTATGGTTTCTCCCTGCTGTTATATATTCATCACTTTGACCCCATTTACTTTCAACAATTTGCTAAATATTAGAGAACATTATTGTTACAGTGCATTGGCAATCCTGCTGTTATATATTCATCAAAGTGCACTCAATCAATAGTTACTAGCAGATCAGCTCTTCTCCTCTTTGGAGATAATCCGGTAAAATCTAGAAAACTAAAAAAGGGAAGCAAAAATTGATTCATCAAAAACAGGAAATTAATAAGAAAAAGCTAACCTTCTTAAAATAGAGAGGGGCTTGCCTAGCAATTTCTCGAGGCAAAGGAATACACTCGATGAAACAATGGCGCCTTTGTTTAGACAAGCTGATCACTGTTTCAAGAAACACTAAATCCTTCTCTTGCTTGGAGAACATCATAAGACATTTATTCAAATTTCGAATTTCTTCCCACACATTATTGTCAACATTCCTTGCGGATGAGTCATGCTGTAAAGACAAAAACCAGGTGAAGAGCAGAAATAACAGAAGGTTCACCTATGGCATTCCTAGAAATAAAATCCTTTATCGTTTACGTCACGATGTGGATGACTTTATTTTGCTTCCTAAATCATCGAAACAATTCTTGTTTCATGTTCTCGAGAATCTTTGGGCCATCTATTAGAACAAATCCAAGACAAATGACAAGTAGTAATTCAAATACAGACGGATAATTTCAAATACAGACAGATTTTCAAATTGTTAACTATAATTATGAGACAGATCAATTCTCCCAAATGCAATCTATGAGAACAAATCCAAGACAAATGACAAGTTTTAATTCAATGGTGAAAAATACAAATCATACAACTGGTAACTGAGCCTACTCTCAAAGCAACTAGACTAAGCTTACCTGCATTGGCAAGATGCAGCAGTGACCAGGCACAACAGGCCGCCACTGAGGCAACATCAAATATGTGAAGTTTGCTATCGACACAACAAGATGTTTTGGCCGGTTTGGATTCTCAAAGATAAAATGACGGCGTTCTTGCTGAGTCAAAATGCGCTTTGCGAGATCATTCTTCTCAGAGACCTTGTGATCACTGTCTCTGCCCTTCTTATGGGACTTACTCCTTGGGCCATCTTCAAAATCATATTCATCGTCAGCCTGACCATTGAGCAAGATGCCTATCAGCATCCTCATCCTCCTTTCTTCTCGCAGAAACACCTTGAATAGCATATCTGAAAAGAACAATACGAGAGAAATCATTATAAAAGTGATGAGCATAAATTGGAAATTTTCGAAAATAAGAATAAAAAAAAAAACAAAAACAATGGCATGTGGAGTTGCTGAATCAAGTTGAGCAAACATAAGTATTTGATAGAAGCTCAAAATACATACATATTTAACTGGAAAATCACGTGTTAAGTTACCTGTTTGTGCCACAGACTATCTGTGGTCTATTAGAATTTTCTCCGGCACCCCTGCTTCGCCTTGATGTTCTCAGCCTCTTGCTGATAAAACAAAGCAAATGAAACCAGCTAATCGCCAATAAAAAGTTCGTGCATTTACAATTTGACTCACAAAATATAAAGAATCCATGAAAACATGATTGTTTTTCCATGCAAGACCTAGAAAGTGGCTTGCATCCAAATTCTTAAAATATATCCGGAAAGTGGCGGTGAACCTCGGAGACTGCTGTTACCTACACAGCTATCATATTATGCCAAGATTAGAGAAGCGCAAGTTTTTATACAACTATCTTCAAAATTTTAAAAGCTTTTTTGTTTGACTCAGGTTCTGCTGGCAGTGAAGTGACTAGAAAGTACTCCTTAACTGATCTTGATCTTACCCTGAATTCTTATCCCATTTCTAAGGAAATGACTAAAACTTAGAGCTCGGATTGGGACCAGGGAAATAACAACGCCATTGCAACGCTCTTAGCTTTTGTCCTACAGCATCGTGTAATAACCCATCCATCAATTTACTGAACGTGTTTTCCTTGCTCCAAAGAAATATATAAAATTAACTAAAATTTCTCCCAAGGACGAGAGAATCCCATTCCCTCCTGAAGCTTGATTCTTTATTAGAGTATGGGTGAAACAAAAGTACGTAGAAGTGGAAACAATATGAGTTTCTCAGCCTGTTCATGCTTTCCTTTCATGCGAAGCTGCAAAGCCATAGATGCCAACTGGTTTTAACTTGGTGTCTCCTTAACCAACATACTACTCCACATTCTCCTCTTGGTTTGAATAGGAACCAACAGAACCACCAGCATCCTCATTCTGCTTAACAAGAATTTTGCTCACAAAATCATAAAAAAATATTTAATTTAAAAAAAAACTTTTAAAAAATGCTTTTTAAATGTAAAATACAAACTCTAACTCGAGGGTCTATAGTTCCATCATATGCTGATCTTCCACATTTCGGACTGCTATTTAACATCAAAGGAGAAACCAACTGTTTTTATGCTATTGTAATTTTCAATCTAATTGCTCCACTATTGACATCCAAATTCTACAAAAAGAATCAATCTTGTTTGAACAAAGAATTTCAAATGGAGGAAGAATAAACATCAATACACCTAACTGCTACCAACGCACAAGTTAATACATTTAAGGGATTTTTAAACGTGAATCCATTGAGCCCCGGCTGAAATTTCTGGCTTAATTTACTATCTGTTTTCAGCTCCATTAATCCCATCTGCTAAAATTGCAATTTGGTCTCCATGTGTGAACGCAATTTGGCAGCTTTCGTGCACTTCCCCACGATTCCCTCAAAATGTGGATAGCACCACCAAATGACTTGAAGGGTAATTTACACTCCCATGATATCAGCAACCTGGATAACACAAGTGAAGGACTTCCTTAATTTCTTCATCTGAAGTTCACAGAATAACGTTAATTTGTGTGTTCGTATAAATTCTAAATGGATAAACGACAAATTAATTATTGATAGGGTCTTAGCTTACCTCTTTCAGATTAACCCTCGTCATCTGAACTGGAACTAGAATCTCCCATTCGTCGCTCTGCAATTGCTGGAAATAGCCGCTGGCGAATATCAGGCGAGGGTTGCTGGTGCTTATGAGAGGGAGATGATGCAGTTGGCGCCTCTTTTTTCCGTGTTTTTGCTGACCTCTTTTGTGCCTCTCCCACCTCTTTGCATACCTTATCTAATATTATTAAGAAGTCTCGTACAACGATGAATAATCGAAAACCCTCATCTTTCCCGGTATTCCCATGGAAATAATCACTAGTGCTCTTCACCAGAGTCACAATTCTTTTTTCTTCTTCCAGAAGTGACATGATATCAACCTCAGCATTCTGCACAAAACTTTTTAATGTTTCATGGAATCCACTATTTTCCTCTAAATTCTTCATGTCTTTATTCAGGAAATTTCTGGTTACTACCACTGACTGCCCAAGTTTAGCCACGGATCCTGTTAAGCTGTCAGCATCCACAACCGCTGCTCTTTTGACATTTTCTAGTTCACTGCTCAATTGAGAAACAACCTGAAGACCAAGACTGCTATAGTTGTCTTCTGTATCAGGGGAAATGTCCTCAAGGAGATCGTCTGTTTTTACACTAACACTGGAGATGCTCCGGCTCTCTCGTCCAGCACGAGCAGCTCTCACACCTTCTGAGCGAATTATCTCCTGAACAACAAAGTGTAAGAGAGTAGTCTTCCCATCTATTCCCTTTACATCAGATAATTTCAAAAGTGTGTCAAGCTTGAATGCTTGTGCACCGCCACGAAATGTTCCATCATTCATTCGGTTGCCTGTTTTAAGAACAGCTTCTAGAAGCTTGAGGAACAACCGACTATTTCTAAGTTCCTTGCAAGCAACCTGCCATATTAGATGGAGATGGCATCACATTAGATTTTGGCAAGTGGAGAAATTCAAGAAATTGCCAGAAAAGAGAGTCCATTGTGAGATGCGGCGACTTTATCATAACCAAGAGAAACTGACCACCTCTACATGCTAGTATATTCAAATTTTACAAATGTAGGAATATTTTTATACAGCCAGGCATCTTATATGCAAGAACATGCATACGTTCTGAAAGCCAAACCTAAGTCAGTATTCTACAAATGCTATCTTTTCTATCATATCCTACCAATCCTCTAATGTCTAATAAGTGGCTGGTCTCTTTCACTCTATGCATTAGCAGGGATGCATGCACTTTCCAAGTCACATATGAAGGGAAACCGATACAAGGCACCAAACTGATATCAATATGCATTTATTTTTTTTGCAAAAAATACTGTTGTGGCTCTCCACAAAAACTTTTCTTAGTAATATTTTAATGATTTTTTAAAATACATCTCCACAATTTGGCATGCCTTTCCAAAATCATGAAGCTCCACAACGGTCTGCTTCCCCAGATGTAGAAAAAGTGCAACTATCAAGTTCACCATCAGAGCATGAGCACGGATATTTCCAACACATTGTTAAAAATGAGAACCAACATTTACAAGCAAGAGTTAAACCAAGTGCTGAAAGGAAATACAGTATCCAGTTTCCTACCTCTAAGGTTTCAAAAGACTCTTTAGTGGTAGCAACCTCTTCCTGTAGAATGCACATGAAAAGCAGGGCTTCCAGTCGTTTAAAAGCAAATGGTATGTCAACCAATGATTTTAGGAACCTCTCAGCAGGCCCAAGTTGAGAAAGTTCACCACTGTAGAGCCTAAGCTTCAGTTCTTCATCTGCTGTGGGCGCCATCCTCAACAAATTTTGAAGAAGCTCTACAGGAAGCTCGTTTCCTGCATTAACTAACAGAGGTTAGAATATGTTGATGGATTAAAACCAAAGGACACTATTGCTACTCAAATTCCACAACCAATGAAATGGGGTAATTACATACCATCCACACAGCCACACCATCATTAAAATCAGCCATACTAGACAGAAATGGTGTGTAAAAAGATTTTCCTAGAAAAGGAACGGGACAAACAAAACCACCACAAAGTAATGGCCCCCCCCCCCCCCCAAAAAAAAAAAAAAAACAAGAAAACAAATAAATAAATTGAAATTCTTAGGAAATGGAGCAATTTAACTTATCCATGAATGTATGTCTACTGAAAGAAACAAAGAGAGTTGATCACCTTCACGAAGTGCGTCACAGACTTCCTCTATTGTCACATTCAGTGCCCGCAAAAGAATAGACAAATTTTGTGCCTTTTTTGGATCAAGTATTTGAATATACTGGGGTGAAGGATCTTGAGAAGAAGACTCTTTCTTGTGTTCATTTTTGTTTTTATCAGGTGCATATCCAAATAGGGTTTCTATCATTTCCTCATCGAACCTGTATAAAACATATTCAGCAACAAAGATTATTTAGAGATTCATGAACAACAAAATTAAAATTAAAAATTAAAATTAAAATTGTAACTCACTGGAATGATCCTGATTTAATCTGATGCCAAACCATTGAATGATCAGGGTTGGCTAGAACTTTATCCCAGAAAAATGGCTTTAGTTTGGTTTTAGGAGCATCAGCATCAGCATCACCCCCCAAACCAGCTCCTTCACTAGATGCACTATTGGAAGGACGCTTTGATCCAAGAGGGGGTCGAGGAGCCTTTGGACCTGGGGGCATTGGTGGTGGTGGTCGAGGAGCGGAACCTCCAGTTGGAGGTGGTGGAGGGCGTGGACCAGGTTTCACTCCCGGAGCAATAGGTGGTGGAGGAGGTGGACCACGGGGAGGAAGGGGCACACTACTGGATGATTTTGCAGGGGCAGGTGGTGCAGGAGGGGGAGAGGGAGGGGGAGGGGAAGGAGTAGGACCAGCCCTACTGGGAGGAGGCCTGAGATTAGCAGGCGGTTCATGGGGAAGCGGTTCTGCCCTTCCAGGGGGAGGCTTCAGAAAAGGGTTGCTGCCTGTCCTTCCTGGTGGAGGTGGTACAAGTATGTTCATCTTGTTGTCAGTAGAGAATTTGGCAGCACCACTAACAACTCCTAACGACAGACTTTCATCTAACGATACATTCTGAGCATCAGAGTTATAAAAATTGCTCTCGAAAGATGATCCCCTTTTCTCATGGTTTGATATATTACCAAAAGATTGATGACCGAGCTTTTCTTCTTTGATAGAATTTCCTAAACCAAAAGTTTTATGTGTGGAACCTGGAAGATCAAATTTTGATGCAATATCAGGACTGTATTAAAGAATTGTAGATTAAAAGAAAACATAAGACAGTTCATTTACTAACCAACAGAATAGTCACTTAAGCTTATGCTAAGAAGGGGCCTTTCATCATTTCGTCCCGCACCAGATCCTCTCCTACAAACCGCAGTACAGAACAAGAAGAACAATGCTGCAAGAACAAATGTCACTGCAGCAGTCACAAGTACTGCAATGAGAACTGTTTTATTGTTATTTTTTCCATTATCTGGCTCAATACTTGGACCAGAAGTTAGACCTCCAGAAGCGTTTTCGCTGAGACTGAGAGGAGGTGGTGATAGTCGAGGAAAAAACAGCTCCTGCGGTGAAGGGGCAGGGTTTGAAGTGGAAACCGGAGAAAGAGCCAGATCTGGAGCTGGTGCAGGGCTAGGAATCAGGGATCCAACAGCAGGCGCTGGGGCTGGAGCCTCTGCAATGCTCTGAAGCAAATTCCTTCTTGCACCAGCATGCCTATGAAATAACGAATTTAGAGAAGTTGAGTGATAAATATCTGCGCCACCTTCATCTCCAGAAACATGGAACAGAAAACTGTTCTTTCTTATACAATCTAAAAGAGTTTCCTTTAACTGGGGATGCAGGACTTTAATCAATCTCTGACTGTTTTCTTTTGCCACTGACCAGCCCTTTGAGCTAAGTTCATCGGCCCCACTAAATGTTTCCTCTGGTAAAAAGAAGTTAGGATTTCCACCAGCTTCCTTCAGACGAATCAAATCTACTTTGCAAATGATGCATAGTAGCTCTGCCTGCAATCCAAAACAAATTCAACTAATATTTGCCCATTTGAGAAAGATTAAACTGGTATTTCAGATGCACATTAAGAAGCAGACATATATAAATATGAATTAAGAACAAGCAGTAGACATGTGAGGTTGCATCTCACTCTCTCTCTCTCTCTCACACACACACACATATATTAAGAACAAGAAAATAAGTATGCAAAAGAACATAAGCAAATGAAGGCTATGCCATATTTGCAGGGGGGAAGAGCGAGAGCGAGAGAAGACAACGTAATCAGTACAAGGAAGAACTTGGAAGAGCATATCCCTACTTCGGCAAAGACATAAGCATGTGCAAAATAGATATAATCATGGATGCAATGATGCATAATACACCTCAGGTCAAAGTTTATTGTGGTATTATGATCTTATCAATGATCAATGTTTATCTTCAACAATGACTAGTTTTCAGATAAAAAAAAAATTATTGTTGCTTTTTATATGACAAAAGAATTTAATAATCACAACTGTTCCATCTGATCCTCCCCTCCTCCAGTGCCCAAAATTAATATTTAAGAAAAAATTCACAAGGCCCTAAACAAAGAAGAAAAGGGAAGAAATTCAGGACTGAGAGTAAACAGTATTGTGATCGTGATTCACGAGGGGTGCAACAAGGTTAAATCATACATCTCGATGAAATGTTACATAAGTATAACTCATTGTGACATAAATTTATCAGCCAATAGTCATATTATACAAATAATTTAACACCGATTTGCATAATTATGATGAATCTAAACCTTTGAACCATGAACCATACACGCCATAACTCTCATTTCTAGTTTGTAAGAGGCATAAACAGCAGTTTGACATCCCCAACTGACAATCTACCAGCATGCAAAAGGGTATTTGAAGCACGATAACCTCAATTGTTATCACAAATTTATTAAACTGTAAGCAATATAATTACGTAAGAGTACGTATGGTTTAAAGTCCTACCGTGTCCTTATCAACATCTCCAGTTGCTGGATTAACTAATTGCCTCAAAAACACTTCCTCTGTCCTTCCTCTGTAATCCAAGCTCACCACCACCGTTGCACATAGCAGAATCACCAAGAAACGGAAACAACTTGACTTCATATGAACCACTTGTTGTTGATTCATCCTTGTAAGCATGAAATATCCTTCTCATTTCATCAAAAGTTAAACCCCTGGTAGAAGGATCAAAACCCTTACAACACCTTCATAACACAAAACCAACCCAATAAGCTTCAAGCTTTTGACTGAATTCAACTTTTATCAAGACAAGCCTCTTGACACAACCCAACCACCAAAATCCAGATACTAATTCTCAAAAACCCAGATAAAGTTTTTGCCTAAAAATTCAAACTTGGAATCAAAACTCAATTCACCAAACAAGACTCAGAATATATCTCCTCAAACAGGTCAAAAACTAGAATCAAATAACATAAATAGCGAAACCCACAAAGAATTTACAGAAACGAGCCTTATTGAGGACCTGTGACATACGTAGAAAATCCAAAATGTGAAGAAGATTTGGTAAGAAAAACAAAAGGGTGTTAGATTTTGACTAGATCCAATCAAATGAAGCTCAAAAGGAACGTCGGCTGTGCATGAATAGACAATGTTGTTGACCTGGAAAACGGTGAATTTTTCTTTTTTGTCTCTCTCTTTCTTCAATAAGGTTTCATTGAAAAGTAAGAGATGACAAAGAATTTAAGATGAATTGTAGATTTTCACTTTTTTTTATTGCAATGAAACCTTATTCTTTTGAAACTTGTTGGTTGATGTTGGTGGGCTTCTTGATAAACTTAAAAGATAGAAAGAGCGAGAAAGAAGAGAGAGATGGACGCGGTCAGGATAACCCAAATACTAGATTTTTTATTCACTTAAAAATCCTTCTCTCTTTCTAGAAAAAACAATTGAGCCTTTTTTTTTTGAAAATCTGTTGACTAGTGATTGTCGACTCTTAATTATGATCAGCAGTGATGATTACGATATAATAGTTATTTTTTAAAATATATTTTTTTATTTTTTAAAAATTATTTAAACCTTATTCTCAAACAATCTCTTGCATAAGCCTACGTTGTGGTTAATCAAGTGGCAATGAATTTTTTGCAATTAAGATGTTAATCTTCAAATTTTGAAATTTATCTCGACGCGTGTGGATTATACCATGCCGAGTGTGGACAGTGGAATTCTATATTAGAGCACGAGCAGCAGTGCCAGATGTAGATTCG
>Ga0325400_1001356_pt1 | contig 20105 bp, 15 predicted proteins | sample PopdelMetagenome_2_FD_205662 | JGI IMG/M metagenome (GOLD analysis project Ga0325400, IMG submission 205662) | Populus deltoides microbial communities from Bellville, Georgia, United States - Xylem-PdKOR-R1 | ecosystem: Host-associated > Plants > Phyllosphere > Stem > Wood/Secondary xylem...
CCTTCAATAACACGAATAGGAGAGATTTGAGAGAAGAATGCTGGGATTTCACCTGTAATTTTATTGTCATGCTGTTAACAACTTAGTCTTAACAAATTATTGTCATGCTGTTAACAACTCAGTCTTATCGAAGAGTTGTTGTGAAGAGAATATGAGATTGAGAGTTAGAAGAAATGAGAGAAGAAAGTGTAAGTCAATCAGTTGGTTATACATATTACTGATTTTATTCATATAGAACATATTTATTATTAATAAAAACTTTATTTTATCTTTAATATTTATTTATATTTGATTAATGAATCTAATATTTAACTAATGAGTCTAGTGTAGAGATAAAACCCATGAGAGAAAAATTCTTTGTAAAGAAAATTATAAAGTAATTATAATTATGATATTCCTATTCCATCAAAGTATTATTCTTAAATGTTTATAGTCAATGTTCTATTAAATTTAGTTATTAATTAGATCTGTGGAGACCAATACATATTATGTTTATTTCTTTATGAAAGGAAGCAAATGCTCTCATGAATCGTTGTATGATGGATACCTGAAACTAATATGTAGATGCTTATTAGATAACATGTACATTGAACTAACACGTAAGAAAATTTCATATGGATAGATCACCTATGTCTATAGAAATACTCTTGAATAATTGTGTAAGTGATCCTTAATCTTGAGATCACTAAGTTATCTTATATAGAGAGTGTTATGTTTTGATTCTGACTACACGTCCAAATCAAGGGTAACAAATGGATAAATATTGAGTATAACATAAACTATATGAATGTATTTGAGTAATAAAAAAGAGGATTCATTACCTTAGGTGAATTAGGAAAAATATTTTATCTGTTCTCAAATAGTATTGATTATTAAATTCTTGGTCAAGATGAAATGAGTTATGAAAAGAGTTTCAAAATATTATTCAAAGAATCAATGACTATAATGTTGAGAACTAAAATGATTTAACAAAGTAGGCATTGTTCATGTTATAATATTTAAATCAGAACATTCATGATGAAGGAATAATAATTACATAGAAAAACTAGTTACTAAAAGGTTAAGTCAAATTACTTATGACTTTCCTAATATTTAGGGGATTATGACAGGTTGCTAAACATTGTACTTAATCTTCAAATATAAATAAATAAATTATTCAATTCATAATAAATTAAATTATTTAATCTTATTTTATTTAGGATTATGATTTATATTTGAGCTAATTTATCAAAGAACTTGATGGGTCACACATATAAAAACTATTGGTAAAAAATTAAAATGAGATGATTAATCAAGTGAGACTTGATTGTAAATAAGTTTTAGAAACTGAAAACTAGAATATAATTAATACATGAGATTACAATTCTAGACTTAGAAATAATCAAGTAAGGACTTGATTGAATAAAATTTTAAAATTAGCCTAAAATAATATATGTGATATATTTAAGAGGCAAATTGATATTTTACTATTTACAGGGTTTTTAGGTTTCCTTATAAATAGAAATCTATACCTCTTATTTTCTAAGAGAAAAAGATAAGAGTGAAAAAAATATTGTATGTAAACACCTAAGAAACACAAGAAAATAGCTAGAACTTTAAGGTATAACAATCCCTATCTCCTATAAGGGTTTATGAGATTTTTCACTAATGATTTGTGCGGATTACCATTAGAGGCCAAACATTTAGACAACTTATGGTTTGCGACAACTCAGCCTTAAAGCAAATATTCAAAACCAAAAAGAATATTTGATCTCCAGGTAATCTTTGTATAAACCCTAAACAACTCTAGATCTATCTAACGAGATCCTTGAGAATCCTGAAAAATCTTAAATTTACCGTTTTCGCTATGTATATGTGTTTCGGGAAACCCAACAAAAATAACTCTACAAAATTTACAGAAATAATACTTTATAAGACTTGAGTTCCATGTACATCGCATGCCTTGTTTATACAATCCTTCTAACTAACTAACTAATCTTTCCAACTAACTAACTACATTTATTCCCACGTGTTTAATGCTTCTATACACTAACTTCCTTCTACTTAACAACTTCTCTCGCCATTCCTTTTCTTTAATTATTTCTTCTTATTTCTTATTGTTCATGTTACTGCTAACTCACACTGTTTATAACAATTCTTCCCCTTTAGAAATTCATGTCCTCAAGAATGGATATCAAAATCTGGAAACTACAATTGAAGTTCTTTAAGGTCCTTCTAAGTCGAGTTTTTAGTAAAACAATTTGACCATTTGATCATTCTAGCTGTTGCAACCTATTTCCTTTTTTTCCATAATCTTTTGTTCTAATATTGCCACATGATTCACCTTCACTTTTCTTGATTTATCTCATTGGAAAAGTTGAGGAAACCACCATATTATTTCCAATCTTCTTTTTAAACAAGGAGACATGAAATACTGAGTGGATATTGACTGCTGATAGTAGGAACAATTTATATGCTACTGTCCCAATCTTTTGAATAATTTTATAGGGACCAAAATAACATGGATTCAATTTCATATTCCTCCTTAGAGCCATAAATTTTTTCATGTAAGACTGTAGCCTTAAGTACACCTAGTCTCCCACTACAAATTCTTTTTTGTCCTCCCTTTATCACTCACTTGCTTTATTATGTTTCTAGCCATATCTAATTATTTCTTCAAATCCTTATTCAACTCTTCTCTTTTCTATAATAATTCCCTCATTGTAGCTATAGTAACAATATTTGGCAATGCCATTTCAGTAGTTGGAGGTGGATAGCCATACATAGCCTGAAAAAGATTCATTTTGATACTGGAGTGGTAATTGGAATTATACCACCACTTTGCTTAAGCCATCCATAAGCACCATTGTTTAGGATTATTCATAGACATACACCTTAAGTACGTTTCTAGGCATTGACTCACCTTTTCTAATTGCCTATTAGATTGTGGATGATAAGCTAAAGTCATGAACAATCTGACTCCTAACAACTTGAATAATTCCTTTTGATACTGGAGCGGTAATTGGAATTATACCACCACTTTGCTCAAGCCATCCATAAGCACCATTGTTTAGGATTATTCATAGACATACACCTTAAGTATGTTTCTAGGCATTGACTCACCTTTTCTAATTGCCCATTAGATTGTGGATGATAAGCTAAAGTCATGAACAATTTGACTCCTAACAACTTGAATAATTCCTTCTAGAACAAACTGGTAAACACATTGTCTCTATCAGTCGCAATGATTATTGGCAATCCATGAAACTTATAAAAATGGCTTAAGAATGTCTCAGCTTCCATCTTTGTAGTAAAAGGATGTGATAAGGAAATGAAGTGACTATATTTGATAAATCTATCCACAATCACCATTATGGTGTCTTTACCTTTATATTTTAGAAGTTCTTCCACAAAACCCATAATAATGTCTCTCCGAACTCCACTAGGTATTGTTAATGGCTGTAAGAGTCTATGATAAGCCACCTTCTTTGCTTTTTCTTGCTTATAAACATCATACTCCTCCACCAATTATTTCACCATTTTCTTCATCAAGGGCTAATAAAACACAACTTTAAGCTGTTTATAAGGATTTTGAGTTCCACTATGAACTCTAATACAAGAATCACATCCTATTTTAACTATTTTTTTCTCTTACATCACATTATCTTCCAATCACAACTCTTTTTTTATACTCAGTATTCCGTCTACAAAGCTATATTCAGGCCAAATTTCAGCTCCTTTTAATTTCCCATAGATGATCTCCTGTAGTTGATAATTATTTTTTGTAGGTTTCCATGATTTTCTTATCCATGTTGGTACTATTATTGAAATGGAATTATAGTTACCCAGGTCTTCTATAACATCTTCATTAACAGTTTCCAATCCTTTACCAATCATCACTTTACTTGATAAAGCATCAACAACCTTTTTTTTTCCTTTCCTTTTCGATAAAAAATCTGATACCTTAGCCTCAACAATTTGTCAAACCTTTTCTTTATATGGAAGAATGAGTTTTTTGATCTAGTAAGTATTTCAAACTTTCATGATCAGTTTTGATAACAAACTGATCAAGTTCAAAATAATATCTCCACCTGTCCATTACCATTAAAATTGCTAGATATTCCTTCTAATATATAGACAAATCCCAAATGCCTAGAAGATAAAGCTTCATTAAAAAAAGACAATGGTCTCCCTTTTTAACTAAGCATTGTTTCTACTCCTGTAGCATAAACATCAGTTCCTAGTATAAAAATCTTATAAAATCAGGCAATGCCAAGACTGGTGCATCATACAAGGATGTTTTAAGTCTTTCAAAAGCCATCTGTGAGTTCTAATTCCGTTTGAAATTGTTTTTCTTGAGTAATTTAGTTAAAGGCCTACTTATAATTCCAAATCCTCTTATGAATTTTCTATAATAGCCTACCAACCTTAGAAACCCCCTAAGCTCATTGGTTGTTTTAGGAATAGACTAATCTTTCACTACTTATGCCTTTAGGATTTGTATCAACCATTTTAGTTGAAATTCATATAATATACATTTAGATTATCTAGCAAACAAATGATGATCCTTTAATGTTTCCAATACTGTTCTGAGGTGAATGACATGCATTTCAAAGGTGGGACTGTATGCTAGGATATCATCAAAGAAAACCAACATGAAATTTCTCAGAAAAGGCTCTAACATATTGTTCATTAATGCTTGAAATGTTGCAGGTGCATTTGTTAGTCCAAAGGGCATCACCTTGAACTCATAATGTCTATGGTATGTTCTAAAGGCAGTCTTCTCACTTTCAACAGTGTGTATCCTTAATTGATGATAACCTGACCTCAAGTCCAATTTTGAGAAATATTATGATCCATGCAACTCATCCATCAAGTCATCTATTAATAAAATTGGAAACATATTCTTTCTTGTTAACTAATTCAATTATCTGTAATCCACACAGAACCTCTAATTGTCGTCATTTTTTTTTAACTTACAATATTGGAGAAGTAAATGGGATACTGTTGGGTTGAATTACCTCATTAAAAAACATTTCATTCATTAATCTTTCAATTTCCTTATGTATAAAAAAACTTCTATAAGGCCTTATATTCACTGGCTTGGCAATTGGAATCAAAGGAATTTTATGATCCAATGTCCTTACTGGAGGCAACTGTTTTGGTTCATTAAGTACTAATTCAAATTCCTTCAATAAAGCCTTAATCACAAGATTCACTTCCTTCTACATAGATTCTACTTTAGCTTCAATTGAGAAAAGTTGTCGCATAAAACCATACATCACCTCTTTTAAACTTTTCTAAACTTTTAATTATATGATTAACTACAAGCTAGCCTCTTCAATAGTTCCTGTAAGCTTAATCATCCTTCCATCTTTTTTAAAAGATAATTTATCCTGATGATATTGAACAAAATTGACAAATAAAGTCTTAGCTAATTCACTCCAAAAACCATGTCACTCCTCTTTAACTTTAAGACTCTCAAATCTACTTGAAATTCATGCCTTTACATTAACCATTGAAGTTTTGGACATAATATACTATACTTATGACTCTCATATTGGCAACAATTACTACCAATATAATATTTTTCTCAATTGTAGTTATAATCTCCTTATCAACATGTTCATCTATGAAGCTGCGATCCTACCACTATTAATAAGAATTATAAGGTTTTTGTTTTGACAATTTCCTTTAATTCTTATTATATTATGAGTATAACTAACAACTAGTGAATTTAAAGACAAACCATACTCATCCACTTGAACTTCATTAGCTACAATTTCATTATTATCTTATTCATCTACTTCTAAAAATTCATCACCTTTTTCATCTACACCATTCATCATATTCAAGTTCTTCTTATTACATTAGTAGCCTGGAACAAATTTCTCCAGATATTTATAACATTGGCCTAACTTTCTCCTTTGTTCATATAAAGTATCATAAATTCAATTACCTTCTACTGTAATATCATTTCTTGTATTGTAAAGAGTGTTCAAAAACGATTTACCTAGTGGCTTTCCATTATTGAAAGAAAGAGATATTCTAGGTATCATCCTGTTCCTTCTTGCCATATCTTGGCTAGATTCCTTTTACAACATTGCTTGATCAAATGCTTGTATCAAGGCCGCAGGCGTCAAAATTTTCAATGTCAGTTTAGTATCATCTTTAAGGCCATTGATGAAGCTAGAAATGTAGTATGATTCTGGCAGTGAAAGGTTCAAGGTACTCATTAAGAAATTAAACTCCTTAAACCTTTTCACATACTAGTTTACCCCTTTATCATGCACCAGCTTGTTAAACCCCTTCACTACATCCTCTTTGTTGCCAAATATTGTATAAATAGATCAAACAAACTCCTTCCAATTAGTTATGTCATAATCTCCTTTCAAGCACCCTTCAAACCATACTTTTGCTTTATCCTCCAAATAAAGTGAAACTATTTCCACCCATTGGTGAACTAGAGTGGAATGCAACTTGAAAAACTTTCTACATTTCCTAATCCATCCCCGTATATTATCTTTATGAAATGTAGATAGCTTTATTTTTGGTAAAATTATATTTTATACACCCATATAGAACTTATTGATGCCTATAATTTCATCTTGAATGTGATTCTATTGTAGACAAATCATACTTTTGGTGTTACTTTGATTCCTGCCATCTTTTTCAGCTTTTTTTTTCCAACCATGAATGTATGAATGGTAATCATCAAGGTTTTTATTTGTGTATTCAGTTGTTTGTTCCACTTAGCTCGCTCTTGCCACTATCTCTTGTTGTCAATTATGTAATCTTAGAATTTTTGATAAAAAAACTTATATTCTTTCATCTAATTGCCTACCATGCTTCTCCAAAGCTCTAACTTTGTTGTTTTCCACCATTTTTAGGTCTTCTTTCCTTCTGTGATTACATTGGATTCAAGGCTCTGATACCAATTTGTTAAGAACTTGGTCTTAACAAAGAGGTGCGAAGAGAATAAAAGATTGAGAGTTAGAAGAAATGAGAGAAGAAAGAACTCTGTAAAATTATAAAAATAATACTTCATATGACTTGAGTTCCATGCACATCACATGTCTTATTTATACAATCCTTCTTACTAACTAACCGATCTTTCCAACTGACTAACTACCCTTATTCCCATGTGTTTAATGCTTCTTTATATTAACTAACTTCTACTTAATAGTTTCTCTCACCATTCCTCTTATTCTATTATTTCTTCTTATTCACGTTACTACTAATGCACACTATTTATAACACATGCAAATTAAGGTAATCAAGTGATGCGATCCAAAAAATATTAAAAGATCTGTTAGAGGTTCCAGTTGGTCCAATGACAAAACTTAAGGTTAAGAGGTTCAAAAAGGCTTTCTATAGACTTTTTCAAGACATTTGGGCTAAGACAGACTTAAAAAAGATATTAAATAATGAAGTACAACCTTGATTAATTTAATTCATATTCAAAAAGAGCTTGTAGGTGGGCATTCAAATATTACAAAAAGATTGGAATAAGAAGATTTAAATTTGTTGACTTTTTGCTACTGTTTTGGTCATACTTGGAGTTATAAAAGGAATTTTAATGTCATTTTAGTTACATTGGAAAATAGACATCCATAGCTTTCCAAAGATATATGTCACGCCTTCTAATTCATTAAAACAAAAGAGAACCATACATTTAAAGTTAAACTTCAATTTTACCAACAGATTACGAAAATGACTTTGGTTTATTTAAATTAGTTGGACTATTATTTTATTTATCTTTTATCTATTATTAGGCCTTTTAGAGATATTGAAACCTTTATTTAAATTTGAGTTCATTGGATTATTATTATTATTATTACTATTAGGTTTATCCATGTTCATTAGGGATATCTTATTAGATTTAAATTCTTTCTAGTATAATTACTCTTTTATAGACTTTTTGGAAAAAAAACTATTTTTAATAAAACTGGTATTTTTGCTATCTTTTATGTGATTCCCATATTAAGTTCTTGATTGAACTTGTAAACTCTTTGAAGGATTGATAAACTTCGTTGTTATTTTATACTATTTATTTACGTTTCTTATAGGGGTGGGGTGATCATTATCATTCAAGTCTAAGTGAGTAAGATTGCTTTGTTTGGGAAGCCAAACGAGAATTTTCCCAGAAACATTGTAAGATCTCAAAGAAAAATACCAGAAACAATTGCACAACTGTTGTAATGGAGTACCTTGGACTTGAGCAACAACAAGCTCACTGGTCACATTCCAAGTGGTCCTCAAATGGATAGGCTGGATAATCAAAGTTTTTATGCTAGTAACAGTAGATTGTGCGGGACACAGATTTAAATCTATGTTTGTTTCTAGGTATTCCCACCTCCCACCACAGCAGTGAAGACATCTTGATGTCAGGCCACTTACTTAGTGTTGGTAATAAATATTTGAATGAATGAAGGAGAGTGTTTTTCCTTTCTTTCTGAGCTAATGTTCAATGAATGTTTTCTCTTAAATTGTCCATGTAGTACTTGTAACAAGTAGTTCCAATAGACATTGGCTCTTAAGGTTTTTAGTATAATGAACTTTTTTCTTGTAACCAAGAGAAGGGAGGTGCTAATGTTAAATGCAAGATTACCATGTTTGATCTTTAACATGGTCCATGTCTTTATTACTCTTTTTAGTACTTTCATAGACTACATTGTGCCAGTTTGCCATTCAATCTTGTGTTACATACTTTTGTTATGTCTCTATTTAATTCCAAACCAACTGTGTTATTTAAATTATACAATTTGTTACGAAACAACTGCAGCAAATTTCATTCATAAAAGTAGAATTATATCAGTCCAAAATTTGTTCCCAGCAATGCCAGCTGCAAGAACAAGAAGCATTCTCGCTTCTCTATTTGTTTCTATCAGATCAGTTGCGAGCTTGTTGTAGTAAGTCCCTGCTTTCTTGAACCATGCACTGCACTGGCTAAGTTCCTGAGTTCTTGAACCGCTTAAGTAGGCCTTTGAGCCCTCCAAGTCTTTTTCTTTTCTCTGTTTCGTTATTATAGGCCATAATAGTTTTTGTAGTGTTTTGATGTTGTAAATTAACTCTTTGGTTATTAATGATTCTATAAGTTAAAACTTTTACTAGTGAAGGATCAATTACTAGTCTCATTTCAAAGTTTCGATGAAGCTGATATATATAGAAATCTAGCGGATTTATTTTTTCCTTGTAAACTACTAACAAAAGCCTCGGTAAAGTCTGCTGATGAAATAATCAACATCATTATATCAAGGGTTTTGGTACAAATACCTCTCCTTGTAAGAGTTGCCTTTTTTATATATTGAAACTATAGCTCCTTATAAGGCTGAAAATCAGCAATTAATAGTACCATACAAGGTAAAGGTAAGAGTAAAGGCTATCAATTATTGACTAAATAAAGTAACACATATCAAGCCATCAATTCTGCTAAAATCCCCCTTTAAATTAATGTTAGGCTATCTAGAAACATCAATTTGTCAATCAAGAACTAATGGCGAGGATGAGAGAGAGACTTGGTGGAAACATCATCGGTTTGGTTTTTAGTAAAAATATATGGAAGAGTAATCTCCAGACAAGCTAAAGCTTCACAAATGGAATGACAATCCACTTTAATATGTTTGGTGTGCTCATGAAAAACAAGATTGATAATAATCTGAACAACACTAGTATTATCAACATGAAAAGGGAGTAGGAGTAAGTTGCAGAACACTAAGTCCTCTTAACAACCCATGGAGCCATACAATTTCAAAACAAATAGACAACATAGCCTGACATTCAAACTCGGTGGATGACTTCGATACACGAGCCTGCTTCTTACTCTTTCAAGAAATGAGGGTATCACCAAGAAACATACACCAAACCGTAATATAATGATAAGTATCCACACAACCAACCCAGTTGACATCACTAAAGCCCACCAAATGTAAAGACTTCCAACAAGGGAAGAATAAGCTGAGACCAGATGTCCTTTTGAGATATCAAAAAAGATGATGGGCAACAACCAAATGTGTTTGACACGGAGCTTGTAGAAACTGACACATCTGCTAAATAAAAAATGATATATTAGGTTGAATAGTGGTTAAATAATTTAAATTGCCCAACAATTATCGATACATTAAAGGACCAGATGAGGAATCACTATCCGCATTAAAAAACTTCAAATTTACCTCTATAGGAGTAAAAACCAAATTATTGTCTTGAAGGCTAGCTAAAGAAAAACATTCATGGGTATACTTATGTTGATGTAAGAGTGTGCCATTCAAATAATGTTGAACCTGAAGTCTAAGAAAATACTGCATGGGACCAAGATCTTTCATATGAAAGGAAGATTTGAGGCCCTATTGGAGTTGGTCAATTAACTAGATTATATCCAGTAATCACAACATCATCGACACACAAGAAATATAATGGTCCCAAGGGTAGTTTGGTGAAAAAATAAAAAGAAGTCATATTGATTTTGAGTAAATGTAAAACCCAACAGAGTAGTATGAAACTTCTCAAACCATACCTGTGGTGCCTACTTCAAACCATATAGAGACCATTTCAAATGATAAACCTCAATAAAAGTAGAAGAAAAAAAAACCAGGAGGAGGAGACATAAAGATTTCTTCTTTCAGGTCACCATGCAAAAATGCATCTTACAAAGCGACCATCCTTTGGAAATAATAATGGCCGTAACAGTGTAGACAATAGTCATTTTAGTCACGAAGGTGAATCTTTTCTCATAATCAATCCCATACTCCTGCCAATTCCCAAGTGCCACCAAATGAGCTTTATGTCATTTGAATGAGCTATCAACATATAGCTTGATGGTGTATGTCTACTTACACCCAATAAGCTTAACTTTAACAATACAAGGGACAATGTCCCAAGTATAACTGTCTTGGAACACTTGAAGTTCATCCTGCATAGCTTGGCGCCAACACTCTTGAGTAGAAGCCTGAGAATAAAACTTAGGCACATAAGTATTATCAAGAGTAGCTTAAAGAGTGGAAGGAGAAAAACCATGCCAATCTAGGGGGTATAAAACCTTAGTAGACCGGCGAGGTGTATGCAAGACAAGATCAAGTAGTGGTTTAAAAGAAAGAAGAGGCAGTGTGCAACGCCGCTAATACACAATACCTGGCTTAAAACGAGGAGTACTAGACACATCATCAAAATGAGGAAGTGAAATAGAAGAAGACAAAAAAGTAGGACAACTGAAATAAATATTTCTTAAAAAAATTCACATTTTGAGAAATACAAAGCTTGTTAGAATCTGCATCATATCATATAAACCCTTTATAAGAGTTACTATAATCAAGAAAAGCATACAAAATAGATTAAGTAGCAAGCTTGTGACGTTCAATGAGAAGTAAATGAACAAAATAAATGCAATAAAAAACATGTAGAGAATTATAATCAGGAGGAACATAAAATAAAGCATATCATATAAACCCTTTTATGAGAGTTACTATAGCCAAGAAAAGCATGTAAAACAGATTAAGTAGCAAGCTTGTGACGTTTAATGAGAAGTAAATGAACAAAACAAATGCAATAAAAAACATGTAGAGAATTATAATAAGGAAGAACACAAAACAAACAAGAATATGAAGAATCAAGATTCAAAGCAGTAGAAGCAAACAATTAATGAACTATATAATTGTAGATAAGACTTCTACCTAAAATCTAGAAGGAACAAAAGATTCAAGTATCAATATATGAAAAAAATCTAAAAAATGATGATTTTTATGCTTGACAACACCATTCTTTTGATAAGTGTAAAGATATGAACACATAGAGAATACTCTTTTATTGAAGAAAATATTGAAAAACATGGGATATGTTTTCTCCCCTAAAATTTGAGCGTAAGATCTTAATACATAGAAAATTGGGTTTTTACATGGGCAATAAAAGTATGGAAGGTTGAGAACATGTCAACTTTAGAACAACAAAATAGACCTATATAAAACAACAGTAAACATCAATAAATATCGTAAAATATATGTATACAACTTGAGAAAGAACATGACTCATACCAAAACATCAGAATGAATAATTTCAAAACACATAGAAGCACGACTACCCTGCAAAGAAAAAGGTAAATATTTGCTCTTGCCAAGTTTACAAGGAGCACAATCAAATGACAATGAAGAAAATTCATTGGTATTATTCAAATAACCATATTTCATAAGATGTGTAAGAATTACAGAGTTGGGATGACCTAATTTCTTATGCCAAAATTGGCTATTATTATTAGTAATTGCAAAAAAAAAAAATATATATATATAAATTGAACGGGGAAAGGAAAAAGATCGACGAGAAAAAAGATGTTTCCCTTTAGGCCCCCTTACTATCTCTTATCATGACATTTGATCTTGCACACAACAACCAGAACAATCAAAATGAAGAGAACAATTTTCTTCTACTAATTGCCTAAACCAAAACAAGTTTGGCAGATAAATCAACAGATACAAAGATATTAGAAAAGGAAGACCCCAAATTGCTAATTGATGTAATAGAAAGAGTACTATCATCGATGATTTGAATATGTTGCTTACCATCATACTTATGAACATCATGTAAAGTAGCTAGACAACCAGTCATGTGATTGGAATCAATATAATCAATTTGTGAACACCTGGTTGAAATTTTCTAGGAATAGAAATTTAATAAAAATAAATTAGAGAAATTAATGAAGATAGAAATATTTTTTTTGATGAGAAAATAAATAAATAAAATTAAATTGGAGAAGGGTACAATTGAATAATATTAAATAAAAGGTTATGGGATTAAATCAATTAAGGTGATGAAAGAGTGGGGTCTAAAAAGAGAATGGAAAGAACTTTGGGCCATTATGTAAATAAAAAAATTTTATGAAATAAATACATGAATGGCTTCTCTGGGAAGCCATTCATGGCCGGATCTTGAGAGGGTGAGAAGAGAAACAAATTGGGGAGATTTCTTGCATTTTCCAATGGCTTTAAGTGGTTAAGCTGGATAGAAATATGTCAAATGAATTTGAAATGAGAAAATGAAATATTAATAGTGAGAAAAGAATATTAAAGAGACATACTTATCTAACATGGAATGAAGTCTTATTTTTATAAGACAATGGAAGGGGAAAGAATTATATTAGTTAAGAAAAGAAATAATGATTAAGGGTTTTTAAGTGGAGAATATATTGATGAGATAATTCAATTAAGAAAAAAAATAAATAAATGAAGAACAAAGAATTTACTAGAAAGAGAGATTTCATGAATCTAAAATAACAAATTTGATTTAATGTCTAAGGAGAAGTTGCTAAAGGGTCACAGATTGTGAGAATTGTAGTGCGCCAGACAGCTGCAGGTAAGTGAAAATATTCACCATAAAAATTAAAAATTCAAATTTTTAGGGTGTTGGTATTGAGGTTATTATAATGTTTACTTTTGATTGTTAGTTGTAATTATTATGTAAAAAAATTGTACAATTTAATAAATAAAATGATATGTAATTGAAAAAGAATATTGGATTGTTTGGGATCCTAAAATGCGAACGTTGGATTTAACGAATACCCAAGTCAAGATACTGGAATTTTATGTAGTATTCGAGAGAGAACACCAGATTGGATTGTCATATAAAATGAGGAATGCCAGATTTAAAAGTATCTTAAGGAGATACTAATATTTTTATGGTATTTAAAAAAGACTACCAGATTGGATTGACTTTCAAAATGAAAAATACCAGATTGAAAAAGTATCATAAAGAGGATACTAATATTTTTATGGTATTCAGAAAAGAATACCAAATTGGACTGGCTTTCAAAAATAGAGAATGCCAGATTGAAGAAGTATCATAGAGAGGATACTCATGTTTTTATGGTATTCAGAAAATAAGACCGAATTGAATTGCCTTTCAAAATAAAGAATGCCAAATTTAAGAGTATCGAGGTGAAGATACTAGAATACATGTGGTATTCATAAATATGAATAAAATTGATTGATTTCCAAATAGGAAGTGGTGAATGAATGAGAATCTATGCATGAAAATTATAAATTATTAATAGTGAAGGAAACACCAAACTGTAGAATTTTAATCAGAAAATTCCATTTGATAAATACCTATTTGTTTTATTATGTTAAGAAATAGAATATTTGGAAAGAGGTTTTAACTATTCAAAAATGAGATAGAATTATTGGACTAAAAATGGATCATTGAATAGATTATCAATTAATTTGGTTTAGAATTGCAAGTTTGATTATTTCTTCTAAAATATAAAGATCATTGATAATATTAAGAATAAATAAATTATTGTGTTGATTATTATATGCTTGGTAAATTTCAGGTTTATCTCAGTCCTGCTAGGATTAATATTTTGTTGCACTCAAATCTCTTTTGCATGTATTTTGTTGTAAATAGTTTTGTTTAGTAATGTTGTAATGAAAATAATTATGTAATTATTCTTGTTTAGTAATGTTTAATTGTGATCTTTGATGTGTGATTGAATTGTTTTCATCAGTTAGGATGTTTTAGATACAAAAGAGACTCTATCAAAATTCCAGTAGAATCTGATACATGTAAAAAGATGAAAAAAATATTATGTTTTTTTTTTATATATATATATCTATGGGATTGAGTTAATGTTCTAAAAATGTGGATCATTATTTAGGGTTGTTACACAATTTACTAAGGAGACTTAAGAAGATGTTTCTTACTTTAGAGACCAAAAGTAGAAAAGGCGGGAATAATCATATGTTGAACATGCTCAAGAGTAATGTTGACAGAAAAGCTTGGAACAACATGTTGTGCAGAAGATGTAGGCACAAAAGTGGACTGAACACCAACATGAAGAGAAGAAACAGATCAATTCTAAGTGCAAATACGATAATCCTTAATATTATGACCTTCATTCTTGCAATAATTGCATAATTTCTTATTGCAATATTTTGCAATATGCTCAATTTCCTTGCAACTATAACATTGTGGTGGAGATCTAGATCGTCTTCTTCCTTGAGTAGCGTAGAACATATTAATCATCTCAGAATCACTAGTATCTTGAGCTATGCTATGAGGTGAGACATTGTTCTTCATGCAAGAGTTCACACAAGCAAACCTCCAAAGATGGAACATGTTGGCAATTGATTAGCCCAGTTTGTGCACTTTTAAATTCAGGCCGGAGTTTCATTAAGAAGTGATCTCGATGGCTCTCAAAGTTAACCACTTATATTGCTTTAATTGTTAAAGCTTATTTAGGAACATGTGAATGCACTAATCCATAATAATCATTCCATAAATTATTAAAGTCAAAATAAAATTGTTCAATTGAGAAATTTCTCTGGCGATAGTAATTTTCGTTCAGAAATATCTTGATAATAAATTCTTCAAAGGTAATCCCATATCATCTTATCAGTGATGAACCCACAAAAAATTGTTGATCATGTGAGGTTCAACAAAGAAAAGGACCCAAAAAATAATTTTAGCATCCTTACCCTCCCATGAACTAAAGTTCCTTAGGATCAGTAGAAGCCATAGAAGACCTATCTAAATAACCCTATAACTCCTTTCCTTTCACAGACATCCAGAACTAAAATTTCCAATTGGCATAATTCTTCCCTTACATAAATGTCTTGCCAGTAAGATGTACAATAGAATTCTCTCCTGACATAATAATCATAAAAAAAAAACAATTGACAGAATATAAAGAATCACCACACCACTTAGAAACTCTAAACCTCTAAACCAGAGAACCATTTCTGCCAATACCTAGAAAAATACCGAAGACCTACTTTCTAATGTTACTCACAAAAAATTACCAAAAAAATAAATAAATCAAGAAACCAAAAGGTTTAAGACAAGCTAAAAAAAAAAAAAAAACACTATGAAGAGAATTTAGAGCTCTCATGCCATGTCAATAAAGGTTATGGTTAAAATATCTTTGCTCATGAGAATTGCCTTCTTTATATATTGAAAATGTAGCTACTTACAAGGCTAAAAACTAGCCATTAATAGTACTATACAAGGTTAAAATAAAGTATAAAGGTCCTGCAAACACATTATCATCTAAAAGATAGACATTTATTTTATTTTATATACTACTATCAAACACAATATTTCATTTTCGTTTTCTGTTTCATCTCATTTCCTTTTCCAATTATCTCCACCCTTTTATTTCAATGCCTAAGCTACACATTTCCTAAATTTCTGAAGTCCTGTTAGGCTACTGCTTCAAACATTCAGAAGAACTTATCACGTGTGTGTGTGTGAGAGAGAGAGAGAGAGAGAGAGAGAGAGAGAGAGAGAGAGAGATTGGGTAGCCGAAGGCAAAGCAAGAAGAAAGAACTTATGGAGTTTTGAGTGTGAAATCTTTGTTTTATGCTTTGTCATGTTTCCTTTTTTTCTTACTCTCATTCCTCTTTTGACTTTAGTGAAAAAAAATAAAAGCATATAAGAAGTAGAGGTTGGCATAATATTTAATTGTACGTCTTAATAGGGTGAAAGAATGGAGAATTATGGAGGTAAAAGTGAACATGAGAAGATCGGAGTTTGGGAAGGAAATTAATTGAAGATCGGAGTTTCAATTTGGTTTAGGAAGAAAGGAAATAGGATTGATGATGATCTTTGGAATATTAATATTAAACGGAAGTGTTATAACAATCAAGGGCGATTATTTGATAGTAGACTACAAGTATGTGTTTATCTTCTTGTTATTTTATTGAATTTTTCCAATATATTTTGATCACAAATTTGTAAATGTGCAATCTTGTTATGAAATCTGCATATATAAGCGAGAAAGTAAAAGATTGAACAACAAAATAATTGATTGGCTTCATAGTGGAATGCTGATAAATAAATAAGATATATAAATAAATAAGTATATAAACAGAATGGCTGGATTGATTGGTATTCACTCGGGAATAACAAATATTTAGATTCCCATATAAAAATATTGGATTGATTGGCTTTCAAGTTGGATTGCTGATAGTTTGATAAAATCAAATGTTGGTATTCGAAAATCGACATTTATCTTATTATACTATCCAATGAAGTAACATATAATGTAATAGACACATAGTTTAATTAATATCCTAACATTTAGCTTATTATTTTAATGTTGACCTAAATCGTCATGAGTTATTTCTTGTGCAGAGAATTGGATAAATTTATCCGATTTTTTTAGTAAGATAAAATTTTTTTCACTATAACTGCCTTAAACATAACAAAAATTGATTTTTATACTATACAAAGATACATCAACAATTTCAGGAAAAAAAATTACAATGCACAATTCATCTTTATCTACCATACCAAACATTACTTGAAAAACATGTAGTGTATTTTTCTCTAACACGGATCTTGGGGGTGGCATGGGTGCAGTCTTACAAACTCGAGGGCAGTAGCTCTTGGAGTTCAAAAATTATTGCTGAATGTGGAGAAAATTGTAGGAATGAACAAGTCCTGCTTGGTGTTTAGCTGAGCATATCATTGATAATTGAAAAGAGAGCCATCTTTGGTAGGATTGCTAGCATCTTCAGGACCAACAGTGAAAAATTGTGGAGTTTTGTTAGAAGCAAAGGAGTTTTTGGTATGAACTAATATGGGAATATGCTTTAAATATACCTGGGCATGATTTTGTTTCATGGCTCGCAATTATTTGAAGTCTTGAGTTCTTGTGGTGGGCATGACAGTCACCACACAAACACTACTATTAATTCTTGTCCATATTTTCACAAGAATACAAAAAATATCTTTCAATTTTTTTTGACTTTGATTTTATGTAGCTATCCCGAGCACCAAAGAATCATTTAATCTTGTATATAACTTGAAGAATTGACTATAGTTATGCTAACCTTGTACCCGACTGACAGCTATTTATCCGGGTTGAGTGTAAAATAAATTAATTTAAAATAAATATAATTTGATTTGATGCATTTAACATGTTAATCCATGACCGTATTAATTATCTTAAGCCCCGTTTATTTGCTGGAAAGTAGTTTTATTTTAAAAAATGAATTCTAGAAAAGTGAATTCCGGAAAAGTGAATTATTTTATGATATTTGGTAGTATAATGAAAAATAAATTGGAAAACATTTTCCAGGGTTTGGTTATGTCATGGAAAATGAGCTGGAAAATAACTTATTAATGTTTTATTTTTCTCAAAATTATTAAAATAATGAGAAACAAATCTTACAAATTAAAAAGTTGAATGAGAATGAAATTGAAAAAAAAATATAATTTCATAAATTATCTCAAATAAAATAAATAATAATCAAAATAATAGAGATCAAATCTAAAAATAAAAAAATTGAAAGATGAAGAAATTAAAATAATAATAATTAACATTTCATAAATTATTTCAAATAAAATAAGTAACAATCAAAAGAATGAGGACCAAATTTGATAGATAAAAAATTTCAATTAAAAAATGATAAGGAAAAAGTAAATAACAATTATAAAAATAGGATCAAAGTTAATATAAAAATTAAATTCTAAGGGATGATTAATGACAAACAAACACAGGAAAATTTGGAAAATAGTTTTCCGGAAAACAAACACAGCTTTAATTAATTTTTTAATTTTCTTTTTAAAATAATATTATTTTAACATCTAAAAAAAATTATTAACTCCGGTTAAACGGCTTTACTTTGATAAAATTGAATAATATTCTAATAAAAAAAAGAGGACCAATTCTCAATTCTGAATGGTTTTTCTCATACATCATCAAATCAATCAAAACTCCTTCCATTAAAAGCTACTCTAGGATTCCAAAGTGGCAGCTGATGTTGTATAGAGTGACAAGAGAGGGTGATGTCTGTTACGTGACGATTGCCTTCATGACCTCAGCCCATTTTATTTTATTGACTTTTCGGTCCCTGTTTAGATGGTGTGTATATAAAGATTTGTCAAGTAAATGGATCTGCCATATTCGCACATCTGTTCTGAGGTTTCCCAGGGGAGTCATGGTTGCAAGCTCTGGAGGGACAATAATGGAGAGTAGTAGTGGTAGGTCTAATCTTTCTTCTACAAAAACAGAGAGAAAAGTCAGTGAGAAAAATAGGAGAAATCAAATGAAAACCCTTTACTCCAAGCTCAATTCTCTCCTCCCTGATAAAGAATCCATGGTTATCTATCTTCCACCCTCTCTAAACTTATGTCTACTCATGTTATTGCATTCTAGCTTGCTGGCTTGCACCTTCCATGAGGAGGCCAAGCTGTCCTTGCTCTGATCATGTTTGGAGAGGATTGGAAAGATTTAGGATTTATAATTTGCATTTGGATGATCTTTCTTGTTCTTGAATTGCAAATATTTTTCCTTTTCTTGTGGATATGCAGGAAAAACAACCTCTGCCTGATCAGATAGATGATAAGCTATATAAAGAGTCTGGAGGGAAAGTTGGAGGAAACCAAGGAAAAGAAAGAAAGCTTAACATTTGCTACTTCAAAATCACCTAAACTAATAAAAATCCAAGAAACGGGTTCAGCTCTAGAGATAGTTTTTACAAGTGGGCTAGATAACCAGTTCTTCTTTTACGAGATCATCAGCATTCTGCATGAAGAAGGTGTAGAAGTTGTTAGTGCTAATTCTCAAGCTCTTGGAGATTCCATTTTCCATGTAGTCCATGCACAGGTAAGAATTATATTTGATCAATTACGCTGATTCATTTCTAATCTGCAACACGTTTTCTTGACAATTCAACGATCAACTCGAATTTATTTTGTGCAGATGAAGGAATCTGCTGATGGTCTTGGAGCTGCAAGAGTAACTGGGAGACTGAATAGGCTTATCAATGGATCCACATGTGAAATAGAGTTGGATTCAGAGCCATGGGATTTTGTAAATCATCCTGAGACTAATTTGGAATTCTAAACAGTTCTAAAGTACCAAAGTTGGCATAAAATTATGGTAAATTTGGCACTATATTTTGGAATCTGAGTGTAATTTCTTGAAATCTGTAAGATATATAGATGTTTTATATATATGCAATGCCTGTTCTGTCTAGAAATAAAACTGCTTGCTTACTTTTGAGTTACCATTTTGAAAGCAAAAGCAATTCTTCTCCTTTAGCATCACAAACTCATATTTCGTTCAAACTTACCAAGGGGAACCATAGTGATAAAAGCCATCCATAGATGTGGTTCTCGGCTCGGTTCATAGATTAATC
>Ga0325400_1001357_pt1 | contig 20100 bp, 18 predicted proteins | sample PopdelMetagenome_2_FD_205662 | JGI IMG/M metagenome (GOLD analysis project Ga0325400, IMG submission 205662) | Populus deltoides microbial communities from Bellville, Georgia, United States - Xylem-PdKOR-R1 | ecosystem: Host-associated > Plants > Phyllosphere > Stem > Wood/Secondary xylem...
GAGCAGCAGCTTACCAGCCGCTTTTACAAGCTCGTATTCCACCTCCGGCCCGTAGGCGATCGCCTGATTCACCGGGATGGTCCACGGCGTGGTCGTCCAGATCACCGCATGCGCGCCGACCAGCTCGGCGATCGGGCTTTCCACGATCTCGAACGCGACGTCGATCTGGGTGGAGGTGATGTCCTCATATTCCACCTCCGCCTCGGCGAGCGCGGTCTGCTCCACCGGGCTCCACATGACGGGCTTGGCGCCACGATAGATCTGGCCCGTTTCCGCGAACTTCAGCAGTTCGCCGACGATCGCCGCCTCCGCCGCATAGTTCATCGTCAGGTAGGGGTCGGCCCAGTCGCCGAGCACGCCCAGCCGCTCGAACTGCTCGCGCTGCACGCCCACCCACCTGTCGGCATAGGCCCGGCACTGCGCGCGGAACTGGTCGACGGGGACCTCGTCCTTGCTGCGCTTGGCCTTGCGATACTCCTCCTCGATTTTCCACTCGATCGGCAGGCCGTGGCAGTCCCAGCCGGGCACGTAGGGCGCGTCCTTGCCGAGCAGGGTCTGCGTGCGGACGACGAGGTCCTTCAGCACCTTGTTCATGGCGTGGCCCATGTGGATGTCGCCATTGGCGTAAGGCGGGCCATCGTGGAGCAGGAACCGCTCGCGGCCGGCTCGGGCCTTGCGCAGCTGGCCGTAGAGGTCCTGCGCCTGCCACTTGGCCAGGATCGCCGGCTCCTTGGCCGCCAGCCCCGCCTTCATCGGAAAGTCGGTGTTGGGCAGGAAGACGGTATCGCGCCAGTCGCGCGGCGGAGTGGGGTCGGCCATGCGCGGCGGACTAGGCGAGGTGCGGGGTGCCCGCAAGGATGGCGCGCGCTGCCTGGCAATCGCGGCCGATCCACGCCTTCAGCTCGTCCAGGCCCGACAGCTTCACCTCGCCCCGCATCCAGCGGATGAGCTCGACCTCGATAACCTGGTCGTAGAGGTCGCCGGTGAAGTCGAGGAAGTGCGGCTCCAGCAGCTCCTCCGGCGGCTCGATCATCGGCCGCACGCCTAGATTGGCGACGCCGTCGATCACGCGCCCGCCCGGCAGCCGCCCGCGCACCGCATAGACGCCGTATTTGGGCCGGAGATACTCCTCCATGCGCAGGTTGGCGGTGGGAAAGCCGATGGTGCGGCCGATCTGGTTCCCACGCACCACCATCCCCTGCACCGCGAACGGCCGCGTCAGCAGCATGGTCGCCGTCTCGCAATCCCCGTCCCGCAACGCCGCGCGCACGCGCGAGGAGGAGATGACGCCCTCGCCGTCCGTCACCGGCTCCACCGTGTCCACCGCCAGGCTCAGCCGGGTGCCGAGCCGGCGCAGCATCGCCACGTCGCCCGCCCGGTCGCGCCCGAACGTATAATCGCTGCCCGTCACCACCGCGCTCGCGCCCGTGGCGGCGGCGATACGCTCGGCCACGAACACCTCGGGGGTCACGGCGGCCAGATCATGGTCGAAACGGAACACCAGCATCGCATCTGCGCCCGCGCGCCGGAACAGCCGCTCGCGCTGATCAAGCGTGGTGAGCCGGAACGGCTCGGACGCCTTGCCGAAGAAGCGCACGGGATGGGGATCGAACGTGGCGACGATCAGCGGCCGCCCCTCCGCCCCGGCGCGCGCGCGCGCGCAGCCCAGCACCGCCTGGTGGCCCCGATGGAAGCCGTCAAAATTGCCGAGCGCGATCACGCCGCCGCGCAGATGCACGGGCCAGGGCTCCGCGCTGGTCAGCCGCTCCATGGGGCGGGGCTATAGTGACGGATCGGTGCGGCGCAAATGCTCCGCGCAGCCACAGTCAGCGGCGCAGCGTGACATAGTCCCAATCCGGGCCACCCACTTCGCGGTTGGCGACGCGCCAGCCTTCGCCCAGCGGCGGCATGCGCGTATCGCCCTCGGGCGAGCGATGCACCTCCGTCAGCTCGACCCGGTGCGCGCCGTCCAGGAACAGGCGGTAGATCTCCGCCCCGCCGATCACCGCCACCTCCGCCACATCGCCCGCAAGCGCCAGCGCTGCCTCCACATCACCGGCCTTCTCAACACCTTCCGCCGACCAGCTCGCATCGCGCGTCAGCACGATGTGGCGGCGGCCGGGCAGCAGGCCGGGCAGGCTGTCGAAGGTGCGACGGCCCATCACCATCGGCTTGCCCATCGTCATCGCCTTGAAGCGCTTCTGCTCGCCCGGCAGGCGAAAGGGGATCGCGCCCGCCGCCCCGATCACGCCATTGTCGGCGCGCGCGACGTAGAGCACGATCTCCGGCCGGCTCACCATTCGACCACGATCTTGCCGAAATGCTCACGCGAGGCCTCGTAGCGGAAGGCGTCGGCGAGGCCCTCCAGCGGGAAGGAGCGGTCAATCACCGGACGGATGTCGGTCGCGTCCATCGCCCTCACCATGGCGATCTGGTCGGCGCGGCTGCCAACGGTCACGCCGCGGATCACGCCCTTGCGGAACATCAGCGGGTGCATGTTGACCGGCGCCTCGATGCCCGACAGCACGCCGATCAGCCCGATCCGCCCGCCCATGGCGAGCGCCGCGATGGACTGCGTCAGCGTGCCCGTGCCGGCGCTCTCGACCACATGGTCGGCGCCATGCCCGCCAGTCAGCTCGACCACCTTGCGGCCCCATTCCGGCTCCGCCTTGTAGTTGATCACATGGTCGGCGCCGAGCGCGCGCGCACGCTCCAGCTTGGCGTCGGACGAGGAGGTCGCCACCACCGTGCAGCCCGCCGCCTTGGCGAGCTGGATGCCCCACACCGACACGCCGCCCGTGCCTAGCACCAGCGCGACGTCGCCCGACTTCATCTGCCCGTCGGTGACGAGGCTGCGCCACGCGGTCAGGCCAGCGGTCGGGATGCAGGAGGCTTCGGCATGGCTCCACCCGGCCGGCGCGCGGGTGAAGAAGGCCTCGGGCACCACCACCGCCTCGCGCGCATAGCCGTCGACGCCGTCGCCCGGCACGCGGCCGAAATTGGTGCTCTCGGGCATGCCGGCGAGCCAGTCGGGCGAGAAGACGGACACGACATGGTCGCCCGGCCGGAACTGGGTCACGCCGTGCCCCACCGCTTCCACCACGCCCGCGCCGTCCGCCATCGGGATGCGGTCCGGCCCGCCGCCCATCATGCCCATCGCCACGCCGTAATCGTGGAAGTTGAGGCTGGCGGCGTGCAGCGCCACGCGGATCGCGCCCGGCCCCGGCTGGCCCGGATCGGGCACGTCCACCAGCTGGAGATGCTCCAGCCCGCCCTTGGCCTTGATCTGGATCGCCTTCATGCGCCTTGCTCCTCTGCCTGCGACCGCGCCTTAGCCGCGCGCGCAGGCTTGCGCGAGAGCGGCCGACCGTTACGGACAGGCGAAAGGGGACAGCGATGCGGCCAGGATCGAAGCTGTGGGCGGGGGTCGCCGCGCTGGCGCTGGCCTGGCCGGCGCTCGCGGCAACGCCGCCGGCCGATCCATTCGCCGGCACCGTCGCCGCCGACGGCCTGCTCCCCGTCCACGGCGATCGCGCGGGCGGGCGCATCCTGCTGACGCTGCCGGCGCCCGCGGCCGATGGCGTCGCCGCCCGCTTCCTCTACGCCACCACGCTGCGCACGGGCGTGGGCTCGTCGGAGACGGGGCTGGATCGCGGCCAGTTCGGCGACACGCGCCTGCTCGCCTTCCGGCGCATCGGCAAGCGGATCGCCATCCATTTCAAGAATCCGCGCTTTCGCGCCACGGGGGCGAGCGCGCCCGAGCAGGCGGCGGCGCGCGACAGCTTCCTGTCGTCGACCGCATGGATGGGCGACGTCGCCGCCACGCTGCCCGACGGGCGGCTGGTGGTGGACGTGGCGCCGTTCCTCGCCACCGACCAGGCGGGCATCGTCGCCGCGCTGACGGCGCAGGGCGTCAAGGGTATGCGCCTGCTACCCGAGCTGAGCTCGGCCGATCCCGCCGCGACCAAGGTTTTTCCGGACAATATCGAGTTCGACGCGCTCCAGACCTTCGCCAGCGACACGCCGGGCGAGGCGATCGCCGACATCGCGCCCGACCCGCGCCACATCAGCTTCACCGTCCACCACAGCCTGGTGAAGCTGCCCGATGCGGGCTACCGGCCGCGCCGCTTCGATCCGCGCGCGGGCGGGTTCGCGGCGCAGGCGGTCGACTTCGCGGTGCCGCTGGGTGGCGACCTCGTCTACGATCTCGCCGAACGGTTCCGGCTGGAGCGGACCGACCCCACGGCGCCGCGCTCCACCGTCAAGAAGCCGATCACCTTCTACGTCGACAGCGCTGCCCCGCCGGACATCCGCCAGGCGCTGGTGGAAGGCGTGTCGTGGTGGCGCCAAGCGTTCGAGGCGGCGGGACTGATCGACGCCTTCCGCGTGGAGGTGCTGCCGCCGGGCGTCGATCCGCTCGACGTGCGCTACAATGTGGTCAATTGGGTCGATCGCGCGACGCGCGGCTGGTCCTACGGCCAGGTCATCGCCGATCCGCGCACGGGCGAGATCGTCAAGGGATCGGTGCTGCTGGGTGCGCTGCGCGTGCGCCAGGACATCCTGATCTACGAAGGGCTGGTCGGCACGGGCCAGCTCAACACGGGCGGGCCGAACGATCCCGTGCGCGTGGCGCTCGCCCGCATCCGCCAGTTGGGCGCGCACGAGGTCGGCCATGCGTTGGGGCTGGTCCACAATTTCGCGGCCTCCACGCAGGATCGCGCATCGGTGATGGACTATCCGCCACCGCGCATCGGCTTGAAGGACGGCGCGCCCGACCTGTCGGACGCCTATGGCGTCGGCGTCGGAGCATGGGACCGCTTCGCCATCGATTGGCTGTACGGCACGGACGCGGACGCCGCGGCACGGGCCAAGGCGGATGCGGCGCAGGCGGCGGGGCAGCGCTTCGTCAGCGATGCGGACGCGCGCGCGGTGGACACGCCTCATCCCCTCGCCGCGATGTGGGACGACGGCGCCGATCCGATAGCGGAACTGGGCCATGTCATGGCCGTGCGGCGCGCCGCGCTCGCGCGCTTCGGTCTGGCCGCGCTCACGCCGGGCGAGCCGGTGGCGGAACTGCGCCGCAAGCTGGTGCCGATCTGGCTGCTGCACCGCTACCAAGTGGAGGCCGCGGCCAAGAGCGTCGGCGGCCTCGACTACGCCTATGCGCTCGCCGGCGCGGGGCAGGAGCGCGCCGCGCCCGTGCCCGCCGCCCGCCAGCGCGCCGCGATCGACGCGCTGCTGGCGACGCTCGATCCCGCGGCGCTGACGGTGCCGGCGGGGCTGCTGCCGCTGCTGTCCGCGGGGCAGCAGGGCAATGACAACCGCCAATATTCGACGGAGGTGTTCGCGGGCGCCGGCAGTTCGGTGTTCGATCCGCTGGTCGCGGCCGACGTCGCCGCCAGCGTCACGCTCGACGCGCTGCTCGCGCCCGCGCGGCTGCAGCGGCTGGCGATCCAGCATGCCGCCGACCCCGCCTTGCCCGGCCCGGACGAGCTGCTCGGCCGGCTCCGCCCACGGGTGGTCGCGCCTGCCGACGCGACGGCCCGGCAGGTCGCGTGGCGCACGGTGCTGGCGGTCGCGCAGGCGCGGCGCGATGCGGTCGCCCGGCCGGAGGTGATGGCCGCCGCCGACGCGTGGCTGCGCGCCACCGCCGCCGCGCTCAAGGCGGGACGGCCGGGGGCGTGGGCGCAGTCGCTCGCGCGCCTGATCGACGACAAGGCCGCGCTCGACGCGGCGTTGGACAAGGCGGCGGTCCGCCCGCGCGTGCCGCCGGGCATGCCGATCGGCGACGCGCAGGAGTTTGGCGACCTGCCGGCACGATGATGCCCGACAGTCCCGCTCGGTAGCAGCGGGTCGAGAACCGACCTCCTTGGCGGTGCACGGACACCATGGTTCTCGACAAGAACGAACCGAACGGGAAAAGGGAGTTGCAGGCGCCGGCCTAGGCGGCCGGCATCCGGGGAGGAAGGCGTACATGGACCCGCGTAGGATCATCGGCGAAGGACGCATGAGCGCGTTGCAATGGGCGGCGGTGCTGATCTGCGTCGCGCTGAACGCGCTCGACGGCTTCGACGTGCTCGCCATCACCTTCGCGGCCCCGGGCATCGCCGATCAATGGGGCGTCGAGAAGGCGGCGCTCGGCATCGTCATCTCCACCGGCCTGGTCGGCATGGCGGTGGGATCGCTGGTGCTGGCGCCGCTGGCCGACGTGGTCGGCCGCCGCATCACCACGCTCGCCAGCCTGGTCGTCATGGCGATCGCAATGGGCCTGTCGGCGACCGCGCAGAACGTGCTGGTGCTGTGCCTGTGGCGCTTCATCACCGGGCTGGGCATCGGCACGCTCCTGGCCGCGATCAACGCCATCGCCGCCGAATATGCCAATGACCGGCGGCGCACCTTCGCCGTCTCGATCATGGCGATCGGCTACCCGATCGGCGGCGTGCTGGGCGGGTCGGTCGCGGCGATGCTGCTCCGCTCGCATGGCTGGCAGTCGGTGTTCGTGTTCGGCGCGATCGTCACCGCCGCGATGATCATCCCCGTGCTGCTGGCAGTGCCCGAATCGGTCGATTTCCTGGCGATGCGCGGCAAGGGCGACGTGCTGCCGCGCATCAACAGGATCCTGCGCCGCATGGGCCATCCGGAGGCGAGCTTCCTGGAGCCGCAGGTCAAGGCGCCCGGCGTGCCCACCGCCGCCCTGTTCCAGAACGGCATGGCGCGGCGCACGGTGGTGATCGCGGGCAGCTACTTCCTGCACGTCATCACCTTCTACTATCTGATCGGCTGGATCCCGGCGCTGGTGCGCGACGCGGGCTTTTCCGCGTCGGACGGCAGCTCCGCTTCCGTCTGGGCCAATCTCGGCGGCGCGATCGGCGGCGCGATCTTCGGGCTGGTCAGCGCGCGCACGGGCGTGAAGCCGCTGCTGATCTTCACCATGGTGGCGGGCGCGGTCGCGATGGTGTGGTTCGGCCTCGCGCCGCACGACCTCGCCACCATGAAGCTTGCCGGCTTCATCGCCGACTTCTTCATCAACGCGGGCATCGTCGGCCTGTATGCGGTGATGGCGCTCGCCTACCCCGCCTCGCTCCGCGCGACGGGTACGGGCTTCGCCATCGGCTTCGGCCGCGGCGGCGGCGTGCTCGGGCCGATCATCGGCGGCGCGCTCCTCCAGGCCGGGCTGGGGGCGGCGGGGGTCGCCGCGATCATGGCGCTGGGCACGCTGTTCGCGGCTGCCGTGCTGTGGACCCTGCCCACGCGCGAGGCGACCACCTCAACCGTGTATGCGTGACAGGAGCTCGACCAGCAGGCGCACCTCGCGCCGGGTGAAGCGCGCCACCAGCCAACGCTCGTGATCGGCGATGGCGGTGCGCGCCTGCACGAGCGCCGCCGCGCCCTCGGCGCTCAGCATCAGCGCGTGGCGGCGCGCATCGCCCTGATGGCTCTCGCGGCCGACGAAGCCGCGCGCCTGCAGCCGGTTGACGATCGCCATCACCGTGGCGCGATCCATCTGCAGCACGCGCGCAAGCTCGCTCTGGCCGATGCCCGGCCGCTCGGCCACCAGCCACAGCACCGACACCTGCTTCTGCGTCAGGCCGAGATGCGCGAAGGTCTCCATGAAGTGGCGATAGGCGGCGCCATGCGCCAGGCGGATGTGGAAGCCGACGATCTCCCCCAGCGTGCCCCATTCACCGCCGGGAGGCGCCGCCAGCCCGGCGTCCGTCGCCCTACCCTCCGTCACCCGGCCTCCCCCCCTTATTGTCCGCCCGTCATACGCCGCGTCCGCGCCCGCGCAACGGGCCGTTGAGCCACGCCGCCTGCAAGGCTAGCAGCTTGGGCGTGACCGCGCTCGATCCCGACCTCCTGCTCCGGGCCTATTCGGTGGGGGTGTTCCCCATGGCCAGCACGCGCGACGCCGCGGACGTGTTCTGGGTGGAGCCGAAGAAGCGCGGCGTGCTGCCGCTGGACGCCTTCCACCTGTCGCGTTCGCTCGCCAAGGTGCTGCGCCGCGATCGGTTCGAAGTCACGGTGGACCGCGCCTTTGGCCAAGTGGTGGCGGCCTGCGCCGAGGCGACGCCCGACCGGCCCGACACGTGGATCAATCCGGCGATCGAACGCGCCTATGCCGAACTGCACCGCCGTGGCTGGGCGCATTCGATCGAGACGTGGGAGGGCGGCCGGCTGGTGGGCGGGCTCTACGGCGTGCGGCTGGGCGCCGCCTTCTTCGGCGAGAGCATGTTCAGCCGCGCGGCCAATGCGTCAAAGGTGGCGATCGCGCATCTCGTGGCGCGGCTGCGCGTCGGCGGCTTCCGCCTGCTCGACTGCCAGTTCCTGACCGACCATCTCGCCAGCCTGGGCGCGGTGGAGGTCGGCCGCGAGGATTACGTTTCGTTGTTGGACGGTGCGCTGGGCGCGGGCTGGGCGGGCGCGGGTGCCTCGCCGTCCCCCGCCGACTTCTTCGCGCTCGATCGCCTGGGGGGCGACGGCGCGGAGGCGGACACGGTGTCCGGCCCGGTATCCGGGTGGCGCATCGCGCAGCTCTTGGGCCACACGTCGTAGAGAGCGCTCGGCACGACGTTCAGCGACGGGCTCTCCTTGAACAGCCAGCCGGAGAAGGCGCGCCGCCAGCCCCCATCCGTACCGCGCACGTCGGCCTGCACGAACGCGCCGGTCAGCTGCTCCGGCTCCCAATCGGCGGTGGTCTCGCACGCGCGCAGGCGCACCACTAGGTCGCCGAAGCGCGCGGCCTGGCCGGGATGGAGCGCGATGTCGCGCGCCACCCCGTTGCGCTTGTTGAGGACGCCCAGCACCGCCACGCGCTCTGCCATGGGCGTGTCGCTGGTGATCGGCGGTGGCGCGGGCGGAGCCTTGGCGCGGGAGGGTGGCGCGGGCGCCTGGACGTTGCCGCCGTCCGGATCGGGCGAGAGCGCCGCCTCGGGGTTCACGGTCGCGCGTTGCGGCGACGAGCCGGCGCTCCACGCGAGCGCGATCAGCCCGATCCCACCCGCCGCGGCCGCCAGCAGGCGACGCGTCACGGCGCGGCGGGTGCCGGCGCGGCGCCGCCCGTCTTGGCGTCGCCGGACGGCTTGTTGATGAACTGGCCGATCAGCGCCATCAGATCCATCGAGCCCTGCGTGTCGGTGATGGTGTCGCCCGACCGGAGCGGCGTCGTCGATCCGCCCGGCGTGAACGCCACGAACGTGCTGCCGAGCAGCCCTTCGGACGTGATCGCGGCGCTGCTGTCCGCCGGCAGCTTCACCGTGGGGTCGAGCGCGATGCCGACCTTCACTTGATAGCTTTGCGGATCGAGGCTGAGGTCGGTGACCGAGCCCACCTTCAACCCCGCCACGCGCACGTCCGTGCCGACGTTCACGCCGCTGGCGTTGGGGAACAACGCCGCCACCTTGACGCCGCCCGCCTTGGCCCCGCCGCCGGTGCGCCCCCAGGCGAACACCACGAACCAGGCGGCGAGCAGCACCACGGCCAGGCCCACCAGCGCCTCGCCGGCATTGCCGCGGAACAGCGCCCTCACGCGTCGGGGCTCCACGCCTCATAGTCGCCCGTCGCCTTGGCGCGCCGCCCGCCGCGTTCCAGCGCGCCCGCGGGGCGATAGGCACCGCTCGTGCCCGTCTGGTTGGCGAGCGGCGGCTTCTCCCATTCGCGCATCGGCGGCATCTGGTCGGGCGTGAGGTCGGTGGAGCCGTGCAGCCAGCTATGCCATTCGGGCGCGACGCGGCTGGCATCGTTGGGGCCGTTATAGATCACCCAGCGGCGCACGCGGCCGTTCACCGGCCCCTTGCTCTGGAAATAGGCATTGCCCAGCGCGTCGGTGCCGACGCTTGCCCCATGGCGGCGGCTCCACAGCCGAGTGCCGATGGTGGCGCCGTTCCACCAGGTGAAGATGGGCGCCAGCGCCCGCGCGAGGGATTGCCCGAATGCCATGCCCCGCGCTTAGCCCCCGCTTGCCATGGCGGCAACAGGCGCGGCTAGCCTTCGACCACCACCGCCAGCGGCCCCTTGCGCCCCGCCGCCACGCGCGCGCGCAGCATCTGGTCGGGCTGCAGGCCGGCAAGCCCCGCACGCCGCACCGTCTCCATGTGGATGAAGATATCCTCGTCCGCGTCCGGGCGCACCACGAAGCCATAGCCCTTCAGCTGGTTGAACCACTTGACGCGCACCGGCTCGAGCGGCCCCGCTTCCTCCACCAGACCCGTGGGATCGACGCGGTCGGCGGCGCGCTTGGCCAGGAGGTCCGCGTCGGGCCCGGTGGCGGTGGACAGGTCGATCTCCAGCACGCGCGAGGCCTGGAGGCCGCGGTCGCGCTGCACCACCTCGGCCAGAATGCGCGTGCCTTCGGGCAACGTGCGGCGGCCATGGTCGCGCAGCACGGAAAAGTGGATCAGGATATCGCCCTCGCCGCCGTCGCCGACCACGAAGCCGAAGCCGCGCGTCACGTCGAACCATTTGACGGCGCCCGCGACGATCGCGGTCCCGGGCTCCTGATCGCCCCCCGGCGTGGCGGCCACCCCCGCGGCGGGCGCTACCTCCCCCATCTTCACGCACCGCCCCCGTTCATGCCGTTCATCTAACATTTGCGCCCATTTACGAAAGCAGCAAGCGGTAACATCGGATACAACTCGCTTTCAGCAAAGCAGGTCCCCTGGTGCCGCGCGCACGATACGCCGCGCCACATCGGGCGGATGGCCGGCCCGCATCAGCGCGGCGAGATCGCGACGCCGCTGGTCGGGCGCGCGCTCGTGCTCGGCAAAGGGGCCGATCCGCCGCCGCCGGGCGAAAGCGAGCGCCGTTTCCAACGCGCCTTCCTCCGCCGCGCGCGCTGCGGGAAGCGCGTCCTCGTCGGCGATGCCCGACGCGCGCAAGGCCGCGCGCACGCGCGCCGCGCCATAGCCCCGTCGAGCGAGCGACGCGCCGCGCTGCTCGGCAAAGGCGGCGTCGTCGACATAGCCAAGCGCGGCGCAGCGGGCGACCACCGCCGCCACCGGCGCGGCGCCCTCCCCCGCCCAGCCGCGCTCGCCGAGCTTGCGGAGGAGGTAGCGTTCCAGCCGCGCCCGCGTGGTGGCGTAGCGGCCGACATAGGCCACCGCCAGCCGGTCCAGGCCGGCGGCGTCGAGCGGCGGAACGCCCCCGTCATGGTTACCGCGACGTGACATGCGCCACGATTGTGCCATAGTGGAGCCGCGATTTGAACGCCGCCTCGCGCAATCACGCACTGGGCCGGTTCGATCCGCCCCGGGCAACCAACGAGGATCTGTTACAGCGTGCACATGGGCGCCGCAGCCATTCTTCCCACGCCGACCGACTGCACGCTGCCGCGGCGGCACGGCGACTTCGCCACGCTCAACGCCGCCCTGGATTATGCGGCGAGCGGGACGCGCGGGCTGAACTTCCATGATCCGCGCGGGCTGCTGGTGCAGGCCTATTCCTATGCGCAATTGCGGGAGGACGCGCTCGGCTTGGCGCAGCGGCTGGCCGCGCGCGGCCTGCGCCGGGGCGACCGGGTGGCGTTGTTGGCGGAGACCGGGCCCGATTTTGCCGCCGCCTTCTTCGGTGCGATCTATCTCGGCGCATGGCCGGTGCCGCTGCCGCTGCCGACCTCGTTCGGCGGGCGCGAGGCCTATGTCGATCAGCTGGTGGTGCAGCTCGCCAGCGCCGATCCCGTCCTGCTGCTGTTCCCGGCGGAATTGTCGTCCATGGGCCAGGCCGCGGCCGCGGTGCGGGGCGTCGCCGCCTGCTCCTATGCCGCACTCGCCGCCGAGCCTGCGGCGGACGTGGCGCTTCCCGCCGCCCGGCCCGAGGACATCGCCTACCTGCAATATTCCAGCGGCTCCACGCGGTTTCCGCACGGCGTCGCCATCACCCACCGCGCGCTCCTCTCCAACCTCCACGCGCACGGGGCGGGCATGCATGTCGGCGAGGGCGACCGCTGCGTATCGTGGCTACCCTGGTACCACGACATGGGGCTGGTCGGCTGCCTGCTCTCGCCTGTCGCCAACCAGGTCTCGACCGATTACCTGAAGACTGAGGATTTCGCGCGCCGCCCGCTCGCCTGGCTGGACCTGATCAGCCGCAATCCCGGCACCACGCTCTCCTACTCGCCCACCTTCGGCTACGACATCTGCGCGCGCCGTATGTCGACGCAGATCAAGGAGGGCAACCGCTTCGACCTCAGCCGTTGGCGCATCGCCGGCAACGGCGCGGATATGATCCGGCCCGACGTGATGCAGGCCTTCGTGGACGCGTTCCACCATGCGGGCTTCGACGCGCGCGCCTTCACGCCTTCCTACGGGCTGGCCGAGGCGACCTTGGCCGTCTCCATCATGCCGCCGGGCGAGGGCATCCGCGTCGAACTGGTGGAGGAGACCGAGCTGTCGGGCGGGGCGTCCCACGCGCTCGGCCGGCCGCAGCGCTACCGCGCCGTCGTGAACTGCGGCAAACCCGCGATCGGCATGGAGATCGCCATCCGCGACGAGGACGGCAGCGCGCTGCCCGATCGCGCGATCGGCAAGCTGTGGTGCCGCGGCCCGTCGGTGATGGAGGGCTATTTTCGCGACGAAGTGTCCACCGCCGCCTGCCTGGTCGACGGCTGGCTCGACACGGGCGACATGGGCTATCTGTCCGATGGCTACGTCTACATCGTCGGCCGCGCCAAGGACATGATCATCATCAACGGCCGCAATCACTGGCCGCAGGACATCGAATGGGCGGTGGAGCAGCTGCCGGGTTTTAAGTCGGGCGACATCGCCGCCTTCGCCGTCACCACGCCGGGCGGCGAGGAAGCGCCCGCCGTGCTGGTGCAATGCCGCACTTCCGACCCGGCCGAGCGCACGCGCCTGCGCGACGCGATCCGCGAAAAGGTGCGCGCCATCACCGGCATGAACTGCGTGGTGGAGCTCGTGCCGCCGAAGACGCTGCCGCGCACCTCGTCGGGCAAGCTCAGCCGCTCCAAGGCGCGCAACCTGTATCTATCCGGCGAAATGGAGCTGTACGATCTCGCGGCTTGAGGCCGACCTGATCTAGATCACGTTATTGGCACTATATTTGATAGTCTGCCAAGTCGTTTCGTCACCGACCAACGGTTCATCCGATTATCGTCGCGCGTCTGCATCCTAAACGCTTCCGGCCGGTTCGGGTGGGGAGCGACAGGAGGCTGTTCTATGTTCATGCGCGTCGACAAGCTGCAGGCGAACCTGCCCGAACCCACCAAGCAGGACCCGAACGCCGCCGCCGCGCTGCGCGAGCTGCTGGGCGGCAAATATGGCGAAATGTCCACGCTGGGCAATTACATGTTCCAAAGCTTCAACTTCAAATCGAAGAGCAAGCTAAGGCCTTTCTACAGCCTGGTCGCGTCGATCACGGCCGAGGAGCTGGGCCATGTCGAGCTCGTCTCGGCGGGCGTCAACATGCTCGCCAACGGGCCGGACGGCGACGACAGCGGCAATGGCGGCGACGTGTCGATGACGCCGTTCGAGAGCATGGCGGAAATCCGCGATGCGGCGAGCTTCCTGAGCCATGGCGGTGGCGTCACGCCCGCCGACTCGAACGGCCTGTCGTGGAACAAGGACTTCATCACCACCACCGGCAACGTCGTCACCGACCTCTTGCACAACTTCCACCTGGAATGCGGCGCGCGGCTGCACAAGCTGCGCGTCTACGAGACGGTGAGCGATCCCACCGGGCGCGAGGTGTGCGGTTACCTGCTGGTGCGCGGCTCGGTCCACGCGCATGCCTATGCGCTGGCGCTGCAGAAGATCACGGGCGTCGACATCAAGAAGATGCTGCCCACACCCAACATCGATCTCAGCAAGATCCCCGAATGCCAGAAGTATCTGGACGAAGGCTCGCATCGCCGGCTCTACACGTGGAGCCCGGACGATTATAAGGAAATCTCCGGCATCTGGTCGAACGACGAGGTGGCGCTGCCCGGCGACCCGCCCGGCGCGCTGGAGGTAGTCGACGGCATCCCGGACGGCGGCAAGATCGCGCAGTTGGCCGGCGTGCCGTGCGCCTTCACGCCGGATTACGCCCCGGAGGAGATGTTTGAGGTGGCCAACAAGCTCTACCAGAAGTCGCGCTGAACCTTCGTCGTCCCCGCGCAAGCGGGGACGACAGGTCTCTAGTACGGCCCGTCGCGTTCCGCCTGCCGCCGCTGCGCGCGCTCCTGCTTGCGCTGTTCGCGGCCGATCTTCTCCTCCGCCTCGCGTTCGCGACGGCCGCGTTTCTGGTCCGCTTCCGACTGGCTGGTCGTGAGCTTGTCCGCAGTCCAGCCGACGGCGCGCACGGGCGCGGTCACCACGCTGGCAACGGTGCGGACGCACCCGGCGAGCATCAGCAGCGCCAGCGGCAGGATCAGTCGCGCGCTCATACGCCCTCCACCAGCGTGACCTGATATTCGGCGCCCTTGAAGCGCTGCTCGCGCGCGGCGGTATAGGCGGGCGAGTTGTACATCGCGCGCGCTGCGGCAGCGTCGGGGAAGGACAGGATGACCATGCCCTCGTGCGGCGGGCCCTCCAGCACGTCGAAGTCGCCATAGGCCACCAGCGGCGTCACCGGGTGACCCGCGCCTGCGGCCGGCGCTTGGCCGTGATAGATGTCGAGCGCGGCCTGGTCGGTGGTCGCCAGGCGGGTGAAGACGAGATAGGCGGCCATGCGCTTACTCCGGCAGGGGTGGCAGATCGGGTCGGTGCGCCAGCGTAGCCTGCATCTGCACCACGTCCAGCCAGCGGCCGAACTTGAACCCCGCCGCGCGCAGCGTGCCGGCGTGGCCGAAGCCCGCCTTGGCGTGGAGCGCGATCGACCCGGCATTGTCGCCGTCGCCGATGATCGCGAACATCCGCACGAAGCCGCGGGCGGCACACGCGGCCATCAGCGGTGCCAGGAGCGCGGTGCCGACGCCCTGCCCGGCCCGGTCGTGGCGGATGTAGATCGAATCCTCGCAGGCATGGCGATAGCCGCTGCGCGGGTTGAGCTGGCCGGCATAGGCGTAGCCGAGCGCGTGGCCGCCCTCCTCCGCCAGCAGCCAGGGGAGGCCGGCGTCCAGCACGGCGGCCATGCGGCGCGCCATCTCCGCCGGGGTAGGCGGCACTTCCTCGAACGAGGCGGTGCCGTGGAGCACGTGGTGGGCATAGATCCCCGCCACCGCAGGCGCGTCGGCCAGCGTGGCGGGACGGATCAGCAAGTCATCCTCCCCGGTACGGAAAGGTCACAAGCTGGCCAGGTCGATGTCGCCATGGCGATCGAGCGTGCGGGACAGGTCGGGCAACGGGTACTTCAACCCGCTCGCGCAGTTGAACAGCACGCAGCGGTCGCTGCGCGAGACCAGCCCCGTGTCGACCGCGCGCGCCCAGGCGGCGAGCGTGGCGCCGCCTTCGGGGCAGAGCAGCAGCCCGTCGCGCGTCGCCGCCTCCACCACCGCCGCCTCGATCTCCGCATCGGTGACGGCGAGCGCCGCGCCCTCGCTCTCGCGCACCGCGTCCAGGATCAGGAAGTCGCCGATCGCCTTGGGCACGCGGATGCCGGAGGCGACGGTATGCGCATCCTCCCAGCGGGGGGCGTGACGCGCGCCCTCCTCCCACGCCTTGACGATCGGCGCGCAGCCCGACGCCTGGACCGCGATCATGCGCGGGCGCTTGCCCGGCGGTACGAAGCCGATCGCCTCCAGCTCGGCAAAGGCCTTCCACATGCCGATCAAGCCCGTGCCGCCGCCCGTCGGATAGAAGATCGCGTCGGGCAGCTCCCAACCGAGCTGTTCGGCCAGCTCGAGCCCCATCGTCTTCTTGCCCTCGATCCGATAGGGCTCCTTGAGCGTCGACAGCTCGAACCAGCCGTTCGCCTTGGCGGCGGCGCCGACAATCTTGCCGCAATCGTCGATCAGCCCGTTCACCCGGTAGACGCGCGCGCCCTGCGCCGCGATCTCGCGCACGTTGATCTCGGGCGTATCGTCCGGACACAGCACCACGCAGGCAAGGCCCGCGCGCGTGGCATAGGCGGCGGCGGCGGCACCGGCATTGCCGTTGGTGGGCAGCGCCACCGTGCCGACGCCCAGCTCCTTGGCCATGGAGATCGCCATGACGAGGCCGCGCGCCTTGAACGAGGCGGTGGGCAGCCGCCCCTCGTCCTTGACGAGGGGCGCGCGCGCGTCGAGCCGCGCGCCGACGCGGTCGAGCGGGATCAGCGGCGTCGCGATCTCGCCCAGGCTGACGATGTTCTCGGGCTTGCGCACGGGCAGCAGCTCGCGCCACTTCCACAGATCCTCGCCCCGCCCCGCCAGCGCCTCGCGCGACAAGGCGGCGCCCGCCGCCTCCAGGTCGTAGCGGACGAGCAGCGGCCAGCCTTCGCGGCTGAGGCCGTGGAGCCGGTCGGCCTCGTACCGCTCCCCCGTCATCGCATCCTCGAGGTGGGTGACGAAGGTCGGGCGGTCGGCGGAAAGATTGTCCTGCATGGACATGGGGCATTGCGGCACGCGCCCGCGGGGTCAAGCGCGATGCGTCGGTCGCGGGCTCAGCCGCGGCGGGTAGCCGATCCCGACAGGAACGACGGCACCGTGCAACGCAGCCACCCGGGCGCCGCGGCCGCCCATAACGGCGGAGAAGCCCTTGTGCTCCCACCGGAAACGCCTATGTAGCTTTTCTGTTCGCACCGGGCGTGTTTGCCCGGTGCCGCCGCGCCCCTTCCGGGACACGAAGCCGACTAGCGCACGGTTTCGCGACGGATGGGAAGGGTGCGAGGCTCCAGACGCTGCCAGTGCGGTGCCGATGGTCCGGCCCCGCACTTTTTTGCGTGGGGCTCGCTCCGCGCCAGGCCATGACCCCGCTGCGAGGCGGGGCGAGTTGAACGGTTCACGAGGTGACACGCATGGCGACCCAGGCAGTTCCCGCCCCCACCGCTCCGCGCGGCGTGGCGACGAAGCGCATCCGCAAGGTGTTCGGCAACATCCACGAAGTGGTGCAGATGCCGAACCTGATCGAGGTGCAGCGGGAAAGCTACGAGCAGTTCCTGCGCTCCGATCCGTCGATCGGCTATGTTTCCGGCCTGGAGAAGACGCTGCGCTCGGTGTTCCCGATCCGCGACTTCGCCGGCACGTCCGAGCTCGACTTCGTCAATTACGAGCTGGAAGACCCCAAGTACGACATCGAGGAATGCCGCCAGCGCGGCATCACCTTCGCCGCGCCGATGCGCGTGACGCTGCGCCTGATCGTGTTCGAGGTCGATCCCGATACCGAGACCCGCTCCGTGCTCGATATCAAGGAGCAGGACGTGTACATGGGCGATATGCCGCTCATGACGGAGAACGGCACGTTCGTCATCAACGGCACCGAGCGCGTCATCGTCAGCCAGATGCATCGCTCGCCCGGCGTCCTGTTCGACCATGACCGCGGCAAAACGCATGCGTCGGGCAAGTATCTCTATGCCGCGCGCGTGATCCCCTATCGCGGATCGTGGCTCGACTTCGAGTTCGACGCCAAGGACATCGTCAACGTCCGCATCGACCGCAAGCGCAAGCTGCCGGTGACCACGCTCTTTTATGCGCTCGGCATGAACGGCGAGGACATCCTCAACCACTTCTACAAGACGCAGACCTATGTCCGCGGCGAAGGCGGCTGGAAGGTACCCTTCCTGCCGGAGAATTGGCGTGGCCAGAAGCCGGCGTTCGACGTCGTCAACGGCGACACGGGCGAGGTGGTGTTCCCCGCGGGCACCAAGATCAGCCCGCGCGCCGCCAACAAGGCGGGCAAGGATGGCCTGAAGACGCTGCTGATCCCGACCGAGGAGATCTACGGCCGCTTCTCCGCGTTCGAGCTAATCGACGAAGCGACGGGCCGCATCTACATCGAGGCGGGCGACGAGCTGACGCCCGAGAACCTGGAGAAGCTGGACGCGGCGGGCTTCGACCATGTCGACCTGCTCGACATCGATCACATCTCGACGGGCGCGTGGATGCGCAACACGCTCAAGGCCGACAAGGTCGAGGAGCGCGACCATGCGCTGTCCGAAATCTATCGCGTGATGCGCCCCGGCGAGCCGCCGACGAAGGAGACGGCGGAGGCGCTGTTCGCCGGCCTGTTCTTCGATCCCGACCGCTACGACCTGTCGGCGGTGGGCCGCGTCAAGCTCAACATGCGTCTGGACCTCGACGCCGAGGACACGGTGACGACCTTGCGCACCGAGGACATCCTGGCGGTGGTCAAGACGCTGGTCGACCTGAAGGACGGCCGCGGCGAGATCGACGACATCGACAATCTCGGCAACCGGCGCGTGCGCTCGGTGGGCGAGCTCTTGGAGAACCAATATCGCGTCGGGCTGCTGCGCATGGAGCGTGCGGTCAAGGAGCGCATGTCGTCGGTCGACGTGTCGACGGTCATGCCCAACGACCTGATCAACGCCAAGCCGGCGGTGGCGGCGGTGCGCGAGTTCTTCGGCTCGTCGCAGCTCAGCCAGTTCATGGACCAGACCAACCCGCTGTCCGAAGTGACGCACAAGCGGCGCGTCTCGGCGCTCGGGCCGGGCGGCCTCACCCGCGAGCGCGCGGGCTTCGAGGTGCGCGACGTGCACCCGACGCATTATGGCCGCATCTGCCCGATCGAGACGCCGGAAGGGCCGAACATCGGCCTGATCAACTCGCTCGCCAGCTTCAGCCGCGTCAACAAGTACGGCTTCATCGAGACGCCGTACCGCAAGATCGTCGACGGCAAGGTGTCGAACGAGGTGGTGTACCTCTCCGCGATGGAGGAGGCCAAGCACACCATCGCGCAGGCCAATGCCGACCTCGACGGCGAGGGGCGCTTCACCGAGGACCTCGTCTCCGCGCGTGAGGCGGGCGAGTTCCTGATGGCGCCGCGCGACCACCTGACCCTCATGGACGTGAGCCCCAAGCAGCTCGTGTCGGTGGCGGCCTCGCTCATCCCCTTCCTGGAGAATGACGACGCCAACCGCGCGCTGATGGGCTCCAACATGCAGCGCCAGGCGGTGCCGCTGGTCAAGGCCGAGGCGCCGTTCGTCGGCACGGGCATGGAGGAGACGGTCGCGCGCGACAGCGGCGCCGCCATCGCCGCCAAGCGCCCAGGCATCGTCGACCAGGTCGATGCGAGCCGCATCGTGGTGCGCGCGTCGGGCCAGGTCGAGGCGGGGCGTTCGGGCGTGGACATCTACACGCTGATGAAGTTCCAGCGCTCCAACCAGTCGACCTGCATCAACCAGCGCCCGCTGGTGAAGGTGGGCGACGTGGTGAAGGCGGGCGACATCATCGCCGACGGCCCCTCCACCGAGTTCGGCGAGCTGGCGCTCGGCCGCAACGCGCTGGTCGCGTTCATGCCGTGGAACGGGTATAATTACGAGGACAGCATCCTCATCTCCGAGCGGATCGTGAAGGACGACGTGTTCACGTCGATCCACATCGACGAGTTCGAGGTGATGGCCCGCGACACCAAGCTCGGGCCGGAGGACATCACGCGCGACATCCCCAATGTCGGCGAGGAGGCGCTGCGCAACCTCGACGAGGCGGGCATCGTCTATGTCGGCGCCGAGGTCGAGCCGGGCGACATCCTGGTCGGCAAGATCACGCCCAAGGGCGAGAGCCCGATGACGCCGGAGGAGAAACTGCTCCGCGCCATCTTCGGCGAAAAGGCGTCGGACGTGCGCGACACGTCGCTCCGCCTGCCGCCGGGCGTGTCCGGCACGATCGTCGACGTGCGCGTGTTCAACCGCCACGGCATCGACAAGGACGAGCGCGCGATGGCGATCGAGCGCGAGGAGATCGAGCGGCTGACCAAGGACCGCGAGGACGAGCGCGCGATCCTCAACCGCGCCTCGTGGAGCCGGCTGCGCGAGATGCTGGCGGGCCAGACGGTCGCCGCCGGGCCCAAGGGCGTGAAGAAGGGCGCAGCGATCGACGACGCGCTGCTGGACTCGGTCGAGCGGCGCGAATGGTGGAAGCTCGCCGTCGCCGACGATGCGGTCCAGGCCGACCTGGAGGCGGTCAAGGCGCAGTATGACGAGGCGGTGCAGGCGATCGTCGCCAAGTTCGACGACCGCGTCGAGAAGCTGCAGCGCGGCGACGAGCTGCCGCCGGGCGTGCTGAAGATGGTCAAG